>ERZ773104.2561-NODE-2561-length-19931-cov-5.803985_pt1 | contig 19931 bp, 18 predicted proteins | sample MGYA00511920_ERZ773104 | MGnify/ENA primary metagenome ERZ773104 (study PRJEB29015, sample SAMEA2737857) | human gut metagenome | biome: human gut; feature: human-associated habitat; material: faeces | place: China | collected 2012 ...
ATATATTTTTGTACTGCTTCATCTGTGATATTACCAATTGTTTCTACGTAATACCTCTTGCCCAAAATGCTTTATTCCATTTACTTTGCAATTCTGTATGTCTATCATAAAGTATTCCATTCTCCCCAGCATAGCTGGGGGATTAGACTTTTCATTCACAAAAAGAGGCGTTGCTTTCGCAACGCCCCTTAAGTTTCAGGTATTATTTAATTACTTGGAAGCTTTCCAATCTTCATACTGCTTAGAGAACTCAGCAAATACATCCTGGTATCCAGCTTCATCAAGTGCTGCGTTGTACTCAGTGATGATGGATTCAACATCAGATGCAGCATATCCACCAAGCTCAAGAACGAATCCGTACTGATCGAATACGTTTGTACATGCTGCGTACTGAGCTTCAACAGGTGCTACGTTAAATCTGAATCCTGCTGCACAGGAAGCCTTAGCCTGTCCGTTCATATCCTGGTAAATCTGAACCTTGTCATCAGGTTCGCCAGCGCAAAGGGTAAGAGGAACTACAGAAGTAGATTCCCAAGCGGAGTGACCATACTTCTCGTTGTTCTGAACTACCTTACCATCAGCATCTAAGGTATAATCTACATCCTGAATACCATAAGTATAAAGGTCAGCTACAGTAGTATCTGTGTACAGTAAGCCTAAGAAGTCGATACAAGCCTTAGCCTGCTCTTCTGTAGAGTTAGCTGTAATTGCGAAGCAGGATCCAAGAGTAGTGGTAGAATGAGCATACTTACCGGTAAAGCCTTCTACGAATACTTCTTCCTGCAAATCACGACTTTCGGCGTTGGACTCGTCACCAGGTACACATGTCCACCAGGCAACGCCCCAGTTCTGAGTCTGTGCTTCAGTATCGGAAGTGGTCTTGGTAACTTCATCTTCAGAGATGTAACCCTTCTCGCCCCATTCGCACATTAAGGTACAGAAATCAAGGTAATCCTGAGTTAATGTAGGGTTAACTACAGTATCGGTAGCACGATCAACTGCGAATAAGGAGTTAGCTCCATCGAAGAAGTCATACTTGTCAATGTAATATCTGAAGAACATAGGTGTCTTACCTGCAAGGTAAGGATACTTAAGTCCCTTCTCTGTCTTACACCACTCAAGGTACGGCTCAAGATCCTTAAGTTCCTTAATGGAAGCGGTATCAAGACCAAACTCGGTAGCATATCCTTCAGGGAACCTTAAATCATAGCCTTCGTATGCTTCCTTGTAGATCGGAACATATAAATCTTTTCCGTCATAACGGGAAGCGGTCCAGATGGATTCCGGCATAGCGCTGTAAAGAGTTGTTCCGGGTAAAAGATCTGTGATGTCATAAGCTGCGTTAGCCTTGTACAGATCGTTGGTTCCGATGGTTCCCATCCAGCTTGCGGTCCAAAGTAAGTTGATTTCGTTGTTTGCTAATGCAAGGTTTGCCTTATCTGCATATTCACCTGAAGGAATATCGTTGATAGTAACCTGTACATTGATCTTGTCAGCGATGTACTCGTTGATAGCGTCCTGAACTGCCTTTACTTCTGCACTGTCAGGCTGTGCTACATTGTAGCTTGCTCTGTAGATGTTGATGTTAACCTTGTCACCGCTTGCTACTTCGGTGTCTGTTGCTTCTGCAGCATCATCTGTTGTGTCTGCAGCTGCGTCTGTGTCTGCAGCTTCTGTTGTTGTGTCAGCTGCAGGTGTTTCTGTGGTGCTGCTTCCGCATCCAGCAAGAGTGCTGACTGCCATAGCTGCTACCAGCAGAGCTGATAAAAGTTTTTTCTTCATTTGATAAAAACCTCCCTTTTTATTTATATTCTCAAAGGTGACACCGGAATTGGCATCACCCGGAATACCAAATGAAATTATGTAATTGTATACTGCCATTTAAGGCATCGAATATTATATTAACCCTTAACAGATCCTACTGTTAATCCTTTAATGAAATATTTCTGGAAGAACGGATATACCACCATGATCGGTCCGATAACGATCAATACGGTTGCCATTGTGGAAGAATACTGTGGAATATTACCACCCATAGCTGCTCTCGCTGCCGCAGGTACATTGGTGTTATTCAACAGGAATTCGATACTCTTCTGAATACTTACAAGCAGGAGCTGTAACGGCTTCTTACTATCAGAGGTAATGTAAAGCAAAGCATTCTGCCAGTCATTCCAGTAAGCGGTAGCCATCATAAAGCCTACAGCTGCCATGGAAGGCTTAAGAAGCGGAAGGGTGATCTGGAAGAAGGTTCTGTACTCACCGGCACCGTCAATCTTGGCTGCTTCCATCAATTCATTCGGAATGCTGTTAGCGATGTATGTTCTTAAGATGATAACGTTCATCGTAGATACACACAACGGAAGGATTAATAACCATAAGCTGTCTTTTAAGTGATAGTAGCTTGTAAAGATAATATATCCGGAAAGCTGACCACCATTGAACAGCATAGGGATCAAAAGGTAAACGGATAAAAACTTGGATAACCGGAAGCCCTTTCTGCTGATGGAATAAGCAAACATACTCATTACCATCAGACCTAAGAAGGTACCGAATACCGTAACAAAAATAGTAACTGCATAAGAGGTCAATAACTGATGACCATATTTCAAAACGGATTGTACACCTGCTAAGGACCACTTCTCCGGGAAGTAGCTGAAACCATTATTCAGAATTGCACCTTCATCTGTGAAAGCTGCGATGAATACCAGCAATACCGGCAGAAAGCAAAACAGTGTATACAGTAAAAGGAAAAATCCGAGAACATACTGACCGATTCCTTTTTTCTCTTTTCTGGATGGTGCCAAATCGGCAGCATTACCTTTTTTCTTGCTCATCTTCTATTCTCCTTTCCCTTAGAACAATGCATTATCGGGTGCAATCTTACGAACCATTCCATTCGCAAATAGCATCATCAGCAAGCCTACCACAGACTGGAAGAAGCTGGTTGCAGCCGTAAATCCAAAGTTAGAGTTTTTAAAGATCGCATTCAATACATAAGAGTCAATAACCTGTGTTGTCGGGTAAAGCACACCACTGTTTCTGGTTACCTGATAGAACAAACCGGTATCAGACTTCATAATGCTACCAACAGATAACAGCAGCATAACGGTAATCATCGGGATCAGCGCCGGAATGGTAATGTGCCAGATCTTCTGCCACTTATTTGCACCATCGATTTCTGCTGCTTCGTATAACTCGGTATCAATACCGGCTAATACGGACATATACAATACGGAACCGTAACCTACGCTGTTCCACATTTTTACGATGGTCAGGATCACCGGCCAGTAAGAAGCCATTGAGTAAAATCTTATATTGGCATCCATTGCATGATTGATGATACCGGTATCGGTACTGATAAATGCATATACAATAAACTGTACTGCTGCATAAGAAATGAATACCGGGATGATCATAATGGTCTGCATTGTCTTAGCCATTTTTTTAAATACGAACTGATCAATAGCAATTGCCAGTACTACATTGAGGAAGGTTCCCAATGCCGTAAACACAATGTAATACAGCAGGGTATTTCTCGTCATGGTCACGAAGGTTGCTTTGGAAGCAAGAAGGAATTTGAAGTTATCAATTCCATTCCAGGGGCTCTTCCAAATCCCCAGTGTGTAGTCAAAGTTCTTAAACGCCATTACAAGACCAGCCATAGGGACATACATGATAAAGAATAAAATCAGGAATGCCGGCAACGCCATTACAACGTGCGCTCTGTGCTTCCACGTGTTATGCAAGAAGCTTTTCATAGTCATCTCTCCTTTTTCCGTTAGATTTGCTTTTCTTTATATTATATATATATATAGAAGAAACGCATCATTACCGTTCGCTGCCGTTCTTCTTATATATCACATTTTATGTACAACCGGTAAGATTGTATGCTTTGTTTCCTGAATTATAAATGCTTCACTGAATTACCCTCAAAAACCACACCGGGAACGACAATCTGTTCCGTAATTGTCGACTTCGGATTTTCAATGAGACTGATAAGCTTCAGTGCTGCTTCTCTTCCCAATCTTTCCGTATCCTGAATGATTGTAGTAAGTTTCGGTTGAAAATGTCTTGCCAGTCTCAATCCATCGTATCCGACTACCGAAATGTCATCCGGAATCTTAAGTCCCAGTTCATTGATGGCATTGATTCCGCCAAAACAGGAAAAATCATCCGGATAAAGAATGCAGGTCGGTAATTTCTTAAGTCCAAGGAGCCTTTTCGTTTCCAGATATGCTCCGTTGGTATCACGGTAAGGAGCTTCTCCTATGTATTCTGCGGGAACATCAATACCAAATTCCTCACAGGTCTTATAAAAAGAGGATAACCGGCTCTGGGTAACAGAAGACGGTGCTCCATGAATATATGCAATTCTCCGGTGCCCCATGGAATATACGTAACGGACCAGATCTCTCATTCCTGAAACGTTATCCGATATAATGGCGCATCTGTTGTTGAAAAGATGATCGATGGTTACCACCGGAATATCACTGCGAACCAGTTCTTCCACTTCCGGGTCATAAAAATCCACACAGGCGATCATCACCCCATCGAATCCACGATACCGGCTATGTTCCAGATAAGACATCTTGTTGTTGCCGGAACGGTTGCTGTTAATAAAGGTAATGTCATATCCTTTTTCTTCAGCAGTTCGCTTGAAGCTGTCAAGAACATAGGTGAAGTAGTCATGCTTCAGTCCGCTGTGGGCGTCATCTACAAAAAGGACTCCGAGATTCTTCGTACAATTTGTTTTCAAAGCCTTGGCTGCGGAGTTGGGTGAATATCCCATTTCCTTGGCAACCTGTCTGATATGCTCCTTTGTTTCTTTTCCAATGTCCTTGTGATCGTTCAGGGCCTTGCTAACGGTTGCTATCGATACCCCGCAGGCTGCTGAAATATCCTTCATCGAAACCATAGCTGTAATCCCTTCACTGCTCATCGATTTCTTAATCGTTTTCGTATCATTATCGTACATCATTTTTTATAACTTCGCAATGCTTTTTATTGTTTTTTTATGCAAAAATGATATTTTTAGCAAATTTCACAGAAAGAGCAAGTATATTTCTACTATTTTTAACAAGGATTTTACTATTGACAACTTAAATTTTCGCTATTAGCATTTGTTCATAAGCTAATCTTAAGTATTTTTAAATAATTTTAATTTAATTAGCCTTTGAAAATCATAGTTTTGCACTAGAAATCATTTTTGTCCTTTCGGAAATGCTCTAATATGCACAATTTTGTTGTTGCAATAGCATATCCTTTTATGTATAATTCTAATTAAGAAGTTACTTAAACGTTTTCTGTATGTTTATCAATATCAGCAACGTTTACTTTATACTATAGGTAACTATTAATACAATTAAATAATAATTAATAAGGTAAGGAGAAAGTGCTATGAAATTTGGTTATTTTGATGACGCGAACCGTGAGTACGTGATCACCACTCCCAAAACACCGCTTCCCTGGATCAACTATCTTGGCTGTAATGATTTCTTCAGTCTGATATCCAACACCTGCGGTGGCTATTCCTTTTATAAGGATGCAAAGTTACTTCGTTTAACCCGTTATCGTTACAACGATACCCCCAATGATGTGAATGGTAAATACTTCTATATTAAAGATGGCGATACCATTTGGAATCCCGGGTGGAAGCCCACAAAAACTGAGCTTGACTCTTATGAGTGCCGTCACGGTATCGGCTACAGCCGCTTTACCTCAAGCAAGAATGATATACAGGCTTCTGTTCTCGCTTTTGTTCCGATGAACGATACCTGTGAAATCAACCAGGTGAAGCTGACCAACAACTCCTCTTCCGCCAAGACACTGTCCTTATTCTCCTATGTAGAATGGTGCTTATGGAATGCGGATGATGATATGAAGAACTTCCAGCGTAACTTCAGTACCGGCGAAGTTGAAATCGTAGATTCCACGATTTTCCACAAAACCGAGTACAGAGAGCGTCGTAATCACTATGCTGTATACTCTGTAAATGCGAAGATCGATGGCTTTGATACCATCCGCGATGAATTCCTTGGTGCATACAACGGAACAGATGATCCGACCGCTGTGAAGAATGGTGCCTGCACCAACTCCGTAGCAAGCGGATGGCAGCCGATCGCTTCCCATCAGATCAATATCACCTTAAATCCCGGCGAAACCAAGTCCTTTGTTTTCGTACTGGGCTACATAGAGAATCCCGAAGATGAGAAATGGGAATCCAAGGGCATTGTAAATAAGAAGCGCGCTTACGAAATGCTTGACCGTTATAAAACAGACGCAGATGTAGATAAGGCATTTGCAGAGCTGAACGAATACTGGAACGGACTTCTTTCCAAGTACACCGTGAAGTCCTCTAACGATAAGGTTGACCGTATGGTTAACATCTGGAATCAGTATCAGTGTATGGTTACCTTTAACATGTCACGTTCTGCTTCCTATTATGAATCCGGTATCGGCCGTGGAATGGGATTCCGTGACTCCTGTCAGGATCTGCTCGGCTTCGTACATCTGATTCCGGACCGTGCAAGAGAAAGAATCATTGATATCGCATCTACCCAGTTCCAGGATGGCAGTGCATATCATCAGTATCAGCCGCTTACCAAGAAGGGTAACTCCGACATTGGTTCCGGATTTAATGATGATCCGTTATGGCTGATCGCAGGTACATCCGCCTATGTCCGCGAGACCGGCGATACCACCATTTTAACCGAGATGGTTCCTTATGATAATGATATGTCCGTAGCTACTCCATTAATGGGACACTTAAAGAGAAGCTTTGATTACACCGTAAACCACAAGGGTCCTCACAATCTTCCTCTGATCGGACGTGCCGACTGGAATGACTGTCTGAACCTGAACTGCTTCTCTGAGCATCCGGGTGAATCCTTCCAGACCTTTGGTCCTTCCGAAGGACCTGTCGCAGAGTCCGTATTCATTGCAGGTATGTTCGTTAAGTACGGCGAAGAATATGCACAGCTCTGTGAACTGATGGGTGACCAGAAGGAAGCAGCTTATGCCAGAGAAGAAGTTGCCAAGATGTACGACGCTGTTCTTAAGGATGGCTGGGATGGCGACTGGTTCGTTCGTGCATACGATGCTTACGGACAGAAGATTGGTTCAAAAGAATGTGAAGAAGGTCAGATTTACATCGAATCCAACGGCTTCTGCTCTTTAGCAGGTATCGGTGTGAAGGAAGGTCTTGCCAAAAAAGCACTTGATTCCGTAAAAGAAAAGCTGGATACCAAATATGGTGTCATGATTCTCCAGCCTGCTTATACCAGATATCACTTAGAGCTTGGCGAAATCTCTTCTTATCCGCCCGGATATAAAGAGAATGCCGGTATCTTCTGCCACAATAACCCTTGGGTTTCCATCGCTGAAACCGTAATCGGACGTGGCGACAGAGCGTTTGAAATTTACCAGAAGACCTGTCCTGCTTACTGCGAAGAGTTCAGTGAGATTCACAGAACAGAGCCTTATGTATACTCCCAGATGGTTGCCGGCCGTGATGCGAAGTTCCATGGCGAAGCAAAGAACAGCTGGTTAACCGGTACTGCTGCATGGACCTTTGTCAATGTTTCCCAGTACATTTTAGGTGTATATCCTACCCATAACGGATTAAGCATTGATCCTTGTGTACCGAAGGATTTCGGTGACTTTGAATTAACACGTAAATTCCGTGAAGGAATCTATAACATCAAGGTTCAAAACCCTGACAGGGTTGAAAAGGGAATTAAGAGCATCACCGTAGACGGCAAGGCAATCGACGGATGTGTCATCCCTTATGTAAAGGGCAAAGAAACCTACGACGTTGTTGTTACCATGGGTTAATTCTTACTGACAGAACAATTTAGAGAAAATTATGGGGTTATGTAGAAGGGGACATCCGTTAACCGGATGTCCCCCTTTCTCTTTCAAATATAATTAAAGTATTCTGATTCACAACAAATGTAGCAGTTCCTCGAAGCATACACCGTTCTTCGGCTCAATATGCATCTCGGCCGTCTTGATCATACACTTCTTAATAAAACGGCATGCTTTGCGCACAGACTGTTCAAATTCTACGCCATTCACGGCATCTGCAGTGATAATGGAAGCAAACAGATCTCCGGTTCCGCAGCGTTCCTCGAAAACACGGTGCGTCCGGATCATCCGGGGTTCCCTGCCCTTTTCATACATGAAGTTCGCAATGAACTCTCCCTGTGGGATTCCGGTAATGACAACCTTCTGTGGCCCATAATCTGTCAGGTGCTCTGCCATAAGAAGCAGCTCCTTCCGCGTCCATCCATGATCCCGGTAGGACACATCCGTTAACCTGCAGCCTTCGGTCAGGTTCGGTGTTACAATATCGGCAAGAGATACCAGCCTGCGCATTAACAGGCACATTTCTTCCGTATAGACGCTGCTGATTGTTCCATGATCCCCCATCACCGGATCTATGACAACAACCGTATCCTCCCTTCGAAAGGTCCGGATAAAACTCTCCACCATACCGATCTGCTGTGCAGAGCCTAAGAATCCGGACATGATTCCGTCAAAGGACAGTTTCAGCTTCTTCCACATAGCAAGATATTCCGGCAGGCGGTCGGTATAATCATCAAAATAATACTCCGGATACCCGGTATGATTGGATAAAATCGATGTCGGAACCGGACAGCATTGCAGCTTCATATGGGAAATCACCGGAAGGGAAACGGTCAGTGCACACCGCCCGTATCCGGTCAGATCATTAATGGCTGCGACCTTTTTCTGCCGGCTCATCCGTTGTGCTATCGATTGTGTATTCTCAATGTTCTGTTCCATGATTATCTCTTTCCTCTTACCATTCCTGCTTATTATTTCCCGCTACATTCCATACTGCCAAAACAGATTCTCACAGATCACTCTTGAATTTATTTCCGTGTGATTTGTGACTACTCAAGCTTAGAAGTACAATGAGGGCATCTCGTTGCTTCTATAGCAATCTGTTCCTTACAATACGGACATTCCTTCGTGGTTGGTACCGGAGCTTCTTCTTTCTTCTTACGGGAAACCTTATTGATCGCCTTAATGATCAGGAAGATCACCAGTGCAATCAACAGGAAATTAATAATTGCCGAAATAAAGGAACCATAATTGATCGTTGCTGCATTTTCTCCTTCTCCGAGGGCAATGCAGAGTCCGGAAAAGTCAAAGCCTCCGGTAAGCAGGGATAACAACGGCATCAGCATATCATTTACCAGTGAATTCACAATTGCAGTAAATGCGCCACCAATGATGACACCGACGGCCATATCCATCACGTTTCCTCTTGAAATAAATTCCTTAAATTCTTTGATCAGTGCTTTCATTTGTAATCCTGTCCCTTCTGGTATCTTATATTTAGATATTTAAAAAAGTATAACTATTTCAAATACTATCTGCAAAAGTACTGCCCTTTTACGCATTTACAAACAATTGCAAACTGGGAATGTATTCACATACATTCCCAGTTTAACGAATCTTTTCTGTAATTGCAAGAACCGTGTTACCAGCTTCTTAAAAAGCTTCCTAAAAACCAGTCGATACCCTTTTTCGAAACAAGGTACTCTGAATAATCTTCCACACAGGAGCCTTTTTTGCCTTGCAATCTCCAATGTCAAAAAACATATAGCGCTGCTCTGCCATATTACATGATGGCCATTCCGCTCTCCCCTTACCATTAGGATTCCCCGTCCGGATAAAACTTTCAAAATAATCCATCATTTTATCCGATAATTCATAATCCTCTTTTTGAAAAGGTCTCCAGCATCGGGAAAGAGAACCATATGTATACCATAGATCTGCCGAATGCCAGGCTCCCTTCTGATCACCAGGAAGCTGCCGGCAGAAGTAGTAACTGTATACAGGAGCCGTATGCTTCTGTTTTCCGGCGAGGAGCTTCATCATCAGATAAAGAACCAGTGGCATGACATCTTCGGAGGTTATACCACAAATGATATTGGTATCTATCGGCTTATTTTTAAAAGATCCTGTAAAGTTTTCATCATAAAGCAGGCTGGAATAGCTTAACTGATCCTGTCCGGCTGTCCTCATAAAAGCGTCAAAAAGCGTCGCCGCAGGCAGTTCTTTTAGCTCACGCACACTATTGCAACCGGTAGCTGCATATACCTTATTCCATAGCTCAAATATTTTCCGGTGATTGTCTTTCGCCTTCACCGCAGTAACAAATCCTGCACTGCTTTGGATAATCGCATTTTTAAAATAACCTTTATTTAGTGGACTCTTAATCTGCGTTTCACAGCTCGCAGCACCCGCAGACTGTCCAATTAATGTCATATTTTCTGGATTTCCACCAAAGGCTGAAATATTATGCCGGATGAACTCAAATGCTGTATGCTGATCATAATAAATATAGTTGCCGCACCTTCCATCGTCCTTAGTCAGCTCTGGAATAGCCATCAGACCGAACACATTGATCCGATAATTAAGTGTTACAACCACAATTCCACGTCTGGCAAATGCTGTACCGTCAAATTCTTTTTCATCTGCCTGACCGGTCATATTGCCTCCGCCATATAGCACTACCAGTACTGGGCAATGTAGTGCATGCTCAGGTGTCCAGATATTTAGAAACAGACAATCTTCCGAATAAGCTGCTGATACTCCTTCCATAAACTCATGTTCATAGTGGTCATCCGACTTACAGTATTTTTTATACGCTCTTATCTGAAGCGGTGCTGTACCGAAATGAACCGCCGGATACACTCCGTCCCAGTGCGTCACCTCCTGTGCATACTCAAAGCGCTCTGCTGTCCCATACCGTATCCCCAAAAACATATTTACTTTATCATTTGATATTCCCTTTACCTGTCCACAGGGTGTATTAATTACTATTTCCTTCACGTTATTTTTCCTTCCCATTTAGACATTCTTCAGCTTTCTCTTTGGTAATGTCACCATTATTGCATGCAATCATAATTGCAACATCCTTATCTCTCAGCTTGTAACATTTTGCCATAATAGGGATTGCGATAAATGCGCCAACAGATGCAAAAACAGTATAAGTAAACCAGACACCTCTTTGTCCAGCCGATGTCACATCAGCAGCAGAGAATCCCATTACAGATATCACATACGCCGTAACAGTCGAAATGATTGCCGAATTCAGCTTGCAAACAAAGGTCTGTAAGCTGAATGAGGTTCCTGCATTCCGCCGTCCTGTCGTATACTGACCATATTCAATGCAATCTGGAACAAACATAAACATCAATGATGTAACCCCTCCATATCCGATTGCACGAATCATTGTAAATGCCAGGAACATGGGCATATTTTCATATCCCACAAAATACTGAATGACTGAAGTTACTGCGTACAATACCATACAGAATAACAATAACCGTGTTTTGTCAAAATGACGGGTGAGGGTCGGAAGTAATACCGCCAGCAATATAGTCGGCAAAGAAATCAACAATGCCAGAACAGAAGCAATTGCTTCATTTCCCATAACATACTGTGCAAAAATCGGGTTCAGTACTTCCATGGTAAATGTCAGTAAAAACAGGAAGCGGACAACAATAATGATAAACAGATTTTTATTATGCAGCAACGCAGAAAATAGTTCTTTAAAGGTTGCTTCCTCAGCCTGCTCCTCATGAAATCGTTCTTTTGCACAAAATCCAACCGGCAGCATGCATACAAAGCCAATCACACTGATAACTATTGCAGTAACGGACCACCCAAGGTTTACGCCGTTGCTTCCATATAATAAAGGAATAATTATGGATGCAAGCAAACCGCCGATGGCTCCTGTGATTCCACGAAATGAAAGAATTGTGGTACGTTCATCCATATTATTGGTCATAGATGTACTCAATGCATAAATCGGAGTATCACTGATGGTATATCCTGTATCCCAAAGAATATATCCGGCAATAACCCAGACACACTTACCTGTCACCCCCATGGAGTCAGGGACAGAGAACAAAAAGATAGTTGCAATCGGCATAATTATTGCAGACAGCTTAATCCAAGGAAGGAAACGGCCTCCCTTCAAATGAATCCTGTCTACAACAAATCCAAACAACGTATCATTAACTGCATCCCAAATCTTCGGGGCAAGAATAATGGTTCCTGCCAAAATCTCATTCATCCCGATGTTCAACAGCAACACTAACACAAAGGACATTACGATAGTATTAAATATCAGTTGTCCCGAAAAAAATAAGTAGTATGACAGTCTCTCTTTCTTTGTAGTCTGCCATCCGATCTTGTGTTTCTTCATAAGAAATACCTCCTTTTTGATATATTTTTAGTATATCTGCTGATATTCAGGAAATATATAGTATAAAATGACATTATTATATTGTTTTTTTGATATTTGCTCTTATAATAAAGATAGCGATTTGAATAACAGTTTTCATCAGGAGGAAATATGTTTGAACAGGAGCTTGAAGAACTTCATTCTTTATCAGAAATTGACCTGATTGGCAAAAAGTATTATCTGGAAACAGGAAACTATCTCTCCAGACAAACCGTTACCCGATCTATGATAAAGCAGTTTGTCCAACTTGGAGGATTATTGGCTTATATGGATGATTCTACACAATATTCCGATAATATAGCAGAACTTGCAAATGCCACTCTGAAACAGGAATCTCCTTTTTTTAATGAAGAAAGTGATGTGTCCATAACCAAGTCAACGCGCTATTTTGAAAGCTTTGAGCATTCCCATAATTATTTTGAAATTCAATGTGTCCTTCACGGGAGTGCGGAATATACAGGTGAAACAGGCACATTCTCCATGATCGACGGCGACATGATTCTCGTACCAGCCAATACCGTTCACGGTCTGCGGGTAGACGGAGACAGTACCATCGTTAATGTAGGTATCCGTAGAAGTACATTTGAAGAAGCCTTCCAGGATATCCTGTCCGGTTCCCTCCCAATATCACGCTATTTCCGGGGTGCACTGGCAGGACGCAGAAAGGACTCCCTGATTTTTCAGAGAGCCCTTGATCCATTTTCACTGGAGCTTCTGTTGATGATCTGCCATCAACAGAAAACAGGCACCACCGATTCCGGTAGGATTAGTAATCATTTGGTCCAATCCTTCCTTTATTATCTGGCTGATCACTCCACAGAGGAAAACATCTATGATGCTTCCGAGTTTTCACAGGATAAAATCTGGGAAATTCGAGCTTACTTGTCAAGTAACTACCGAACCGTTACCCTCAGTTCACTGGCAAGTCATTTTCATTTTTCGGAATCTTACCTGAGCCGATTCATATCTAAAAGTTTCCGGCAGTCCTTCTCGCAGATGCTTCAGAATATCCGTCTTCAGAAGTCTTGCGAACTGCTCACAAATACTACTCTGAGTTTATCAGAGCTCTGTGAACAGATCGGATACAGCAATCAGTCCTATTATATAAAAATCTTCCATATGGCATATGGAATTACCCCTTTGCAATACCGGAAGAGACATAGGAAACAGGTCTGAAACGAACAAACACTATCTCTGAAAAGCAGACTACTTTCTGGTTCATCATGTACTGCTTCATGGAAGGATCGGATATGATTTTATCCTCTCCCTTTTGCTTCACATTATCTTACGTTGTACGATCCTTACAGCCGTTCGAATACCGGAATAGCCTCAAGCGGAGCTTCACTCATTACGTAAGAGCCACCTAAATATTCCTTACCGTCTACCAGATTCTTCCAGGTTCCCTCTGGAAGATAAACCTGACGTTCTCTGCAGCCAAGCTCCAGAACCGGTGCTACCAGATACCTGTCACCAAACATATACTGGTCTTCGATCTCCCAACACATCGGATCAAGTGGGAATTCATAGAATAAAGTACGAAGCAGGGGCGCACCGGTCTGTGTGGCTTCCTTCATCAGCTTTTCTATATAAGGCTTCAGGGAAAGGCGCAGATCCAGCTGCTTTTTCATAATGGTAAAAGCTTCCTCGCCATAGCTCCAAAGCTCATTATCATGTCCGGTGAAAAGGCTTCCACCTCCCCATTCCCTTTCATCCAACGGCTCAATGTCGTGCGGTCCGCGGTCGCCGTGCATACGCAGGACCGGACTGAACACGGCAAACTCATACCAGCGCAATAGCAGTTCACGGAACGCTTTATCCTGCCAGTCATCGGTCATAAAGCCACCGATATCTGTTGTCCACCAGGGAATTCCGGCAAGTCCGGCATTGAGGCCTGCATTGATCTGATCCCTTAAGGACTCGAAAGTACTCGGCACATCACCGGACCACAAAAGAACACCATACTTCTGTCCTCCCGCCCAGGTAGAACGGATCAGATGAAGAATCTTGTCCGTCTTTGCTTCCTTTTTCATTCCATCAGTAAATGCCTTGGCAAGAAGCTTTGGATATACATTGGTTACTTCCAGTGCTGTTCCCATATAATAACGGTAATTTTCATAATCATATACGTTATAATCCGGTTCCGAATTGTCCAGCCAGAATAGATCAATTCCGTAATCGTAATAGCTTTCCTTGCACTTCTCCCAGATATACTCTGCCGCTTCCGGATTGGTTACATCGATTTCCAGACAGTCCCCCTGGAAATCATAAGTCTGGTTGCCGCCATGCTCTGTCCGGATCAGCAGGCCGCGCTCCTGCATTTCTGCAAAATGAATACTTTTTTTGTCCACGGTCGGCCATACAGAAACAACCACTTTGGTTCCCATTGCATGAAGTTCTTCACACATTGCCTTGGGATCCGGCCAGTATTTCTTATCAAACTGCCAGTCTCCCTGTCTGGTCCAGTGGAAAAAGTCGATCACGATCACATCAATATGGATGCCCAACTCCTTGTATTTACGGGCAACTCCCAACACCTCCTCCTGGGTCCGGTAACGAAGCTTACACTGCCATAAACCAAGCAGTTCTTCCGGAAACATCGGTGTTCTTCCTGTTACTTCGGTATAATTCTCCATAATCTTTGCCGGATTGTCATCTACGGTAATCCAGTAATCCATCTGCTTCGTTGCTTTTGCTTCCCATTCCGTATAATTCTTACCAAACGTAGCCGTTCCTACTCCCGGATGATTCCACAGGAAGCCATAACCGAGACTGGATACGGCAAACGGAATACTTACCTGGGAATTGCGCTGTGCCAGCTCCAGTGTACAGCCCTTCAAATCCAGATATTCCTGCTGGTACTGTCCCATTCCATAAATTTTCTCTCCGTTGTTGCTTTCAAAACGAACCTTTAAGGTATAGTCTCCACCGATGATTGCCTTGTACTCTCTGCCACGGATCTTTAAACACCGGCTTTCGGGACAGGACGGCTGATCGTAGTCTCTGTGATATTCCTTTAAGAATTTCTTACCATCGCGGTAATAGGTCAGAATACCGGATGCATCAATTTTGAGGCTAAGTCTCCCGTTCTGAATGGATGCAGTGTTGTCCTCATTGATTTCAATGGAAACTTCTGCGGAAGTATCGGGAACCGCTTCCTCCAGTGCCCAGTCATGCTGTGTAAACTGTGGATACTTTGTCGCACGCACGCGTAACGCATTCTTTCCCCATGGGGTAATCATCATGGTTTCATACTGATGCTTGAAGCATAAACTGTTGTTTTCTTTAAAAAATCTCATGTCATATCCTCCTTGTGTGTTGTTTTATGTTGTTTTATGTTGTTCTGTGTTGTTTTATGTTGTTCTGTGTTGTTTTATGTTGTTCTGTGTTGTTTTATGTATTGTGTGTTAATCCATGCAGTGTTCTTTCCTCCATATATTGAATTTTCCCACATATATTGTGCATCGCTTCATGTATTGTTTTTCCTGTATATATTGTGTATTGCTTCATGTCTTACGCTTAACTCCATGTATTGTGTGCTGCTTCATGTCTTACGCTTGGCTCCATGTATTGTGTGCTGCTTCATGTCTTACGCTTGGCTTCATGTATTGTGTGCTGCTTCATGTCTTACGCTTAACTCCATGTATTGTGTGCTACTTCATGTCTTACGCTTAACTCCATGTATTGCGTGCTGTGTCACGGCTTGTGCTTGACTCCATGTCCGTGTGCCATTCCATATATCCCACTTTGCTTCATGCATGCCAAGTCTCATTTTGGACATATATCTGGTTTTTAAAATTATATATCCAAAATTTCTTTGACTTACGAATAGATATCCATATTTTCCTTTTCTTTTGGATATAAAAAGCCTTACTTTACTTGTTTATGTCCAATTTCTATCAAATTCAATTCCCCTTTCTCCTACATCATCCTTGATTTTGGATATTTCCTGCTGTTTTCTCATAATTATGTCCAATTTCCATCTTGCTAAATTATTTTTTCACCTGCTCTGCTCTTCATTTTGGATATTCCCTGCTGTTTTCTCATAATTATGTCCAATCTTAATAGATCTGTGCAATTATATTAAGAAAAACATCCGTAAGCAGAACTTCTGTAAGCAGCACAGCCATATGCAGCACAGCCATATGTAGACCCGCCATAAGCAGCGCATTTATAGTATAAGAGACTATCTTCCTGCATTGTCCCTTCCAACACATTATAAAATATTATAAATAAATCACCTGTCAGGGATTGCGCGTTGTGTTTTTGATCTTTATAATAACAGTATAATGATACTTCTGCTCTATTACTTGAATTTTATTGCATGATATTGGTACAATATTGATATTTATTTACTACTTAGTCAGATACTCGCCAAACATTGCCTTCCAAAAGTATCCAGCAAATAATGATATGTCCGTTGAAAAAAGATGAACACACATCTGTCCAGCAAATATGTAACCGCTAATAACCAGATGCATATATATTTTTTAAATTTGTCTGTACTATTCGGCAGCCTATGAATGGATGCAGTCAGACAATTACCTATACACGATCATAAGGAGCTTACATGAAAAACGCCAGCACGAAGAATTCCAGCAAGGATATTATTCTTGCGAAAAATATCCCTGCGAAAAATATCCCTGCAGAAAATATCCCAGCAGAAAATATCCCCGCGAAAAATATCCCTGTGAAAAATATCCCTGCGAAAAATATCCCTGCGAAAAATATCCCTGCGAAAAATATCCCTGCGAAAAACATTACGAGCAATAACACCCCGCAATTACGCGAGACACGGATTCACGGCAATTCCCTGTTTCCCTTTATGCTCTATGACGTCCAATCGGATGCTACCTTTTTCGAACGGATCAACTGTCACTGGCATGAAGAAGTGGAAATTCTGGTCATCGAGCGTGGAAACGGCCGTCTGTATTTAGGGGCAGATTCCTTTTCCCTGAAAACCGGAAGCATCTGTCTGATCCCAGCCAATGCCCTTCACCTCGTCACCTGTGAAATCGGAGAAGCACTGGACTTCTACGCGATTGTTTTCCACCCGGATCTGCTCTACAGTCTCGGAAATGACATCATCCAGCAGAAGTTTTTAGATCCGCTTTTTCATCAGGGTGTACAGTTTTCCACGCTTTACGAGACCTCACGTGTCATCAATCCGGCATTTGCCTGGGAATTCACACTGCGTGAGGTACTGGACGAGATTCATGAAGCCTTTCTCACAAAACCCTACGGCTATGAACTGCTCATCAAGGCAGCTCTCCTTAAATCCTGCCATCTGATGATTTCACATGCGATCGTAAATCAGGAAGAGACTTATGTGGATTCCGATTATCGCACCGGGCTCATTAAATCCATTATGAAATACCTTCAGGAAAATTATGACGATAGCGTCACCTTGGAAAAGCTGGAAAAGAATTTTAACATCAGCAAAGGGTATCTGTGCCGTTCCTTTAAATCGGTAACGCACATGACCCCCTTTGAATACCTGAATTATTTCCGCATCAGCAAAAGCACGGAGCTGCTTTTGGAAACAGACCGTGAGATCAGCCAGATTGCATTACAGACCGGCTTTAATAATATCAGTTACTTCAACCGGACCTTCCAGCGGTTTATACATATGACGCCCCGGGAGTTCCGCCGCAGCGCCGTCCGGCAGCCCTTAGAATCCATGCAGCCCCTGAATTACAGGCGTAACAGTTCAGCCATGGACATTCATAAGCTGCCGGATTGTACAAATTAGCTAACAAATATACGCGCTTTCCGGCAACTTATTTCATGTCGGGCGTCAGCCCTATAGAAATGATTGTATAAGCTGCCCTTAGTGAGCAAGCTCCCACGGTCATCTTGCACAATCATTTCTGCATGGCTGAACTGTTTCTTACAGACTGGGTGAACTGTTATAAATAACAGGCTGGGTGAACTGTTATAAATAATTGACACTTCTCGCAAATAGTGATAAATTATTATCATTGTGACCCATGAGGGAGTAGCAAGCGTATATCGTAGCAAGTCAACATACTGACCATCCGGTCTGGCTTGTTTTAAATTGCGAGACTCATGTATAGGAAGTAACTATACATGCAGTCCATATATCGAATTGATTGGAACCTGGATATAGTTACTGCTGTATCCGGGTCTTTTTATTAAGAGTATACCAATCGGAGGAACAAACAATGGAATGGAATGTATTATTTTTCTTGAACAGCGCCCTGCTTGGGGTGGGGCTTGCCATGGATGCCTTTTCGGTATCGCTTGCGAACGGCCTGAATGAACCTCACATGAAGAAAAGCAAATCCTGTTGGATTGCCGGTGTTTTCGCTTTCTTTCAGGCATTGATGCCTATGACCGGATGGATCTGCGTTCACACAATCGTAGAGTATTTCCATGCATTCGAAAAATTTATCCCATGGATTGCCCTGATTCTTCTTGCCTTTATCGGCGGAAAGATGATGGTTGAGGGAATCCGCAGTAAGGGAGAAGAGGTCGAGAAAACAAAGCTCGGCTTTGGAACACTGATGGTACAGGGAGTTGCCACCTCCATCGATGCTTTATCGGTCGGCTTCACCATTGCAGAATATGGTTTCGTCATGGCACTGACCGCATCCCTCATCATCGCAGTAATTACCTTCTTTATCTGCATTACCGGACTGGTAATCGGTAAGAAATTCGGAACGAAGTTCTCCAATAAGGCCTCTATCCTCGGCGGTATCATCCTCATCGCCATCGGACTTGAAATCTTTATTACCGGAGTGTTCTAAATATTCTAAATCAGAAATGAATCAGACAAAACTGTGAAGAAATTGCAGACGCCCTGCGGACAAACTGATATGCCCCGTCTATTTGACAGAGGGCATATCAGTTTATCCGCAGGGCGCTTATCATTTTAGGTGTCTGAATAATGATACCGACAGGCAAGGATATACACATTATTTTCATCTGTCCTGTAAATCAACCGGTCTTTGTCATTGATACGCCGGCTCCAAAATCCTGTCAGATTTCCGGTTAACGGCTCCGGCTTTCCTATTCCTTCGTTGCCGTTTCTTGCTATATCTTCAATCAGCTGATTGATTTTCTTTAATGTTTTCCGGTCTTCGGTCTGCCAGTAAACATAGTCTGCCCGGCCATTTTTCGTAAAGACTTTATTCATCCGCCAATACCTCAATAAGAGAATGCTTCGAAATCTGTCCTTTCTCCAACTGTTCCCTGGATTCCATCAACCAGTCATAGTTCGCCTTATTCCCCATAACGTGCACATTTTCCATCAGATTATTGTATGCCTCTTCCGACAGCATAACGACATTCTTGTTATCCTTCCGGGTCACAATCATTGTTTCATAATCATCCGTAACCTTATCCATATAAGCTTTCATATTATCACGTAGATTCGTATAATTCACGGCCAGCATCACAATCACCTCTCTCAAACGTACAGTTTTCTGTACTTTTAGTATAATGTACATAATCCTGTACGTCAAGTATCTACCATTTATTATATGCAATTCTGTAACAGTTCAGCCATGCAGAAATGATTGTGCAAGATGACCGAGGGAGCTTGCTCACTAAGGGCAGCTTATACAAGCGTTTCTATAGGGCGGACGCCCGACATGAAATAAGCTGCCGGAAAACACGTATATTT
>ERZ773104.2573-NODE-2573-length-19847-cov-3.970594_pt1 | contig 19847 bp, 18 predicted proteins | sample MGYA00511920_ERZ773104 | MGnify/ENA primary metagenome ERZ773104 (study PRJEB29015, sample SAMEA2737857) | human gut metagenome | biome: human gut; feature: human-associated habitat; material: faeces | place: China | collected 2012 ...
TTGATAAAGAGGAAGGTCATGGCCCACCGAACCCAGCGGGGCAGAGCGTCCCGCCGTTTTCCCCACAGGCGTTCCAGAACCTGCGCCAGCCCGTGAAGCAGGCCCCATAGGATGAAGGTCCACCCCGCGCCGTGCCAGATGCCGCTGACGAGGTACACCACCAGAATGTTCAGGTATGTACGCCCCCGGCCCTTTCGGCTGCCGCCCAGGGGAAAGTAGACGTTCTCCCGAAGGAAGGCCGTCAGGGTCATGTGCCAGCGTTTCCAGAACTCCGTAACAGATAGGCTCCGGTAAGGAGAGTCGAAGTTGATGGGCAGCCGCAGTCCCAGCAGCCGGGCGCAGCCGGCAGCAAGGTCGCAATATCCGGAAAAGTCGAAGTAAAGCTGAAGCGTGTAGCCAAGGATCACGCACCACGCAGTCAGAGCCGTCAGCTCAGAGAGGCTGCTCCAGCCGTTGTTCACCAGCACGCCCAGATTGTCCGCCAGCAGCACCTTTTTGGCAAGGCCGAGACCGATGGCGTACAGACCGGCTGCGGTATCCTGGGGCAGGGGAGAGGTCTCCCGCAGCTGGGGGAAGAAATTCCCCGGCTTCAAGATGGGACCGGAGGACACCGTGGGGAAAAAGAAGCTGTAGGTCAGGTATTCTGCCGGAGTGGGGACCTGTGAAAAGGTCCCGGCATAGACCTCCCGAAGATACCAGATCTGCTGGAAGGTGAAAAAGCTGATACCCAAGGGCACGAAGGGCATCCGTACCGCGCCGCCGGTGAAAAAGCCAGTGTACTTGAACACACCCAGCACGGCGATGTGATAGCAGACGACGGCAAGAAGGACGCTTTTTCGGCGGTGCTTTCGCAGCGTGTTGGCTGCAAGATAGCTGACAAAAGAGGACACCGCCAGCAGTCCGCAGCCCCACAGGGCCGATGGAGCACCGCCCCAGAGGTAAAACACCAGACTGGCCGCCAAAAGCACCCAGGTTCGCTCCTTGGGCAGCAGACGGCAGACGCAGACGGTGACGGTCAAAAAGGCCAGAAAGGCCAGAGACTGCACACTCATTTCAGGCCGGACTGATTCAGGCGGTTGAGCTGGCCGTCCGCCGTGCTGAGGACTTGGATCATACCCTGGCTCCGGCCGGGAAAGGCACTGTTAAGCGTCTCATGAGACATATCCGGGAAGGCGGCCTTTTCACGGGACAGTTTCGCCAGCGCACGGGCGTAGTCCGTCCGGGCCAGAGAGGCCCCGGCGGAGGCAGCGCCTGCGGCGCAGTCCTCCTCGGGCAGAGCAAAATAGGCAGTGCTGCCTCCGGCAGCCCGGTGGAGCAGCCGGTAAAGCAGATAGATGTGGCAGCCCAGACTGTCCGCCGCGGCGTTGATGGCATCCTTGTCTCCCAGCTTGCCCAGCAGGCCGAACAGCACGCCGCTGGCGCTGGTGATGAGCTTGCCCCGCAGGGTGGCCAGCACGCTGCCCTGGAGCACATTGCCCGGCTCAGCGGCATTGAGGATCTCTTCGGCAGTCAGCATACTGCCGTCCCGGGCCAGCGTCCGGCCCAGCATATAGTCTGCGGAGACATGATAGTAGTCGCAGACCTTGGACACAAAGGCAAGGCCCGGCTCCCGGATACCGTTTTCATAATGGCTCAAAAGGGCCTGAGACACCCCCAAATCCGCAGCGGCCACCCGCTGAGAAACCCCCCGCTCTTTCCGCAGCAGAGACAGCGTTCTGGAAAATTCTGTTGCCATGGATACCCTCCGTGAAACAGCCGGGGCGCTGCCCCGGCTGAATTGATTCAATACACAGCGTATAGTTTAACAGAAACGATACTGTAAGTAAAGAGATTTTCCTGGAAAAACAGAAAAAACCGGCGCATTTTCTGCGCCGGTTTTCCGATCATTCAGATATTCCGTGTTCAAAACAGTCCCACCTGATTGGGAAGTACATCGCCGCCGATGCTGCGGAGCTGGCGGTTGTTGACCTCCAGCAGCCGGTCGGTGATGGTCATTTTCCGGAGGATGTCCCGGACGGTGCGGTCCAGCTCCATGCCCTCCCGGTAGTCTGCCGGGAAAATGAAATCCACCCGTCCGTCCGCCAGCAGCTTTTCCACACCCTGCCGGTTGCTGGCCTGATAGACGGCGATGGCCTGTCCGCCGTAGGCCCGCATCATTTTCATACAAGGCACGTCGGAAAGACCGTCTCCCATATAGATCATGTTGGTAAAGGGGACCCGCTTGGAATCGTCCGGCATGGAGTCGTTCAGTTCCTTATCCCGGGACACATCCAGAATCCCCTTATTGATCCTGTAGACAAACTGGGTCTTATTGGTAAAGTTGACGTCCAGCTTGGGCCAGCAGGCGTCGCCATTTTCGTTGTAGTAGAACTCGCAGGCATAGATCTCCCGGAATTCCTGAGCGATTCCGCTGCCCTCGATGATCTCCCGGAGGCCGGAGGAAATGACATAGTGCTCCACCTGAACGCCCAGACTCTCCCCAAAGGCGTTGATCCGGGCAAACCACTCCCGGACGCCGGGGAACAGTTGGATGGACTCACCGCAGTGGTTCAGGAAGGCCCGGTCCAGCTTGATATTCTGCGCGGCGCACTCCTGGATCATGGTGTACATATAGGCCAGCAGGCCGTCCATCCGGTTTTCCCAGCCAAAGGCGTTGGCCCTGCCCCAGAATTCTGCCGGGGTATACCCAAGGGAGGGGATGAAGGCGTAGTCCTCCATGTCCGTGGTGCACAGAGTCTTGTCGAAGTCGTACAGGAAGGCGATGATCGGCGCTTGCGTTTCCATATAGCTACCTCCTGAAAGAGCAAAAAGCGGCCTTGCAGGCCGCTTTTTGTCAAGTATTGTAATTACGGCCGAATTTCAGTTCGTCCAGATTGATCTGGCGTGTGCTGGAAAGGTCGGGAAAATCCCCAAAGGGATCGCTGGTGTCAGCGGCGGGATCCGTCGCTTCGGCAACAGGCTCAGACGCTTCCGTCTGGGTCTCCGCCGTGTCGCCGTCCTCCTCCGGCGCTGCTTCGCTGAACGCGGCCATGACGCTGTCCTCGATCTCCTGAACGGAGTCCTCCGGTTTGGCTTCCTCCTGAGGCAACTCCACCGGGGCCTGAGGCAGCTCATTCAAAAGCTGGATCTCCTTATCGCACACAGCCCGGACGGCAACAGAAAACTTCTCCAGTTCCTCCTTGCCTTTCCGCAGACGTTCCTCTGCGGCGGCAGCCTCGTTTTTCAGGCAGTTGATCTTCAGCTTGGCGTCAATCTCCGCCTGCGTCATCATCTGATCCCGCTTCTGCTCGGCTTCCTTCACGATGGAATCCGCCATCCGCTGAGCGGTGAGCAGGGTGGCCCGCATGGAATCCTCGGTGGCACGGTATTCCTCCACCTTCTCCACCAGAACCTTCAATTTGGCTTTCAGCGCCGCGTTTTCTTTGTAGAGAGCGGTATAATCGTCAGTCAGCTCATCCAGAAATTCGTCCACCATGGCCATGTTGTAGCCGCCAAAGGACGCCTTGGCAAAGGAATGGGTCGAAACCTCCTGAGGTGTCAGCATATCCAATATCCTCCCTGCTTAGAAATATAAGCCGTTGCTTTCCAGCTCGTCGATGAGATCGCCCTCCAGTTCCACGTGGTAAGGCGTGATGATATAGGTGTTTGCGGCAACCTTTTTGATCTTGCCCTCGCCGGCATAGGCCACGCCGGAAAGGAAGTCGATGAGCCGCCGGGCCACATCCTTGTTGGTGGATTCCAGATTCAGCACCACCGTCCGCTTGTCCTTCAATTGATCGGCGATCTCCGAGGCGTTCTCAAAGCGGTCCGGCTTCACCAACACCACCTTCAGCTGCGTGGTGGCATGGATGTTTACCACCTTATTCCGGCGATCCTCCGCTTTGTTGCGGCGGTCATCGAAGGAGCGCTCACGGGGTTCCTCAAAATCCTCATATTCCTCATCCTCGTCATCATAGGGATGGGTCAGCTTCTTCAGCTCGTCCAAAATACCCATAAGCCAAAACCTCCTGCAATCAAGTGGGATAATACCGGGCACCGAAAATCGCGGTGCCCACACGGACCATGGTGGCGCCATTTCGGATAGCATCCTCAAAATCGCCGCTCATGCCCATAGAAAGGCACTTTAATTCATTATGGAACAATTTCTCGTTGATGTCAACATAAAGTGCCCGGACTTCCTGAAAATAGCGAATATTGGTGTCCCGGTCGCTGTCTGCGGGGGGAATCGTCATCAATCCCCGGACCCGGACATGGGACATGGCCTGAGCTGCTCTGGCGGCGTCCTCCAACTGAGCAGGGGCAAAGCCGCTCTTGGCCTCCTCGCCGCCGATGTTCACCTCCAGAAGAATGTCCTGAACGATGTCCTGCTTTTCCGCCTCTTTTTCAACGGCTTCCAGCAGGGGGAGAGACCCCACGGATTGGATCAGGGCTACCTTGCCCACCACCTGCTTGACCTTGTTCCGCTGGAGATGACCGATGAAGTGGAGCGGCGCGCCGTCATAGGCGTTCTGGCTCAGCTTCTCCGTCATCTCCTGGACCCGGTTTTCGCCCAGCACGTCGATCCCAGCGGCGATGGCCTCCCGGCAGGCGGCGGCGTCATTCATCTTGCTGGCGCCTACCAGCGTGATCTCCTTGGGGTCCCGGCCGCATTCTCCGCAGGCGGCGGCGATCCGCTGACGGACCTCCTGAATATTTGTCTGAATGGACATAGAACATCCCTCTCTTTCTTTATGAAACAACTTTTCCGTCATACAGATCCCGTGCGGCAACGATGATCTCGTCACCGGGCCGCAGCCGCAGCTTCTCCGTGGAGCCAGCAGACCGGACCACAGCGTAATCGTCACCGGTGAGCAGCACCTCTACCGGCTTGAACCGGGCCTTTGCGCCGGAGACGCAGTAAACACCGGTGACATTGACCTCCTTGCTGGCAGTCTCCTCGGTTTCCGGGTCCTTTTCCGTAACGGTCTGGGTGGCCACACGCAGCGCAGCCAGAGGGACCCGCAGTCCATCGGTGGTATCCAGAATGATCTCGGCGCTCTGGCGGCGCAGGAGCGTCAGTTCCTGCAAATATGTATTCCCCTGGAAAGTCACCACACAGCGGCCGTTTTCCTCCGCGCCCACGGACAACAGCGTGACCGACAGGTCCCGGTCTACATTCTTGGTAAACCGGAGGGACAGGCTCTCTCCGGTTCCCAGACGGTTCTGGCGGGTCTGAAGGGTCTGGGCCTCCTGCGCGGAGACCACGCCCACATAATACCAGCTGTCCCCCAGGATCAGCTTTCCGGTGTTGGCGGGGATCTCGGCAGGGGACAGCTTATTCAGAGCACTGGGAGTCAGCGCGGACAAACTGTCCGGCGTCAGAACGGATTCGTAGCCGTCCACCACGGCGGAAAACAAACCGGACCGGGGAGACCGGATGGTCTTTACAGAGTTAGCAGCCTGAGACCGCAGGGTTTTCAACTGATTTTTCAGTTCCTGCAGCTGTCCGCTGAGATCCTCGGTGCCGGAATAGGTATAATCCCGCTTGAGGACCAAAGACCGCAGTTCCTGCCCCCGGCTCTCCGCTGCGTCCAGCCGTCCCGCCGCCACGACGGTCCGGTAATCCAGCAGGGACCGGGCGATCTGGCTGTCCAGCTTCAGCGTGACCTCCGCGCCCAGCATGGATTCCTGAGCGTATTCCAGCTGCTCGATGCGGTTATTCAGGGTTTCGATCTCGTTCTGCCGGTCCAAAGACGCCTGATCGGCGTAGACGGTGGCCACGGCCCCGCCGGTGCCGACCCGCTCGCCCTCGTTTTTCCGCAGCCGCATAAGGCCGCCGGTATCGCCGGTGAGCACCTGCTCCTGCCGGACCACATAGCCGCTGATGTCCACCGTATCCTCCACCTGATAGGTGTAGGCCAGAGTGGTGGAAAAGGGGTCGCTTACATAGCCGTAGATCTGATAGCCGAAATAGGCCAGAACCAGAAGGGTGATGACCGGCGTGAACAGCTTGCTTACAAAGGATGATCGATTCATGTACGCCTCGTATCGTTACAGGGCGGCTTCCTCCTCACTTTCCCGCAGGGCCACCGGACGAAGGGGGACCACTGTGGAAATGGCGTGTTTGTAAATCACCTGCTGCCTGCCGTCGCTTTCCAGCACCACCACGAAGGGATCGTAGCCGGTAACGGTGCCCCGCATCTGGAACCCGTTCATCAAAAACACGGTGACGGGCAGCCGCTCCTGCCGAAGACGCAGGAGGAAGAGATCCTGTAAATTGATTTTTTTCTGCATAGTATTCCGCTCCTTCTTTATTTGGGAGCGGCTGTGCCAGCGGTACGCTGTCTCTGTCGGTCGATGACCGCCGCCCCTGGTCTTATCCTAAGCCAGAAGCGGTCAAAATTTCTGTCGAAATCTGGAGGGCACGGGCAAAATCACGGTCTTTTTCCCAATAGATCCAGTGAATAGCCGGATTCCGCCGCAGCCAGGTGAGCTGGCGCTTGGCATACTGCCGGGAGCGGAGCTTGACCAACTCCAGTGCCTCCTGCTCCGTAAGGGTCCCGTCCAGTACGCCCAAAAACTCCTTATAGCCGATGGCCTGCATGGCGGTGGCATTCCGGGGCAGTCCCATGGCCAGCAGAGCTTGGACTTCCTCTAAAAGCCCCTCCTCCGCCATCTTGTCCACACGGCGGTCGATGAGCGCCTTCATGTCGGCCCGGTCTGCGAATTGCAGGCCGATCCATACTGCGTCATACCGGGGAGGCAGTTGGCGGGTGGCAGCATTGTGGGCGGAGATGGTCTCGCCCGTTTCCAGATAGACCTCCAGCGCTCGGAGAATGCGCTTGGTGTCGGCGGGATGGAGCCGTGCGGCGCTTTCCGGGTCCACCTGCCGCAGCTCTGCCAGCAGCGGCTCAATGCCGTCCCGGTCAAACCGGGTCTCCAATTCCCGGCGCACCTCTCCGCCGGCGTGTCCGCCGGCGAAGCCGTGTCCCCGGATCAGGGCGTCCATCCACAATCCGGTGCCGCCCACCAGAATGGGCAGCTTTCCCCGGAAAAGGATGTCATCCACGATGGGCGTGGCCTTCGCCACGTATTCTGCGGCGCTCCACTGTTCGCTGGGCTCCGCCACGGCGATCATGTGGTGGGGAACCCCCTGCATTTCCGCCTCCGTAGGGGCGGCGGTGCCGACGGTCATGCCCCGGTAGATCTGCATGGAGTCGGCAGAGACCACCTCTCCGTGAAAGCGCCGGGCCAGCAGAACGCCCAGTGTGGTTTTGCCGCAGGCGGTGGGGCCTGCGACGCAGACGATCTTCGGTGTCACACGCCGTCTCCTTTCTGATGTGTCAAGCGCAGGGGCAAATGTTCTCAGCGGTGATAGAGCCGCTTGGTCTCATACTTCGGTTCACAGCTCACCCGGACACCCAGACGCTTGAAGATTTTCAGATCCTCCTCGCTGATGATGACGGAAAAGTGGGCCTCACTGTCCCGGAGACCGGGCAGCTGCCGCTTGGCAAGGACCGCCAGCGGGTTGGTCAGGGCGGAGATCGCCAGGGTCAGCAGTACCTCGTCGGTGTGGAGTCGGGGGTTACGGTGATCCAAATAGGTGGTTTTCAGATGGCAGACAGGCTCTAAGACCTGCTTGGAGATCAGTTCAAACTGATCGTCGATATTTCCCAAAGCCTTCAGAGCATTCAGCAGCAGCGCCGCCGCAGCCCCCAATGTCCCGGAGGTCTTGCCGATGATGATCCGGCCATCCGGCAGCACCATGGCGCCGGCGGGAGCGCCGGTGGCTTCCGCCTTGTCCAGCGCCGCTGCTACGGCGGGGCAGATCTCCGGCGTCACGCCGGCCTGCTGCATCACCAGTTCCAGCTTGCGGACAGTCTCCTCCGCCCCCTTGCCCTGGACCAGCTCGGTTTTCGCGGTGTAATACCGCCGCAGGATCTCCATACGGGAGGCGGCGCGGCATACCTCGTCGTCTACAATGCAGTTCCCCGCCATGTTCACGCCCATGTCCGTGGGGGATTTGTAGGGGGATTTGCCCTGAATCTTCTCGAAAATGGCGTTGAGCACCGGGAAAATCTCTACATCCCGGTTATAATTGACGGTAGTGATGCCGTAGGCCTCCAGATGGAAGGGGTCGATCATGTTCACATCATCCAGATCGGCGGTAGCGGCCTCATAGGCAAGGTTGACCGGATGCTTCAAGGGCAGGTTCCAGATGGGGAAGGTCTCAAACTTGGCATAGCCGGCATCGACGCCCCGCTTGTGATCGTGATACAGCTGACTCAGGCAGGTAGCCATTTTGCCGCTGCCGGGGCCGGGAGCCGTTACCACGATCAGGGAATGGCTGGTCTCAATGTAGTCATTTTTGCCCAGGCCCTCATCGCTGACGATATGGGCCACATCGGAGGGATATCCGGCGATGGGATAGTGCCGGTAGCAGCGGATCCCCAGCTTTTCCAGCCGGTGAAGGAAAGCGTTCGCCGCATCCTGTCCGCTGTAACGGGTCAGCACCACGCTGCCCACATACAGCCCCATGTCCCGGAAAATATCAATCAGGCGGAGGACGTCCTCATCATAGGTGATACCCAGATCCCCCCGCATTTTATTCTTCTCAATGTCCCCGGCGTTGATGGCGATGACGATCTCCACATCATCCTTCAACTGCTGAAGCATCCGGATCTTGCTGTCCGGTTCAAAGCCCGGCAGTACCCGGGAGGCATGATAGTCGTCAAACAGCTTCCCGCCGAATTCCAGATACAGCTTCCCGCCGAACTGGTGGATCCGCTTTTTGATTTGTTCAGACTGCGTAGTGAGATATTTTTGATTGTCAAACCCAATGGCTCCCATGATGAACGCCCCTTATCTTTTGTTTTTAAACACATAAATAAAAGTATAGCACAGGCCGTCGGTTTTGGAAAGATGCCGGGGAAGAAAAGGTAAAAAAAACCGCAGACAGACCCAAGCCGCCGGACGGAGCCGTATTTGTGCAGTTTACCGTTTGACAGGGGGACGGCCCCGTGATACACTCAGTTTCATATTGTGAGATTTTTCAATGTTTTTCTTGCGTTTACATGAATTTATGGTAGGATAAACTTGATATTTTATCGTCTTGAACGGAGGGACCGCCATGAGCGAACTGAAACTGCCCGAACTGTTCGGCAGCAGAGTATTCAATGAGGAAACCATGAAGGAGCGGCTGTCCGGCGCCTGCTATCAGGCGTGGAAGCGCTGCGTCACCGATGGAGCATCTCTGGAATTGGCTGCCGCCAATGAGATTGCCGGGGCCATGAAGACCTGGGCGGTGGAGCGGGGCTGCACCCACTATACCCACTGGTTCCAGCCGATGACTGGCTTCACGGCGGAAAAGCATGACAGCTTCATCGCCCCTGCCGAGGGCGGCCGGGTGATCTTGGAATTTTCCGGCAAGAACCTGGTGCGGGGTGAGGCGGACGCCTCCTCCTTCCCCTCCGGCGGCCTGCGGGCCACCTTTGAGGCCCGGGGCTACACCGCTTGGGACCCCTCCTCCTTTGCCTTTATCAAGGAGGGCACCCTCTGCATCCCCACCATCCTGTGCTCCTACGGCGGTCACGCGCTGGACAAAAAGACGCCGTTGCTGCGGTCCATGGAGGACGTGAGCCGTCAGGCCATCCGTATCCTGCGGCTGTTCGGAGACACGGAGACCCGCAAGGTCACGCCCTGTGTCGGCCCGGAGCAGGAGTACTTCCTGGTGGATAAGAAGATGTACAACCAGCGGGAGGACCTGCGGATGACCGGCCGCACCCTCTTCGGCGCCAAGCCTCCCCGCGGTCAGGAGCTGGATGACCACTATTACGGCGCCATCCGTCCCCGGGTAGCAGCCTTCATGAAGGACCTGGACGAAAACCTCTGGGCTTTGGGTATTTACAGCAAGACCAAGCACAATGAGGCGGCCCCCGCTCAGCACGAGATGGCCCCCGTCTATACAGACGCCAACACAGCCTGCGACCACAATCAGCTCACCATGGAGGTCATGAAAAAAATCGCAGAAAAGCACGATCTGGTATGCCTTCTGGATGAAAAGCCCTTTGCCGGCGTCAACGGCTCCGGCAAGCACGATAACTGGTCCCTGAACACCGACACAGGCAAGAACCTCTTCAAGCCCGGCAAGACTCCCAGCCAGAATGCCCAGTTCCTGCTGTTCCTGGCGGCCTTTGTCAAGGGCGTGGACGAGTATCAGGACTTCCTGCGGGCTACGGTGGCATTTCCCGGCAACGATCACCGTCTGGGCGCTTCCGAAGCACCTCCCGCAGTCCTCTCCATCTTCCTGGGTGACGAACTGGATGCCATCGTGCAGTCCATCATCCGCGGTACGGAGTTCAAGGAGGCCGGCAAACGCACCCTCCAGATCGGCGTGGACGCCATGCCCCCCATTCCCCAGGACAACACGGACCGGAACCGCACCTCTCCCATGGCCTTCACCGGCAATAAGTTTGAGTTCCGGATGCTTGGCTCCAGCCAGTCTATCTCCGGTCCCAACATTGCTTTGAACACCATCATGGCGGAGGAATTGCAGCAGTTTGCCGACCAACTGGAAAAGTCCAAGAATTTCCAGTCGGATCTGGAAAAGCTCATCAAAAAGGTCTATACCGACCATCAGCGGATCATTTTCAACGGCAACGGATATGATGACGCCTGGATCGCCGAGGCGGAAAAGCGTGGCCTCAGCAACCTGAAATCCGCAGCGGACGCTCTGCCGGTCTACACCGCCAAGAAAAACGTGGACCTCTTCGTCAAGCATGGGATTTACACGAAAGAGGAGATCAACGCCCGTGCGGAGATCCACATCGAGAACTACACCACGGTCCTGACCATCGAGGCCCGGACCATGGCGGATATGCTGCGGCGGCAGATCCTGCCCGCCGTATCCGCGGTGACGGCGGAGCTGTGCGAGCGAGGCTGGAAGAAGGAGCAGATGGGCGTCAGCCATAAGGCAGATGACGCCGTGGCCCGTGAAATGGGCCAACTGACGGATAAGCTCTATGCTGCCACGGAAAAAATGGAGCGGGACCTCAGCAAGATCCCGGCAGACGCTAAGAAGGCCATGGCTTACAGCCATGATCACCTAATCCCGGATATGGAAAAGGCCCGTGAACTGGCGGACCGGCTGGAGGAGCTGACCCCCGCCGAGCGGTGGCCCTTCCCGGTATACAGCGACCTGCTGTTCTCTGTGTAACATCAGGATCGACGCAAAAACAACAAGAAACGCCCCCTGCGAAATGGACGCATCCATTTCGCAGGGGGTTCTCGCTTTTATTCTGTGTCAGATGCCTTTTCTGTGAAGCGCGTAGGAATAGACGGCAGGGATCAGAACCATCACCGCCAGCAGCACCCCAAACAGCCAACCGCTCCACAGCCGCAGCAGGGAGAGGGGGATCATCACAAGACCGCACAGCACCCACAAAAAGCCGCTCAATCGGTGGGTCCGGGTCCAATTTTCCTCGCTTTGCAGCGTCCACGGCAGCTTGATGCCCATGGTGCGGTTCTGCCGGATCTTCGGCAGGTAGTTACCAAGGATCAGGAACAGCAGTCCCACGAACACCGGTACCACTGTGCTGATGTGCATCTCATAGCCCAGCCCTGTGCCGAGGGTGACCGCCCCGCCGAGCAGCGATACGGCCGGGCAGAACCACAGCAGCACCGTCCGCAATACAGGATTCCTATTTTTCTTCGTCTCACGGCTCTCGGCGTAAAAGCAGACGAGATGCAGTGCCAAAATAAACAGCGGCAGGCCGAACACAGTGGCGGCACGCGACGACCAGCCGTTTGCGTTGCCAGAAAAGTCCCAATGTGTCACCATGGTCTCCGGCAAACGCGGGTAGAGCGCCGCGCCCGCGAACAGCGGCAGCAGGCAGACCAGCGAAGTCAGCAGCATTTCCCTCTTGTTGTTCTTCATTTTTTTCTTTCCCCCTTCAAGTCCTGTAACCACAGCAGGACTTCCTCCAGCACAGAGGCATTGAGGCTGTAATAGATAAAATTCTTCTCCCGGCTCTCGAAAATCAAACCGGCTTTTTTCAGCTGGGATAAATGATAGGACACGGTGGCCGCCGTCATGTCAAACTGCCCGGCAATCTCGCCCGCCGTCAGACGCCCGCCCTTCAGCAGGTTCAGAATTTCTCGCCGCACCGGGTCCGACAGCGCCTTAAAGGTCTCTGCAAAGGCCATCCGCAGTTCTCCTTTACATGGTATTTAGAAAATTTTCTAAATATAAAATAGCACATGTCCCGCAGGCTGTCAACAGGTATTTAGAAATTTATCTAAATACTTTCTCCTTCGCGGACACTCCAAAGGCAGAAGGAGTGAAAAATATCAGCGCCGCCCTTTTGGGCGGCGCTGATAGTGGATCAAATCTGATTATCTGTGGGGAACGTCCCAGATGTTGTCGGCATATTCCGCCACAGCCCGGTCGGCGGCGAAAATGCCGCTGCGGGCGATGTTGTGGAGACTCATGCGGTTCCAGGTCTCCCGGTTTTCATAGGTCTCTGCCATGCGGCGCTCGGCGTCGCAATAGGCCCGGTAGTCCGCCAGCAGGAGGTACTCGTCCTGACTGATGAGCCGCTGGTAGAGGTCCTCGTAGCTGACGCCGTCCCGGAAACCCTTCCGCAGGGCGTTCAGGCACCGCTCCATCTGAGGATCGTGGCTGATATAGCGCTGGGGCACATAGCCCTCCCGCTTCAGTGTAGCAGCCTGATCGGCATGGAGGCCGAAGAGGAACATGTTCTCATCGCCCAGCACATCGTGCATCTCCACGTTGGCGCCGTCCAAAGTACCCACGGTGAGGGCACCGTTCATCATGAACTTCATGTTGCCGGTGCCGCTGGCCTCCTTGCCGGCGGTGGAGATCTGCTGAGAGACCTCGCTGGCGGGCATCAGATGCTCGGCCAGAGACACCCGGTAGTTCTCCAGGAACACCACCTGCAGCTTGCCCCGGCAGCGGGGATCATGGGAAATATCATCCGCCAGAGAGTTGATGAGGTGGATGATCCGCTTGGCCACAGCGTAACCCGGCGCAGCCTTGGCGCCGAACAGGAAGGTGTGGGGCCGGGTGATGCAGTTGGGATCGTCCTGCAACTGCTGATACAGGGTGATGATATGCAATACGTTCAGCAGCTGACGCTTATATTCGTGAAGCCGCTTCACCTGCACGTCGAAAATGGCGTTGGGGTCCAGGGTCACACCCTGAGCTTTCCGGGCGTAGTCGGCAAACTTCACCTTATTCTGCCACTTGATCTCGTCCAGACGCTTGAGGACAGCCGAATCGTCCGCATAGGCATCCAGCTTTTTCAGCGCCTGAGGATGGAGCAGGTAGTCGTCTCCACCGGCCAGATCCCGCACCAGACCGTCCAGACCCGGATTGATCTCACTGAGCCAGCGGCGGTGGTCGATGCCGTTGGTGACGTTGGTGAATTTCCAGGGCTCCATGGCATAGGAATTTTTGAATACGTCCTTTTTCAGGATCTCGGAATGGAGGCCGGACACGCCGTTGACGGACAGGCCGCCTGCAACGCACAGGTTGGCCATCCGTACCTCGCCGCCCCAGACAATAGCCATCTTTTCAGTAACAGAGGGATCGTGGAAGAAATTCTCCACCTTTTCCTGCCAGCGGCGGGCGATCTCCTGAATGATCTGCCACACGCGGGGCAGCAGGGTCTCCACCAGCTGCTGAGGCCAGCGCTCCAGCGCCTCGGAAAGGACCGTGTGGTTGGTATAGGCCACGGAGCGAGAGGTGATGTCCCACGCCTCGTCCCAGTTCATGCCCGCCTCGTCCATGAAGATCCGCATCAGCTCCGGAATCACCAGAGCCGGATGGGTGTCATTGATCTGAATGATGTTTTTCTCATGGAAGTTCTTCAGGGTGCCATAGGTCTCCAGATGCTTGGTGACAATGGACTGCACCGTGGCAGAAACGAAGAAATACTGCTGCTTCAGCCGCAGGGACTTTCCCTCGTAGTGGTTATCCTCAGGGTAGAGGACCTTGGCGATGGTCTCCGCCATGGCCTCGTCCTCGGAGGCTTTCAGATATTCGCCGCGGGAAAACAGGGCCATGTCCACAGGGCGGGTGGACCGGGCATCCCACAGCCGGAGCGTGTTGACGTGGTCGGTATCATAGCCCGCCACCACCATGTCGCAGGGAACGGCCAGCACGGTGGTGGAGTTCTCGTTGACAATGTGGAGATGGCCGTCATGCCAGAATTCCCGAAGGGTACCGCCAAAGTGGACGGCCTGCGCCTCGTCGGGCTTGGGCAGCAGCCAAGCGGAGCCAACACCCTTCCAGTCATCAGGCAGCTCCACCTGCTGACCTTCCACGATCTTCTGCTTGAAAATACCCAGCTCATAGCAGATGGAGTAGCCGGTAGCTGGGATGTCCAGCGTGGTCATGGAGTCCAGATAGCAGGCGGCCAGGCGGCCCAGACCGCCGTTGCCCAGACCTGCGTCCGGTTCCAGCTCAAACAGGTCGCCGGACTTGAAGCCCAGGTTGCCCAGAGCCTCCTTCAATTCGGGCAGCACGCCCAGATTGTAAGCGTTTTTCATCAGGCTCCGGCCCATGAGAAATTCCAGAGAGAGATAGTGGACCTGCTTTTTCTGCTCCTTTTTTGTTTCCTTGGCGGTCTGTACGCCCCGGAGGGCCATCACATCCCGCAGCACCAGAGCGCAGGCTTTCAGCATCTCCTGATCCGTGGCTTCCCCCGGCTCGGTGCCGAAGTTCAAGGCCAGCTTGGCGGTCAGGGCGTCTTGTAACGATTGCGTGGTAAATGGTACGGTCATACGGGTTTACTTTGCCGCTTTTTTAGCGGCTCCTTTCTTTTTGGGTTGAACAGGCTGCGTGGTTTCCACGGTGTCCGCAGGCGCCGTGGTCTTCGCGGCAGTTTTCTTAACAGGTTCTTCGGCCGGCTTCTCAACGGGCTTCTCAGCTGCTTTTTCAGTCGGTTTTTCCACCGCTTTTTCGGCCGCCTTTTTAGTCGTGGCCTTGGCTGCGGTCTTTCTCGTTGTTGTCTTTTTGGCCGCAGGCTTCTTTACAGCCGTTTTCCGCGCCGCCTTTTTTGCAGCAGGCTTTGCAGCGGTCTCACTGACCGGCTCCGCAGCGGAAACAACAGCTTCCTCGGCAGGAACCTCGATCACCGGCTCCTCAGTGGGGGCGGCAGCCTCCGCGGCAGGCGCTTCCGGGGCAGACTTTTCCCAGGAAAGGCCAGTGACAGCGCCGTAGATCCGCAGGTAGTCCCCGGCGCTGCGGTTCCAGCTGAAATCCTGTGCCATGGCCCGGTCTCTCAAACGGGCAAAGGCGTCGGGATAATCCTTGTAGAGATACACCGCCTCCCGGATCACATGGAGCATATCTGCGCTGGAGTAGTTGGCAAAGGTGAAGCCGGTACCGGCGTCACGCCAGGCCTCATAGGGCTGAACAGTGTCCTTCAGGCCGCCGGTCTCCCGGACGATGGGCACCGTGCCGTAGCGCATGGAGATCATCTGGGAAAGGCCGCAGGGCTCGCTGCGGGAGGGCATCAGGAACAGATCCGCACCTGCGTAGATAGCCATGGACAGTGCCTCATTATACCCCAGACGCACAGCCATACGGCCGGGATACCGCTCCGCCGTCCGGCGGAAGAACTCCTCATATCCGGCGTCGCCGCTGCCCAGCACCACAAATTGAGCAGGCAGCTCCATGATGTCGCCCATGACCTCCCGCAGAAGATCCAATCCCTTATGGGATACCAGACGGCTCACCATGGCGATAATGGGGGTGTTTGGCTCCTCGTTCAGACCCATCAGGTTCTGGAGGGCGGTTTTATCCGCAGCCTTGCCGGACAGATCCTCCGCCGTATAGTTGGCGGTGATGCGTCCGTCAGCAGCAGGATCGTAGAGTTTCATGTCGATGCCGTTGAGTACGCCGGACAGCTTATAGCCGCACTGGGTCAAAATGCCCTCCATCCGGTGAGCAAAGTAGGGATTCTTCAGCTCCTGCGCATAGGTGGGGGACACGGCGTTCACCGCGTCAGCGGTGAGAATAGCGCCCTTCAGCAAATTCAGATCGCCGTCCAGCAGCAGGGTGCCGTCATCCACCCAGCCCCGGTCCAGGCCGAACAGGTCGCCCAGGCAATAGGGGTCATAGCGGCCCTGATACTCGATGTTGTGGATAGTCAGCACCGTCCGGATAGAGCGATACCGGTCCTCCCGGACGCCGTCATCCTTCAGATAAATGGGAATCAGGGCCGTCTGCCAGTCATTGCAGTGGATCACATCCGGCCAGAACTCCAGATGGTCCAGCATCTTCACCACGGCCCGGGAGAAGAAGCCGAAGCGCTCTCCGTCATCTACATAACCGTAGAGCTCGGGCCGGTCAAAATACTGCTCGTTATCCAGGAAATACCAGGTCACGCCGTCCTTTTTCATGGAAAACAGACCGCAGTAGGTGTGCCGCCAGGCCAGATCCACATAATCGTAGCACAGGAACGTCAGCTGGTCAGCAAATTTTTCTCTGACCCGCCGGTACAGAGGCAGGATCACAGCGGTTTCGGCTCCCTGCTCCGCCAGAGCGGGAGGCAGGGAACCGGCTACGTCTGCCAGTCCGCCGGTTTTACAGAAGGGAACGGCCTCGCTGGCCGCATACAGAATCTTCATATATTGTTACTCCTTTCCCGAGAAGAAAGACCAGAGCTTTTGCGAAACCCCCTCAGGCCGTCTTGCTCAGATCACACTGCCCTTGGCAATGACAATGGGATATGCGGTATGGCCCACCATGGTGCGGCCCGGCAGCAACTCCACATGCTTATCCGTGATCACATGGGACAGCCGCGCCTCTTCCCGGACAGTGGTGCCCCGGAAGAGGATGCAGTCCTCTACCTTTGCGCCCTTTTCCACAGTGACGCCGGGGAAGAGGATGGAATTCACCACAGTGCCCTCGATGCGGCAGCCCTCAGCCACCAGGGAGTTCAGGCACACGCCGTCAGGTCCGATGTATGTGGACGCCTTATCGGCACCCTTGGCCCGGATAGGCCGGTCCGACGTAAAGAGGTCCTCCCGGATCTGCTTATCCAAAAGCTGCATAGAGCGGTCGTAGTACTCCTGCACGGAGCGGATCTGCGCGGCGAAGCCACTGAAGGTATAGCTCTGCAAATGCAGCAGATCCTGCTTAGCCTGCAGAACATCCCGGCGGAAGCTGTACTGGTCTCTTGCCTGGCACTCGTCCACCAGAGAACGCAGCAGGTCCGTGGACATCACAAACACGTCCAGGCTCCGGTAGCCTCTGGGCTGGTGCATATTGAACAGCACCTCCCGGATGCGTCCGTCCGGGTCCTTTTCAAAATAGGTGCCGTTTTCCGTGGCGAAGCTGTCATCTCCGCAGACGGCGGTGATGTCGGCATGGGTGCGGATATGCTGCTCCAGAATATCCGCCAGCGGGAGGTTGGACACCAGGTCGCCCTCCATCAGCACCACATAATCCTGCCGGATCTCGTTCAGGTAGTCCCGGACGCCGGCCAGGGCTTCCATTTTGCCCCGGAAGGGCGTGACGCCCCACTCGTGAAGGTAGTTGAAGGGAGGCAGCAGATGCAGGCCGCCCCGCTTCCGGGACATATCCCACACCTTGCCGCTGCCCACATGATCCAGCATACTCTGATACCGGCCGTGGAGTACCATACCCACATCGGTAACGCCTGCGTTCAGCAGATTGGACAGGGCAAAGTCCACCGCCCGGTACCGGCCTCCAAAGGGCATCGACGCGGCGGTACGGCGCTCTGTCAGCTCCCGCAGTTCTCCGCGCTGTTCATAGGCGAAAATAATGCCATGCATCCGGTTCATTTCAGCACCTCCTTACCATGGTGGTCCAGCATGATGCCGGGGGCCACCTCTCGGCCGTCCTCCAACTGGCAATCCGGGGCCAGCACCGTCAGATCCCATTTCCCATCGAGAGCGGAATCCGGTGCGCCGCCCACCCGGCAGTCCTTACCGATGTGGCAGCCCTCGCCGATAATGGCGTATTCGATCACAGCGCCTGTCTCCACCGTAACGCCGGGGAGGAGCACGGAATAGCTGACCTTGGCGCCTTTTTCCACGGTGACTCTGGGGGAAAGTACAGAATTTTCCACGGTGCCTTCAATGTCACAGCCCCGGTTGATGGCGCTATGGCTCACACGGCTGTCGCCGCCCATGTAAATGGGGGGCGCGTCCACGCTGCGGGCGAAGATGGGCCAGGACTCGTCAGACAGGTCCAGGCCGGATTCCGGAGAGAGCATATCCATGTTGGCATCCCAGAGGGAGGTGAGGGTACCTACGTCCTTCCAGTAGCCCTGGAAGCGGAAGGCCGCCATCCGCTGGCCGTCCGCCAGCATCTTGGGGATGATATTCTTGCCAAAGTCATTTTCGGAACCCGGATCCGCCTCATCCTCCGTGAGGTAGCGCCGCAGCGCTTTCCAGGAGAACACATAGATGCCCATGGATGCCAGATTGCTCTTGGGCTGACGGGGTTTTTCGGCAAACTCGGTGATCATATCCTCCCCATCCACCGACATGATGCCGAAGCGGCTGGCCTCCTCCCAGGGGACCTCCATAACGGAAATGGTGCAGGCGGCGTCCGATTCCTTGTGGCGGCGGAGCATCTCTGAGTAGTCCATTTTATAGATGTGGTCACCGGAGAGGATCACCACATACTCCGGCTGATACTGGTCGATGAAGCCGATGTTCTGATAGATGGCGTTGGCGGTGCCCTTGTACCAGGTGCCGCCCTTGCTGCCCATATAGGGCGGCAGGATGTGAACACCGCCGCTGCTGCTGTCCAGATCCCATGGCTGGCCGGAGCCGATGTAGCTGTTCAGCTCCATGGGCCGATACTGAGTCAGGACGCCGACGGTGTCAATGCCGGAGTTGGTGCAGTTGGACAGGGGAAAGTCGATGATGCGGAATTTCCCCCCGAAGGGAACCGCCGGCTTGGCCATGTCCCCGGTGAGCACATAGAGCCGGCTGCCCTGACCCCCGGCCAGCAGCATGGCGATACATTCTTTTTTCACAGATGATTCGCTCCTTTCTTCCGGTTATACTTTCCAGCGCCCCGCAGATACACCGTACCCAGAGGCGGGATCCGAACAGCGATGGAGGTCTCGCGCCCGTGGGACGGAACAGCCTCCACCGGTATGGGTGTTTCATTGATGGCACCGCTGCCGCCCCATTGCGGGGCATCGGTGTTGAAAACCTCCTTGTATTCCGCCCTCTCCGGCACGCCGAAGCGGTAATTCTCCCGCAGCACCGGAGAGAAATTCACCGCGCACACAAGCTCCCGGCCCCGGCGATCCCGCCGGAGGAACACGATGACGTTGTTGTGGTTATCGTCCGGCACCAGCCAGGTAAAGCCGTCCCAATCCAGGTCGTTTTCCCACAGGGCCGGGGGTTTCCTGTAAAACCGGCTCAGCGCCCGGATGCACCCATGGGCGGCGGAGACCAATGGATCCTGCAAAACGCCCCAATCCAGCTGTCCGGCAAAATCCCATTCCTTCCACTGAGGCAGCTCACCGCCCATGAATAGAAGCTTGCACCCCGGGTGGGCCAGCATATAGGCTAAAAAGCCCTTCACACCGGCCAGCTGCATTCTCTCGTCTCCGGGCATCTTGCCCCGGAGGGAGCCCTTCATATGCACCACCTCGTCATGGGAGATGGGCAGCACAAACCTCTCAGAAAAAGCGTACACCATGGAAAAAGTGACATCCTTATGATGATATTGGCGAAAATAGGGATCCATCTTCAAGTAGTGGCACAGGTCGTTCATCCAGCCCATGTTTCACTTCAGGTCAAAGCCCAGCCCCTCGTTCCCCGTCACATGGGGCCAGGCGGTGGACTCCTCC
>ERZ773104.2582-NODE-2582-length-19795-cov-3.719706_pt1 | contig 19795 bp, 28 predicted proteins | sample MGYA00511920_ERZ773104 | MGnify/ENA primary metagenome ERZ773104 (study PRJEB29015, sample SAMEA2737857) | human gut metagenome | biome: human gut; feature: human-associated habitat; material: faeces | place: China | collected 2012 ...
AGCGCCTCACCAATCTGCTGACGGGTCATGAAAAACTCGCCCAGACCGTCACCATAGAAGTCACAGGAGACACCATTTACAGCCTCCTGCAGCACAACGCTGTAGTTGCTCATGTATATCGCTCCTTTCTGTATTCGGTTGTCAATGTTCACTGCGGTTATTGAAATAACCATGTTTAAATCATAAACGATTATGTTTATAATGTCAATACTTTTATTAAATGTTTTCATTTAAAACTGAAATATTATTATTGCAAATAGAAACGATTTCGTTTATACTTATATCGAGACAAGAAGGAGGAAACAACATGGCTGTATCAGAACAGATAAAGATCTTGTGCGTAAAGCTGGGAATCAGCGTTTCAGAGCTTGCACGGCTCAATGAAACAAGCCCGCAGGCTTTCACACAGCGAATGAAAAGGGAGTCATTTACTCCAGAAGATTTAAAGAAAATCGCAGAGGCGGCAGGGTGCAAATATGAAAGCTCTTTTGTGCTGCCAAACGGGGACCGTATCACTGATTAACTTAAAGGAGGTGCGTATAGTGGCATTATCTTATAACAAGCTCTGGAAGCTCCTCATAGATAAAAACATTAAAAAACTGGAACTCAGAGATATGGCCAATATCAGCAATAACACCCTGGCCAAATTAGGAAAAAATGAGCCCGTAGCTATGACGGTATTAGAAAAATATGCTCCGTGCTTAATTGCAATATCGGAGATATCGTTGATTACATTCCTGATCAGGAAGATTAACAGGACAAAACGAAAGGATAGATAGAAATGACTCAGCAAGATATTGCAAAAGCTAAACAGCTGCTTTTCGGCATCCAGGAAACAGATTTACCTGCAGAGCTGAAAGAAGCAAGCATCAAACAGCTTGCACTCGCCCAGCAGGCAGCAGCGCACTACATTGGAACCCATAAGGTTAACCACGTCAATGAGCCGTTCCTGTACCGTTATGAGCTGATCGTGAAGGAAATGTGCGCCCGCGGTTTTATCCAGTTCGCAGGCTGTTTCGATGAAAGCAACGAAGTGCTGGAAGGCGTAATGGCTGACTTAAAGGCTTATATAATCGCGCAGGTAGGGGAATAGCATATTCTAACCCGCAAAAGGGCATTCTGTGCAAAGAATGGGGGAGCTGCGGTCTGGTTGCTAAACCCTCATACTTTTCTGTAGCCCCCTGGGTGGCCTGACCGAACAAACCGTTCTATCAGACGTTCCAGGGCAAGGGGGTCCATACTGCGGATACCCTGCATGGCTGTGTCAGATTCTGACACGGTCCTGCTGCCTCTCGCCGCTTCATAAGTGACGGGACGAAACATCCCTTCATTTCTCGCTGTTCCCTCGCTGTTCACGGCTTCCTCACGGCTTCGCTGATCACACAGAGGGGGCTGGCTGCGGCTTGAGAATATAAATGCACAGCGGGAGGCTTCCTCTTCACAGTATGCAACAATGGCTTATTTGCTGGATTTTTAGCTTGCGAAAGCGGAAGGAAGTGCCCTGGAAATTTCCCCCGGAAAGAGAAAGACGCCGCACCTTCCACGCCCCGCATAGCCCCCACCCCCTAGGAAGTACCTAAGCACATTACCCTTTTTAGGGTGTCCGAAATGTCCGGATGGATCACACAGAGGAGAATCCAATTCTGGCCGCTCCTGCTGCCGATCCGGACCGCGAAGCAAGGACGAAGCAAGAGGGAAGCAAGAGGAAAACGCAATTTTCCTTTCTCCTCTGCCGGTTGGGAAATGGTGGAGAATTTGCCTATATAGCGTAGATTTTAGGGTTTTTTAGTATGCAGCGTTGCGATTCGTACAGTAATTTACCGTAGTGCGTTACCATTCGCGTTACTATTGAACCTGTCAAAACCGTCCTTCACGGCCCTATATAGCTTAAAACCTTAACAAATCCTAACATTTTGGACAGCGCAGCGGCTCGTACTGCGGTACGAATCATTTTTTCACCGGTACGGAGTACATACGTCCAGAACCTTGACATTTCTCAACATTCTCCGGCTTCGCTCAGGCTTCAAACTGTTGCGATGTCGCAACGGAAGCCGATATTCGAGTTTGTTTTGGAATGTTGTATTCGTCGGTTTTGGAATGGTAACGCAGCAGGGCAGAAATCCAGCATCTAAGCCAATCCACAGGCCTATTCGTTTCGTTTTTGAATGCAACGTTGCGGGTATTCGTTTGTTTTTCAGGTGTGACTATTGGTCACATCCGAACCCGCACTTTTTAAGATGGTTCAAGAGTCAATAATATTGACTTTCGGAAAAGTGACCATCAGTCACAATAGAACACCGCTTCCCAAATTCGGGTAGCAAATTTTGAGCCGGTTCAGATGTCAATATTCTTGACGCCTCAAAAGTCGGTTTTGCAGACTTTAGAATATCGGCCGCGGGCTGGATCCAGATCATGAAGACACAGGAGGGGCTGACCATGAAAAAACATTACCCCCGTTTGACGCCTTCCGGAATTTTCAATGGGTCATTTAAGGGTAATAGAAAAACTAAAAAAGGGGCTATTAACTCAAAAATAATTAATAACCCAATTCTTAGTTTTTCTATAACCCCTTTTTTAGATTTTAATAACCCCGTTTTTAGTTTTTAATAACCCCGTTTTTAGTTTTTCTGGAAGCCCAAAAAGTGCCGAAAGCCCTTTATTTATGCGGCTTCCCAGACTTGGCAAATTTTGACATAAAGATTTATAAATAATAATAAATCTTTGTAGTGGTCCGCACGGCTCCCTTGACGTGCGCCGTGCTCCCCTAGTAAACTCACCCAATAAAAAACATCTGGCCACCAGATAAAGGAGGTATTCTCTGTGCCAACAAAATATGACAACATCCCGGAGGAGCTGCGGGCGCTCCCTCAGTGGGTATGCTTCAAAAAGGTCCCGCGCGAGAATGGCCATATATCCAAAGAGCCGCGCAATCCGAAAAACGGCTATGGCGCAAAGGCAAACGATCGGAATACATGGACTGATTTCGATACTGCAGTTAAGGCGGTGGAGAAATGGAACCTGGACGGTGTTGGCTTCGAGTTTGCAAATGGGTACGTTGGCATTGATCTGGATCATGTCCTGGAGAACGGTCAGATTGTGGATCCTGCTGCTGCCGATATTATACGGAGCGTTAAGAGCTATACGGAAGTAAGCCCCAGCGGCACCGGCCTGCATATTATTTGCAAAGGCCAGCTTCCTGCAGGGTCAAACCGCAAGGGTAATATCGAGATGTATTGTACCGGCAGATATTTCACCATGACGGGTGAGATCTACCAGGGGCGCAACCAGATCCAGGAATGTACCGCTGCGATTGCGGGAATGCACAGGAAGTATATAGGACAGCAGGACGTCCAGGAACGCTCCTCTGCCTCTCCTGCTGCCGCTCCTGCCCCTGTTACTCTGTCGGACGATGAAATTATCAGGAAGGCCTCAGAGGCGGTAAATGGGGCGTTATTCCGGCAGCTCTGGAGCGGAGACTGGGCAGGCGCTGGTTATCCGTCACAGTCAGAGGCAGATATGGCCTTTGTGAAACTCCTGGTATACTGGACCAATGGAGACGCGCAGCGCGTTGATAGTTTATATCGGCAGTCAAGCTTGATGAGGGATAAATGGGACCGCAGGCAGTCCGGTTCTACATACGGCGCACTTACAATAGACCGCGCCTTACGGGAGTTTACACCATATACCGGACCGGATCGAAAGACTGCAGCAGAGGCTTTCTCCGATCCTGCTGCTGCTATCTCCGGAGCTGTGGCCGCGGTGGCCGATCGGATGCCGAGAAAGGACAATCCGCACCCAGATAGCGCTCTGGATTACTTAAAAGGTCAGTTTGAGAAGGACATTCTGAAATTCATGTCCTACAAGGACAGAAAGACTGGATTTCCAAACCTTGACAAGGAATGTATTGGGCTGTATCCTGGCCTTTATGTGATCGGTGCGATTAGCTCCTTAGGAAAAACAACGTTCTGCTGCCAGATGATGGATCAGCTTGCTGCAGCGGGGGAAAAGAGCATTTATTTCTCCCTGGAGCAGAGCAGTGCGGAGATGATCTCTAAGAGCGTGGCGCGGATCACGGCCCAGAACGATCTCCTTGATCCGATAACCGGCCTTAACCGTTCGCTCAGTAGCATCACGAAGGCTGTGAGCGCTATTAATATCCGCCGTGGCCATATTACGGATGAGGTAAAGGCAGCAGTCCGGGACTATGCGAAGATTGCGGGCAATATCGATCTGGTTGACTGTGGCTTTGGTACTACGGTGGAGTATGTAAAGCAGTACGTTGAGAAGTACATAGAGGCCACAGGAGAGAAGCCGGTGGTGTTCGTGGATTATCTGCAGGTACTGCAGACCCAGAACCAGAAGCTCAGCAAGCAGGAACGTATGGACAGCATTGTTACAGCCCTTAAGGTGCTGCAGAAAGAAAACGATCTTGTTATTGTTGTAATCTCGTCCCTAAACCGTCAGAACTATCTCTCTCCGGTGGATTTCGAGAGCTTTAAAGAGTCCGGAGGCATTGAATATACCGCTGACGTTGTTTGGGGCCTCCAGCTGCAGATCATGCGCTCTCAGGATATGTTTGAGAAAGAGAAAGACATCATCAAGAAGCGCAAGGCCATCATTGCGGCGAAAAAGGAGATGCCGCGAAAGGTAGAATTGTCCTGCTTAAAAAATCGTTATGGTATTTCAAGCTACTATGTGGCGTTCCAGTATGATCCGCGTTATGATCTGTTTGTTCCAGACTATGAATTTGAGGCTGTGGACGAAAGTCAGACACCATTTGCAAACGATGGAAAAGAAAAACCCGCATGCGACATTATGAAATGATGTGTATACGGGAAATAAGTATTCAGAATGTGCCTGAGAGGGGCAATAGCGCCCCTTCCGGGCGTTTTTAGTGTTACAGATGCCCTAAGCAGGTTAAAAGGGCATTCTGGAGCGTCTGAGAGAGATTGATACGCTTTTTCTTTGCCTCAGTGTCCAGCCATGCCGGTATACTGACGTTCTTGTGCACGCTTTTCGTGCTGTACTGGAGCATATAGCTCCCCATGTCAACATCAATTAGCGTTGTGGTGGATCCTGCTGCCAGGGCCGCGAGTGGTTCCGCCTCAGGAAGCTCTCCCCTCGTGTCTACACAGGAGGAAAGCACGGTGCAGATCTGATTGCGGGCCATCTGGATGCCGTCAGCTGCCGCCTCTGCTTCCACGGTGATATCAAACTGCGGCACTTCAATGCGAAAGCCGCGTTCTGTTGGCGTGATCAGCGCCGGGTAAGTTGTTTTAAGCATAATTTCATCCCCTTTGTATGTTATCCGAACGCTCGCTATTCTATCCGAACGTTCGCTTTGATTTTTGGACTGAAAACGCGGATTCCATGCGAACTCGCCGCGTTCGTGTTGTTTTGGAAACCCGCATTCGTTGATTTTAGCACCTGCTGCCGTAATGCTGCTATTGCCATATCTGCAGCCTGGATAAATTCTTTCTGATTGCAGCAGGTCAGTTTCTTTGTTTCAAGGATTGCAATAGCGGTCTGGATGTCCATAGGTGCCTCCTCAATGACAGAAGGCAAGCGCCGGATCCAGATACAGAACCTTGTATCCAGGGAACCGGCCCGGCTGATCCTGGTACTTGATCATATCTTCCAGACTGTACTTCTCGCCTACTTCGATAATGGAGCACACAGAGGCATTGTCCTGGGTTTTCACGGCCCTCCTGATGCTTTCCACGGCTTCCGTGTCGGTGTCTGTTATGTGCATGATGCTTTGCATAGGCTTGTGATAATAGGTTCCTGATCCGTCTACGTAGTCAACAATAAAATTCCTTGTTTTAAGCGGGAAACCGGCTGTTTTAAAGAGTTTTTCGAACATGTTTTATACCTCTCTTTCCTGTCTTAAATTATATCATATGTGCATAAATAAGTATATAGGTTAGATAATAAAAGCATACATATGTTCTAACATATTAACATATATATGATGATAGTATCAAAAAAAGAGAGGCAGCAGCCTCCCTCTTTTTCGTGTCAGAATCTGACATAGCTATTTGATTTCAATGTTTCCCCAGTCAACGCAGCCCTCTTTCTGGTTCTGCAGCAGGTAGCGCACCAGTTTTATGCAGTCTTCTCGTGGATCAGCGTCGAACTCGTGCCGGACATCACGCAAATATTCTTCATACCAGTCAAACGGATAGATTTCCCCGTAGGTTTCCCGGTAGTCTTCTTCTGGATCTTCGTCATATACTTCTTCCGGATCGTGGTCGAAGGTCACCGCGATATCTTCCAGTTCGGACACGGAGCAGCGGTTGCTATACAGGTAGAACAGGAATGAGCTGCTGCCACCAAAACCACCATAGGCACGCTGGAACCATTCACCTGCCTTTTCCTCCTCATCCGAGCCATTCCTGTGCCATCCGCTTAAGTCTCCTATGAATGACTCCAGAAGCTCCTCCGGACGTTTTAAGCCTGCCTTAAAGGTGTAATGCAGCAGGGCCTCATACTGCTTATCTGTCAGCTGCAGGGTCATGCTGACATCGGATTTAGTGGCAAGGTCTGCCTCTCGTTCTTCTCTGTCTAAGATCATAATTTACCCCCTGATATCCGTATTTTCAAACACGATTTTCTGGTTGTCATTAACCTCGAAGGCCAGTGTGGCCCCGGTAAAGTCTGCAATCTTAATCAGATCTTCGGCGGAGAAGCTGCCACGGTTCAATTTGTTCTGGAGAGACTGCGGAGACATGCCCAGATGCTCCGCAAGCTCAATATTTTTTTTGCCCTTGATGGATAACAGGGCTTTTACTTTCTCAGTTACGGCCATTTTAATTCCCTTTCTCTTTCCCGTATTCATAGATTGTATCACTGGCCAGGTCTATCATGTCATTCCAGAAAACACAGGTGCGGCTCTCGTCAAGCTGAACCTGGTTAAACAGGCCGTGGATCGTTCTTAGATCCTGATAGCTCGGTATAGCCTCAATATCCTCTGCGACATTGTAAAGAACGTCCTTGCCGTCATCAAAAACAACGTGCAGCATGAAATCATCCATAGGTTTCACACTCTTAATTCTTGGAATCATGCAAGCCCCTCCTTTCATAGGCCGCTGCCGCTTAGAGCGGCGGCAGCTTTCTTAAATTCTGATCATCCCACATCTTGAGAAGTTCTTCCTGGTTCTGAGCCATCCACTCCCGGACCATCTCCTGTGCCCTCTTAGGAAGATCTCCTTCGGTCATCTCCATCGTTCTCAGATCGAAGATTCCGACATGTTCACCATACAGTGCGTGTAAGTGGCTCGGTTCGTGCTCCTTTGGTTTGAAGAACATTTTAATTACGATTCCGTAGAATCTGCTAATCTCTGGCATCTTATTCGCTCCCTTCCTTTACTGTAATTACATTATAGCATACTCATAAACGTGTGTCAATAATAAAATACTCAAAAACATTTATAAAATAATCTACATAGTGTTGACAACATACTCATAAACGTGTATAATATAATCATAGCAAAGATATGAGAAAGGAGTTCAATACTATGAAAAAACGAATGAAATCAGTAAGAAACACCCGCAAGGCCGTTGCTACCCTGGCCAACAAATTAAGAAAGTATCTCAAGGACTTATCCAGAGCCTTCCGGAAAGCCTGGAAACTGGTTAAGCGTGGCGTAATCTATACGGCTGCTGCCGGCGTCACCTTCCGGAACGCACAGGAGGTTATTGAGTGGCTTAACCGGATGAATCCGCGGGATATCTGCCTGAGCCTCTGCAGGGAGCCAGAGAACCGGTCCGATAGGAACGCTGTTAAGATTTATGCTCATGTGATCTCGATGAGAAAGAGGGCCTGTATCGGATATCTGAAGCGTGATCTGGCTGCTGCCATTGCTCCGCTGATGGATGCGGGCGAAGACATACGGGCGACGCTCTATTGCTTCACTGGATGCTGTCCCGGACTTACTCACGGGATGCTGCTGAACGTAGAATTGTAAGAAAAAAGCCCTTAGGTGGACGGCCATCCAACCTAAAGGCAGTTACCAGGTTAATCGTCATAAACCGGCAGCAGGATTATATCACACCTGCTGCCGGTTCACAAGAGAAAGGAACTGAATACCATGAGAAACATTCTGAATGTAACCGGCACTGTTATAGCTGCAGCAGGATTATCCGCCGTCTGGATCGGCTGCGCTGCCATCGACTCCCCCTCTGTGTGCTCGTGGAGCATTCCGGTTATTGCCGCCGGTCTGATCATGTTCGTGGCTGGGGCAGCTATGGCCGGAGGATTCCGTTAATTTACTTTTTGGAGGCCAGGGCCAGTTGCTCCGGCTTCCAGAATATTTCTACGCGGTCGCGCCTTTTGCCTACTTTACCCTCTTTCCAGCCAAGGATAAAGCCTTGGTCTTTCCAGTAGTCAAGAATTTTCCCGGTTTTTGCAATAATTTCTTCGCGGCGCTTCCGGATTGCATATTCATTCATTTCGTCTTTTTTGCCGCCAAGAACGTAATCAATAGCGGAATCATATTTTATAATATTGCTGACGTTTGCGGATCGTTTCATAACCTGGATCCGGTTCAGCAGGTAATTGCACAGAGTGACAGTCTCTCGTGTGCAGCTCAGCGGGACGGCCCGCAGCTCAATGGGAAGCGTAGAATATTGTTTCTTGTGCTGCGCATACCATAAAAGTAGCGGCTGCGCTGTGATCACATAGACTTCTACGGTTTTCCCCTTATTGGTTGCGATATCTGTATATCCTACAAGCATACGAGTGTTTCTGACGTAATTATCACCCTCAAAGCCATAACTGGCAGCCTCTGCAGTAACGTCCATTGTTATTTTCTGGTCCATTAGCTTCTGCATGGACTCGGCAATCTCTTTTTTCTGCTTATCGTGCAGGGTGGCGTTCTTTTTGCCAGACAATGCATTATTTATCATTCCCGTGGTAATAAGCGTATTGCCGCTATCATAGCAGGAGCATACAGCAGACAATACGGCCATATCAAAGCCGTTCAGCTTTCCGTCTATTGCATTCTCCACGATACGGTCATTCAAATCCAATGTAATGACGGTATAATATTTATCTTCGCCTTTTCGGCCTGTACGGATGCCGACTTTTTTGCCATATTCAATTTCATCGTTGTTGAGCATCTGGCTTACTCTGTCCAGTGTAGTAACCCATGACTTTGTAGCTTTTGACTTTAATTCCTGGAGCTGCTTTTTCTCCGGCTCTACGCCTACGCAGATTTTAATATACCAGGCCACAGGAAGAAAGGGCCGGTTCCCTACGATGGCAGCCAGCGGCGTATATTTCTCGCCATTTCCGTCATATATGTACTGTTCGATGTCCTCATTAAGCTCTTCCAGTGTTTCGTGAGGAATAATGTGATCTGTCGGCTTGCCGTCCAGGATCAGGCAGATTTCGCCCTCCTTTGTCTCCTTCGGATTCTTGAAATAGTATGTATAGTAACTTCCGTTCGCCACCATATCAGAATAGCGTTCATCAAGAATACGGGCTTTACTCATCAGATCACGAAGGCCATGCAGGAAGATATTCAGCTGCATGATATCCCCGGTGCCTTCCTCTGTGTTCTCCAGTTTCAGCTTGTCTATTTCTTCCTGGATCCGAAGCACAAGGTCGTTGTATTCGTCCTCAGACAGGAACATGTAATCAAAATCTTCACCAGGCTCCTTTATCTGCTCCAGATCCATCTTCATTTCGTCCACTAGCTCACCTCTTCCGCTGCAGTTTTCTATGTCCGGTATCCTGCGTTAATGGACATAGAAATATGCTTATATTTATACTCATAATTGTGTATTATCCTATTGTCGTAAATACTACAGGTACTTTTTGACCTCTGCGGCAGGGATAATATACTTGCCGCCCAGTTTAGAGGCTTCCAGCGTTCCGTTCTTAACATACCGCCTCACAGTTACCACGCTACGGCCAAGAAGCTCAGCCGCCTCCTGGAGGCTGTAGCCCTTTTCGAATTCCTTGTTATCCATACGATCCTCCCTATAAGTTGTTCTTTTCCAGGTAATCGTCCAACATCTCCTCGAAGATCTTCTTGATCGGAACTTCACGTTCAACTGCTGCCATGCGGATCCTCTTGAATTTGGATTTCGGTAGCAGGATGGTATAGCGGTCGATCTCCTCTTTCTGCCCATCCGGCTGCAGCAGCGGGTTGCTGATTTCCCTGATCTCGTCCGTAGTGTCCTCTATGATCGGCGCGATTGCCTGCCGTCTCTCTGTCTTTGCCATTTTAATTTTCCTCCTGATCTATAATTTCATTGCACAGGTCCGTGTAGTCCAGTGCTGCATTGCTTCGGTTACTGTATGCAAAAATATCTTTCCCGGCTGCTGCCGCGTCAGATACGGCCACGCCTCTGCGGATCACAGTTGTAAACACAAGGGAGCCGTAACCGTTCCGGATCTCGTCCAGCATCTCCCTGGCCGACTTATTGCCACCCATATACATACAGGTAATGATTCCGGATATCTGCAGGGCCTGGTTATAGGTCTTCTTAACCAAGTTCACAGTTTTAATGGTGCGCCCTATGCCGCGCATGGAGAAATACTCCAGCTGAGTAGGAATGAAAACCTCCGTGGCTGCTATGAGGGCGTTGACGGTGAAAAGACCTAATCCCTGGGCGCAGTCTATGATGATGTAATCATATTGAGCTTTGACGCGATCCAGTGCAGCACTCAGCCGGATGTTGCGGTCTTTATGATCAGCAAGCGAGATTTCCAGACCGGTCAGCTCATCACTTGCCGGTACCAGGTCCAGATTGCGGTTAATCTTCACGGCCACGTCTGGAATGGTCAGTTTCCTCAGCAGTACATCCGCAACGGACCGCTTGCACTCTTCCGGGATCACGCCCAGGCCGTCCGTGAGGGATGCCTGGGGATCCATGTCTATCAGCAATACCTTTTTACCCAGATATGAAAGGCCGGTTCCTATGTTCAGGGCGTTCGTGGTCTTCCCTGAACCGCCTTTCTGGGCTGTAATAGCAATTATACGCATTTTTCTGTGTCCTCCCTATAAAACACTGTCTATCGCGCTCTCTGCGCTGTGGCTGAACCGCTGCGCATTGTGTGCGTAGATCATTGTTGTTTCCACATTCTCATGCCTGGCCATGTCTTTGGCGTCCATGATGGTGGCACCTGCTGCCAGTGCCATGCTCACGGCACTATGTCGCAGACTGTGGGCCGTCCAGCGGCTGCTGTCGTATCCAGAGCGCACAAGGGTGCTCTTTACTATCCTGGATATACTCCTGGGCGTCATGTGGCCGTCCTGGTTGCGGTTTCCGTATGCCGCAAAGAGTGCGGAATCAGCTGCAGTATTATGCCCTGCTGCCTTCCGGCTCCTCAGATAGTCCAATATAGCCTCGTAGGCTTTCGGCGTGAGGATAACAAAAGCGTCAGCCTCTTCGTGGCCTTTTCCGTGGACATACAAAACCGTATGGCCGGATTTGTTCCGGATGTCGCAGATTCTTGCCCTGGACACCTCAATATCACGCAGGCCAGTACGGAACATGGTATTGATAATGGCATAATCCCGCTTCCCCTGCAGCGTATCCCGGTCGATGCCGTCCAGGATACCACGCGCCTGCAGCGCTGAGAAGTCATCCTTCTTATGATCACGCGGGACCCTCAGTTTCTTCACCTTCGCCGCTACATTCGGATACGCTCCCATATCTGCGGCATACGCAAAGAACAGCTTGACCGCACAGAGGTATGTATTGACCGTGTTGGCCGCGTACAGGCTCCGCAGGTGCTCTTTATAGTCGAGAATATCCTGGGCAGCAGGCGCCTCTATGCCGCGCTCCTGCAGGTAATCCAGAAACTTAAGCACGGCCTTGCGGTACGTTGTCCGGCTGTTCTCCGATACGTCCAGGCTTCGCACAAACTCCCCCACTGTGCCCTCTGGTTGCACTGTCAGAGCATGGAAGCGGCTGGCAGCAGGCTTGATATCATATTCCATAACTCTCTCCCTTTCCCTATAAAGTTATCAAAAGTTATCATTTCTTATCTAAATAATACACCAGAATACTCATAATTGCAACGATATTATAATATGTTTAAGCATATAATCGCATTTATGGCAACAAAAAAGAGGAGCGGTTCACGTCTTCCGCTCCTCTGATCTACGTTCAATATCGCCCAGGATAGCAAGAGCCAGATCTCGGCTCAGCTGTCCCGGATATTTATGCTGTACTGCAGTAATAGCCTCTATCAGGCTATCCCAATATTCCTCGTTGTCTTTAGCTTCCGGCGTATAATACGCCTTGTATATGTTCCAGATCTCGCCAAACAGGTTAAACTCGGTCTTGATCTGATCTTTAGACACCGCAGCCAACGGCATCCACCTCCCTGCCTGGAGCAACAAGTTCCGCAATGCCGCCCAGAAAGGCCATGAGTTCATCACCGCGGAGTGTTTTGCCTGCTGCCGGATCATGCTGCAGCCTGTCCATGATCCGCCGATACTCTGCCACGGAATCCAGCATTCTCTCCGGCAACTCCTTGAGCTCCGCTCTGCGCACATAACTGCGTACGCACTGCTTGACCCAAAATTCTGCGCCAGTTATAAAATCTGTATGCGTCTCTGGCTTATATGTCTCTGCTGCCCTCCGGAAGCCACGCATAGCCTCGCCCATCAGTTCATCCGGGCTCATAGCTGCCTCTTTTTTCAGTGCTTCTGCTACAGCCTCCTTTGCCCACTGCGCAAACTCCTCTGCATTATTACGCAGCAGCTGCGCAAGGCATAAGTCTACATTTTTACCGCCGGCCTGGATCTCCAGACACAAACTCTCGTTTTTTAATGATTCTAAACCCATTAAATATACTCCTTACCGTATATAAATTCTCGCCTGTCCTTTTCATTTGTTGGTTTCCTCCTCCAATGTACCCTTGTCGTACTTTCGTGAATATGCTTATTTGATTATACAATATTTACCCGTTTACTACGGTCGAACTGCAGCACCCTCCTAATGCCTCGCACAGTCCTGCTATTCCAAGCAAATTGATTACCAATATTATACAACATGTGTATCAATAAGTACAGTGTTGATAAGTTTTAAATCGAACAAATGTGTGGATATTGTGGATAACTCAATCATGCAGGTAATGCCCTGCAATAACAGAAATGCGGTTGTGGCCCAGCATCCGCGACACCTGCAGCATGGCAGCCTTGTCATACACCACACCGGCACGATCACGGCGGCACACATACCGATCGACAGGAGGGATAAAAGCAGCAGGACGCGCAAGCCTCTTATACCAGGCAGAGGCATAATCTGCCCGGTAGCTGTGAATATCCGCATGACTCGATACATGGGGCCAGACTTTTCCGGAACCAGCAGCCACGCAGCAGCGCACCACTGTGGCCTCGTAATCCGGAAGCACAGGAACGTCACGGATTTTCCCGCCCTTGCCCTTGACGCCCACAATGTAATAATAGCCGTCCCGATACTCCAGCTGATCCCCACGAATCTACTGCAGCTCCTTATGATTGCGCAAGCCGGTTCCTCTGCAAAATTCCACCAGGTCTTTATTATTCACTTCGGAAAAATGCTTGTCGGACTTCTTGTGCCCTCTCGATCTGGTGATGTCTGCCCGCCTTCTAGGTGCCGTCACCACTTTTAAATCGTCCGTGCTGCAGCTGTACGTCTTTGCGATGGCGGAAGCAATCAGCTTAAGCGTTGACGGGGCATAGCCGGCAGCAGTCAGCTCCAGGACATATTCCGCAGCATACTGCCGGGCATCTGCCAGAACGCGGACACCGTGCCGCTCCTTCACCCACTTCGCAAACGCACAGGAGTGACGCAGATAGACCCGGTACGTCTCCCAGGAGTAAATCCGCGATTCCTGGCAGCCGCTCAGTTTGTCAGTCCTCTTGCTGCATCCAATGGCAAGCTGTGCGTCCAGGGTTTCCTTGACCTGCTGAACGAGTGATTTTGTTTTGATTCTTTTGCGCATAAAATCCCCTTCTCCGGGGATTAACAGGCCCCGGACCTGCTGCTTTACAATGTTTAAGATAATCATGAGCCAATTTTTAAGCCGAAGCGGTCCGGACAGGCAATAGTCCTCCTTGCGTGGTCAATGGGTTACGGTTATGACGGGATCCAGCGCACGCACGCGCTCAGATAAAGGGCAGCACCGGCAGCAGTTACACCGGTACAACATGAGGTCACAGGATAGCCTCCGGGTATCCTCGCCATGATTCGCGGCCTTGCACCGCGCCGCAGCTCTGTATCAGCTGTGCTCTCAAACATGCCGTAATTGCTTTTCATATAAAGCATGAAAGACGATCTCAAAAATGAAATCGCCTTCACTCAATGCCTTCTATTTTCTTCACACTATAAGTATGGGGACGGTTCCGGTCGGAGTAGACCGAAAAAACACCCGGAACGGGCTTTTCAGACAAAAAAGGGTCATTGCACTTAAAAAAGTACAATAACCCAATGTTCCGTAGACATGCAGCAAGTAAACGCTACGCCAAAAATAACACACATGCGACATACTGTAAGGTTAACCATCGGCAGGATGCGACGATTTTTCCGTTATCACCGTTTACATATCCATAAATGGACCTGTAACCGGATAACGGCACCAGGCAGCAGGGATATTTCTGATCAGAGTCATGCGCGCGCTATCGTGTCAAAAAATTGCGGATAACACTTTTTGGTCGCACTTCCCTGAACTCGACGCCATTTTGTCGTTGAGCCGAAGACCAAACTAGACCGGCCACCCTGTTGCGATGTCGCAACACCTCAAACAAAACAGACACCGCTCTTGCTCTTTTCTGGCCGCCATAGTAAAATAATAAAAGGAGCGATACCTGACCCCCGCTTTGGGTTGGGCCATCGCTCCATTTTGCTTTACAGTTCCAGAGCCACCCGCTCCGTTGAGCTTGTCCAGGTGTGAGCAAAATGCCCCACACCGCCGCCGATCAGAGCGCTGTTATAAATCCAGGAATCCTCCGGAAGGAATTGACGCAGCAGCTTGCCGTTCTCGCCGCTCCTTAAGCTCCGCAATGCCTTATCGTGCTGCTGCCTTGCCGCGGCCACAGTGAGGCCACAGGAAGCAGCACACTCTCGCAGCGTGAACTTTCCCTGGTACCTGCTGCGAATCACTTCCGCCTGGATCTCTGGCAGACTGTCCACGCAGCTCCACAGAGTACAGCAGATGCTTTCTTTCTCCATCCGGTCCAGAATATCCTCTTCCTGGTTGCCTGCTGCCGCCACCAGATCCCCAACCGTAGCATCTTCTGTGCCACCAGTTCCCACAACAGGCGCGTCCAGGCTTCTCAGGCTCGCCATACAGGCGTTTTCCTGTAGTGCCCTGACCTGTTCCAGGGTAAGCCACATAAACCGCGCTATTTCGACCGCCGAGGGTTCACGGCCATACTCCTTTTCATAATCTGACTGGTATTTCTTCATCTTTCGGATCTGTTCCAGGCACTGCACCGGGATACGCATGCAGCTGCCATTGTTCTGCAGATAGCGCCTCATGCGCTGGTGGATCCAGTGGCTTGCATAGGTGAGGAACTTCACGCCTGCAGAAGGATCATAGTTATCTATGGCCGGATATAATGCAAGATAGCCCTCCTGCAGCAGGTCTTCCATCTCTCCGGTGTCCCGGTATTGCCAGGCTACAGACCGGATGAAGTCCTTGACCTGATCATAAAGCAGCGCCATGTTGTTTCCTGTATCCTCTCCGGCCTGGATCAGGGCTGCAAGCTGTTCATTCGTCATGTTCCTCACCTCATTCCATTAATGCCCGCACAGCTGCACCAGGACACCGCAGAAGACCAAATTCAACCCCACAAGCATCAGCTTCGCCCTGGTATGCGTCAGTTCCTTCCCGCGTCTCTTGAATCTCTGATGACACAGGAGAGAACCGAACAACGTACCGCCTACCGCGGCCATGATTGTTCCTTCCATCTCGCAAACACCTCCAATCATAGATATGTGTATATTACTGTATGTTTTATAATATTATCACATTGTCATGTTACGGGCAATAAAAAAGGACCCTCACCAATCGGTGAAAGCCCTCTTCTTGCTACCCGTTTCAGGGTAGCGAATTATTATTCATCTAAGGGTATCCATATTCTGGACACCCCCTTTCTCCCCTTTTTGGGAAAAACCCATTTACTCATTTTCGAGTAAAACCCTCTGTTCCCTTGTCCGGCGGTGTGACTCTATAGCGCGGATCCGGACAAAGGGACGTATACATGTATGGCGGTCTGCTGCCGAACCGCTTTGCCCTGCGCACGCTCTCAGCGCCGCCTGGATTGATGATTCTAGGTTGTTTTACCATTCGTGCCCCTTTCTATCTCACTGCCAGGATGAAGCCAATAGCAAGGATGATATTGATGATTGTTGATGTTGTTGCAAACTCCTCTAAATCGCGTCTACTCATGTTCCTACTCCTCTCAAAAGCTGATCAGGGAAAATATCGTGTGAAAAGGTTGGGCGTCGGTCTTGTATTTTTCGCCCCCGTCTTCCGGATCACTCCCGGGGGATACCTGCTGCCCTGCAAACTGTTTTGCTCGTTTTTAGAATTTCGTGCAAGGAAAAGGGGAACTGCGGTCTTACATGAACGCTTCCAAACTTTTCTACGCCCCCTACTGCCCCGCTGTTGCCGTTCTGGATGAATCACACAGGTGTCTACCTGTAGTGGCTCCTGCTGCCTGTTTCCGCCTTGCACGCTCCTGTCTAATGCCGTGCATCACGCCCAGGCTGTAGAACAGGCTTGCATCAAACGCATTACAGAAGGGTTCACGCCCCCCCCAGCGGACTCTCATAGCATCGTATAATTCGCCCATCTCCGTGCCAGCTATAAAAGCCGGGATCTGGTGGCCTGTTGCTTTCACGTCTTTCTGAATATCCATAGCTTTATATCCCCTTTCATGGGGCGCTGGTAGTACGCCCCGTTATCATGTTCCGGAAGGTCCGCCAAAACCTCCCACGCTGCCAGGTCCGAAAGTCAATAAAGTTGACATCCGGCAGCAGGTGCCACACTTTCGCAGTGGTCAGCGGTTGTGTTCAAGATTATATCTTTAGAAATCTATGTAAAGCCGTTCTTAGTTCACAGAGAGAGCCAGCAGCAGCATCTTCGCTGCCCGGTCTGCCTGTTCCTCATATTCATCATGTTTTTCACTGTCAATCGTATTCCTTGTCGTAGTGGAGAAAGTGGTGGGCCAGTTCATGCGCAAGGTTATAATTCATCGCGTCAATCGGTATTCCATACCGCAACGCAATGCGGTCACCTTTAAGCCGGCCGTCACTTACCAGCAAAGGCTTAAAAGCAAGCTGTAGGCTCTCGGCACCCGTCAGCTTAACCAACCGCGCAAATACTTCGCCCTGATCCATTGCAGGATTTCACCCCCCCACTTACGCAGATGCTTGCGGACCCGGTCAATACGGTCCATTGTTCGAAGCATGCCCCTGATCGTCTCATTCTGCGTATAATTCCGCACTTCCAGGCGCCCCAGATCATCCAGATCCAGGTATGTAGCGAAAAGCTCAACAATGCCATCCAGGCCCGCAGCATCGTCATTAATCAGAATCACGTCCGCACGGCTGTAGCAAATACTGATCCCCGGAGTTTTGCGTGGAATCTTAGCTGCAGCTATGCGGTATTCTTCGTTTAAAATCTTGTAGTCCATTGCCATCTCCTCCAATCTGTGGTATCATAGGCTCACCCTATAAAGCTACAAACGCATTTTTCAATCAGTGCCCTGCAGGTGTCTCCCCACCGCAGGGCCTTTTTCTTTCCTAAAACCGGACGCAGCCAATAGAATCATTCAAGCCCCAAATCTCGAAGATCTTCACAAGCTCAATAGCCTCCGCCCTGGTAAACCCTACGGCCTCAGCCGCTTCGATCTTATCTTTCGCAGTTTCAAGCCAATCTTTGAACGTAGAGACGTCACCCATCTGTTTCTCTCCACCCCCCCCACTGCGGGAACGTATCTCTGTGCGCTTCCGGCTAATAATTTCAATCACCGCCTCGGCCAGCTTGTAAGCACAAGGAGAAGGTTTGCAGCCCTCCAGAATCTGGCCGGTAATCTCCTCATATTCCTGATCGGACAGGTTCACGGATTCCCTGGCAAATGCAAGGGCCAGAGGCGTCAGCTGAGTCTCCCACCAGTCTGACGGCTGTTTATGCGTCTGATCCATGCCGTGAGCCCTCCTCATTGCTTCCTGCTGCCTTCGGTGTGCCAATCTGCATAAGTAAGCCCATAGCCCCCTTAAATCCGGCATAGAAGGCACTGCGTCTACATTCTTCCTCGTATCTGTTCAGGGTCCGGAACATATCCGTACACCATTCGGCCTCGGGTCCGTTCTCGCTGATCAGCTCCCGCATATGGGTGCTGAGGCGAGAAACCTCCGGATCAGGTTCACAGACATCTTTCCATCTCTCATAAAGCTGCTGCAGTGTTTTAGTCTCCTGTTTTTTCATCCTGAGCCCCTTTCTCTGCGTCTGCAGGTAAAATGATATTGCAGGCGGCCCTAAATCCTGCGCTGAACGCATCCAGGGCCACCGCTTCGGCATATTGGTCTATCTGGTGCTCCGGAACCTGTCCGGACATCTTAGACCGCATTAACGCCGCGCTTCCACTCTCCGGTTTCTGCTGATACTCCCGGAAAAGCGGAATGATCTCTTTTTCCAGCAATCTCCTGTTCCTCCTTTCTCACAATCTCGACCCACGGCCCCACACAGGCCTCTTTTGTCTGCCAGTTGTGCCGGTACGGTATGTAATAACAGCCGTTATCCCGGTAGATTGGACGTATAGGCCCATCCCTGATCACACAGAGGGTATTTCCCTCTACGCCGTGGAGCTCCCGCAGCAGTTTGGCCGCCCTGGCATTTCCGCAGGTTCTGCCGCCTGCTGCCACCGCTGCCATAACGCAGCGTATTGCGTGATCTCTGTCCATCTGACCGCCTCCTTTTTGTAATTTTGGAACCGTGCGGGACTTACAGGCTCAAGTACCAAAACGGTACCGACCCCCGCCCGGGTTCCTTAATCCCATTCACCGCACTCGTCAAGAAGTCCCACCGTTTCCTCCATGAGAGGATCCACAAAATCAAACCGGTTCTCTCCGGTCACGGTAAACTGCAGAGGGCAGTTCTTCCGGGCCAGGCGCAGAACTGGGTATTGCTTGCCGTAAATCGTGGCCAGCACATTGGTGCGGCGCTCCCGGTCGCAATACATGCCTTCCGGACGCGGTACCAGGATGCCGGCAGCCATTAAGACAGCATAGAAACTATTTCTCTGGAAGGTCGGACGAACCTCCCGGTACAGCTCCGAAGCAATGCGCCCGTGAATGTAATAGTAGTTGTTATCATAGATTCCCAGGGTTTGCTCTAACGGCTTGCGGTACTGTTCCTGCGATGATCGCGGAACCAGATAATACCGCTCAGACTGAAGCGCCGCTTCGATAGTCTCAAACCACTCCACTACTGTGCGCTCAATGTTCTCACGCATTGCTATTGTTGCCTGGTCCTGCTTCGGCAGCAGGCTGGCCCGGAGCTTTCCGGTTCGGAGTCCCTCCAGGATGTCATAGACCCGATCAAAGAACGCGTCTGCTGCCGGTTGGCGGCTCCATCTGCAGATCTCATATACTCCTTTGGCGGAGTACAAATAGAAATCTTTTGGTCCGGTAACGGTACTCGTTTTAAGTACCGTTGAAAACTGATCCAAACGCTCTTTGTGAGCCATGTGGATGTTAGATATAGCAACCTTCGGATTTCCGTACCCCAGCGCCTCACCAATCTGCTGACGGGTCATGAAAAACTCGCCCAGACCGTCACCAT
>ERZ773104.2591-NODE-2591-length-19740-cov-15.694336_pt1 | contig 19740 bp, 11 predicted proteins | sample MGYA00511920_ERZ773104 | MGnify/ENA primary metagenome ERZ773104 (study PRJEB29015, sample SAMEA2737857) | human gut metagenome | biome: human gut; feature: human-associated habitat; material: faeces | place: China | collected 2012 ...
ATGGACGCACCTCTGGTGCACCAGTTGTCACGCCAGTGGCACAGCTGGGCAGCTAAGTGCGGATCGGATAAACGCTGAAAGCATCTAAGCGTGAAGCCGTCCTTAAGATAAGATATCCCATGCGTAAGCAGTAAGACCCCTTGTAGACTACGAGGTTGATAGGTTCAAGGTGTAAGCACGGTAACGTGTTCAGCCAGCGAATACTAATCGGTCGAGGGCTTAAACCTCAATGATTTATGTCTTGTCTCTTTCATGTTCGTTATTCAATTTTGAGAGTTCTCTCTCATTTAGTCGGTGCCGATAGCGGTGAGGGTCCACCTGTTCCCATTCCGAACACAGTAGTTAAGCTCACTTGCGTCGACAATACTCGATGGGCAACTGTCCGGGAAGATAGATAGGTGCCGACACCTAAATAAACACAGCAAGTCAAAAACTTGCTGTGTTTCTATATTCCTCCGTAGCTCAGTCGGTAGTAGCACCTGACTGTTAATCAGGGTGTCACTGGTTCAAGTCCAGTCGGGGGAGCCAAATCTAATATTACAAGAACCGCTTTCAGATTCGTCTGGGAGCGGTTCTTGCGTTTCATCTGAAAACTGCTCAAACTCCCGTATCTCTTCGAATGCGACGGTTTCCTGCGTATTGTTCAGAGTGAGGACAATAACTGCATGGTCGTCCCATAGGAATACCTCTTTCACAAATGTGTGGATAACTTGGCGCTGAAGAGAATTTTCACAGCCGTCCACATTTGAGAGCCTATCGAACCATTCTATGATCTCACGTTTTGTCGGTATGTGTGACTGCGCAAGTTCTGCTGAACGCAGCTGCTCCTCTAATTCAGATTTGCGAAGCTCTAACTCGTCAAGTTTTTTCATTAGCGAATCCGACTTTTTTTCTATGAGCAGGTCGAGGACATTGTTAAGCTTGGTTTCTGTAATCTGGATCTGGCGTTTGTATTCTTCTGTTTTGTTGGTTTCCATGCCGGATTTGTAGGCGGCAATGATTTTTTCAGCTAGGCGCTCCTTGTGTTCTTCCATGTTCAGCAGCGCAAGAACCTGTTCAGTTATGTACCATTCAAGGAAATCTTTCCTTTCCGGCTTTTTGTCGCACCCTTTTCCACGGCACTTGCAGCGATAATAGTGGTGCTGCGTTCCATTTTGCGAGGTACCGCCCACTGCAATCATACTTTCCCCGCAGATACCGCATTTAAGCCGCCCTGCGAGATAATATTCAACTTTTGCCTTGGCTCTTGCCGGGGCTTTTTTTGTGTGCTTGAGGAGTTCCTGGACTTTGTCGTAAATGTCATGGCTTATAAGTGCGGGACAGCCGTTTTCAATGGAAATATCCGTTCCGTAGGTAAATGTACCTATATATTTCGGGTTAGTCAGCATATTGTCAAGCGAATTTACCTTGAACTCTCTGCCTGTTCTGGTTCGAAAACCGCGGCGGTTGAGCTCATCCGCAATAGTCTGCTTTCCTTTACCGTCTGCGTACATGGAAAATGCAATGCGCGGTATGTCTGCTGTGGCTTCATCGATTTCAAGGTGCTTATCTGCTCCCCATTTGTAGCCAAGCGGAGGTTTTGAGCCTGTGGACATACATTTCAGTGCGGATTCTCTCATTCCGCGCTTTGTTTTCTGACCAAGCTCCGCAGAGTAGAACTCCGCCATAGCTTCAAGCATTGCTTCGGTTATAATGCTTTCCGGATTATCCGAAAGGCATTCGGTCGCGGATATAACCTGTACGCCGTTCTGTTTCAGCTTGTGTTTATAGAATGCGCTGTCATAGCGATTACGGCTGAATCTGTCGAGTTTGTAAACAAGCACAAAATCGAAAAGTCCTTTTGTACTGTCAGAAATCATCTGAAGGAACTGCGGTCGATTTGCAGTTTTCGCTGATTTTGCACGGTCAATATAGCTGTTGACTATTGTATACCCATTTTTGGCTGCAAATTCTTTTATAACGTGAATCTGACCTTCAATGGACTGTTCTGACTGCTTGTCACAGGAATATCTGGCATAAATCGCTGCTCTTTTATTCATATCAGTCACCTCTTAAATACTTTTTGTTGTCTGTCAGATCCTGAACGTAATCTTGTGATTTACTCTTACCATCTTGGTTCAGCAAGCGATAGTTTTTCAAAAGTGTCTGTTCATCTGCGGCAGGCGGATATTTAGTGTTGGTCAAAAGAAAGTAATCGAAATCAATTATTTCACTTAGCGAAATGCTGAGTTCAGCTGCAATTTTGAGCATTTCTTCATAACTTATAATAAAATTTGAATGCTTCTGTAATTCGACCAATTCTAAAAATCTCTTATGCAGTGAAGTTTCCTGACTGACATGACGATGAAATCCTTGTATAAAGAATTGATTTATTACCGGACTGATCAGACAATTCATGCGTATGCCAAGATATCCGGAAATAAAAGATAGCTCATAAAGTTTTATGTCATCTTCCTCCCGCGAATTGACACGTTCTATAAAGTCTGATTTAACTCCAGAAGAGGTTACTATTTCTTCAATAGGTTTATTGAGAAAATGTGCGAAGATTTTCAGCATGTTTAAGATGTTGTGCTTCTCACTGAAAATCAGAAATATTGCTCCGTCTGTTCTCATTCCACTGATATACCATTTGGCAAATGCGTCCTGTATGCTGTCTGGATAGCATTCGATATACTCTGCTGGTATTTTTGCAGCGACAGCCGGTGGTATACGCTTGTAGATATCAGTTTTAGCGAGGAGCAGGTCGAAAAGGCTGGAGAACGGAAGAGTTTTCTCCCTTTTTTCTTCCTCAGGAACCAGTTCGTATCTTGGATTTGTCGGGTCGTTATTATGCCCGGTGAGCCATGCTTCGGTCACACCGAAATACGCTGCCAGAGTATGCAAATTATCTGTTTTAGGTTCATAACTTCCTTTCAGATATCTGCTCAGTGTACTTTTGGGTATCCCGGTATCTGTTGAAACCTGCGTTTGACGGATATTTTTCATCTTCATTGCTTCTGCAAATCGTTCTTTAAAAACTGCCATTCTAATCTTTCCTTTCATTATGTGATTACATTATAGCAACAAAATAAATATTTGTCAAGTGTAATGTTATGTGAAAAATTTATGAAAACTCAAATTGAGTGAAAAAATATATTGACAAATATAAAAGAATAATGTATCATTGTCTTGGTTGCTTAAAAGCAACTGAACTGTAAATGAAATAAGGAGATGTTTTTTAGTGGTGATTAAAACGCAATCAGCAATTGAGGACGGGAAAAAGATATATAATGAGATGCTCTCTGAAAATAATGTCAGTTTACCGCCACCCAGAATAATAACAGGAAGTGTTGAGGAACTGCTTAACAGCCCAGCTATGGACAGGCTTGTACAGTCACTTACCAAGCTTTATATAGAGAGTAAAGGCATGAAATAAATGGTGATGCTGTATGAATGAAAAATCCAGATGGGATAACCCTGTTCAGCCAAACTCAGAGAGAATAGCAATTCCACCATTTCCGGTTAGGTGCCTTCCGGAGTTCGCACGGGCTATGGCAGAAGGAATTTCGACTTCCACATCAACGGATCCTGCTATGGCTTCGGCGGCATTATTAGCGGCTTGTTCATTTTGTTTTTCGGGAGTTTACAAAGTCGAGGGAAAGCCTGGACATCAGGAACCTCTTAATTTATATGTTCTGATTATAGCTGAGCCGGCAGAGAGAAAATCACCTGTAATGCGATATATAAGGGAACCTTTTGATAGCTTCTGTAAAGTAATAAATGATAAAAATCAGCATGAATTATTTGCAGCAGATGAAAAATGCCGGCTTTTGGAAGCTGAATTAGAGCAGAAAAGAAAAAGCAGATCCGATCCGGAAGAACTTGCAGGTCTCCGTGAAGAAATAGAATTGCTGAAAAAGAAAAAGCCAGTCCGGATAACGATTGACGATGCAACTCCTGAGGCGTTGGCAGAGCTGCTTGATGTGAACAAAAGCCTGCTCATGTTGTCCGATGAAGCTGGAATGTTGAAGAATTATACCGGCAGGTATTCAAATGGTGTGCCGAATCTTGATTTGCTTTTGAAGTGCTGGGGCGGTGAGAGCTATCGGAAAGACAGGTGCAGCGGCTGTTCAATTTCCCTTGAAAGACCGTATCTATCGCTTTGCTTGTTCAGTCAGCCGTATATTTTGAGTGACCTTATGGGCGATAACGCATTCCGGAATAGTGGTATGACTGCGCGTATGCTGTATGTTTTCCCTAAGAGCCGTGTAGGAGAGCGAAAATATGTCACACCTCCCGTTAATCCTGAAGTTGTGACAAGGTATTCTGCATTTGTTGACATGGCTTTAAAGCACAAGTTGAATTGCAGTGGAGAAACTATTTTGTATCTGGACGATGAAGCAATACGGTTTTATGCTGGATTTTATGATACAATAATAGAACCGCATCTAAAAATTGATTTTCCGGAATGCCTTGACTGGGGTGGGAAATTTCATGGTCTTATATTACGACTAAGTGCTCTTATTCATTGCATGATTTATTTAGACGCGGGTGTTGACCCAAAAGCACGGAAAATAGGCACTGCCGCCATAAGAGCTGCAATAGAGATTGCAAATTACTTTAAGATGTGTGCAGTCAGGGCTTACAGCAGCGGAAGTGACAGTTCGGTATCCGAAGCGGAATATGTATTGAATAAGCTGCGAGAATACCGACAGTCCAGAGTAAGTGGGCGGGAGCTGTTGCATATCTGTAGGAAATTCAGCCGCAATGAGGAACTTATTCATCCAATAGAAAAGCTGTCCGAACTTGGCTGGCTGCGTGAAATTCCAACAGAATATAGAGGGTCGGGAAGAAAACCATCTAAGTCTTATGAGGCCAATCCAAAGGTATTTACAACGCGGCAATGAACCAAATGCACCAATATTATTTTGGAGCATTTGGTTCATATGGAACACGACTATTTTACTGCTGTGAAAATAGACGGATATTTCAGCGTTCCAAATGCGCCAAATGAAACAAATTATATGGTGCGTTAGGTACATTTGGAACATTAAGCCAGAGCGTGGGTGGTATTCCCCTAAAAAATAAAATGTTTTTTTCGGCATCTAATATGCTCCAAAAGATGGCATAAAAGCCGGAGATATTCAGATTATGTTTTTACGGCAGGAATAGATGGGTGAACCCATCTACGATACACCGCACCGCCAAAGGCGTTGCGCAAAGTGATACATTCGAATGATATCACCTGTTTAGGTGATGCACATAAACTTCCAGTTTTAAGAAAAGCGAGGTAACATAATGAAGAAAAGAAATCCACATCGTTCGGTAGTGCTGGGTGAAAATCTTTCCGAAGCACTGACAATGTACGCAGTGAAGAATCACATCTCAGGCTCTGAGGCAATTCGACAGTTTATTGATAAGGGTTTGTCGGTAACAAGTTACGAGCAGAATCAGAATGAAATCCGCAAGTATATTCGCGAGGAAATTGAGATTGTGATTCCGGTAGTTATGAAGCGTTACATGGACAGACTGATAAAATTGCAGGCTCAGGCTGCCCGTACTTCAGCTGCTGCATTGCAATGTACTGTGGCTGTGTTGGCTGAGAACTATATAGACACGGCAACGCCAGAAGAAATACTTGCCAGCGCCCTTAGGCAGTCCACAAGAATCACCAAGGAGCAGGTAAAGTCCGATGAGGACTATCTCAGAGAAGCACACGAGTGGCTTGACGGTGAACTCGGTAAGCCTAATGATATGTGAGTGCTGCAGAGAAAGGCACTATGTCTTAATTCATATCAGGTGCCGCATCATGCGGCACCTGATTTTTATAAATCTAAGAGTAATAGAGCAACCAAGAGAAATAAGTATTGTGAATGAAACAGTAAAAAATTATCTATATAATTTTTTTAATTGATGCATTACTTTTAAAATTCACTTGCTTTACATGTTACGCAAAATTATGACATTTTATGATGATGCTATTGAAAAAATAACTTTCATCGCTTATCATAATATCAAAATATATAATTCGTAAAAAGGGAGGAATTATAATGAAATTTAAAAACACTAAATCTAAGCGTTTTATTTCGGTTTTGCTATCTCTTTCAATCATTTCATCCATGTTCCCGCAGACATGGCAGATTGGTTATGCTGAATCCTCTGATGTTGCTGTAGAAGAAATCGAAAGTCAGTCTTTGGATAATAATTCCGAATTAATAAAGCAGGAATTCAACGGGCATCTGTATGCTGTAATTGATGATTCCATGACATGGACAGACGCAAAGGAATATTGTGAAGAACTTGGCGGACATTTACTCACAATCACAAGCGATGAGGAAAACAATTTTTTTATTGATTCTCTTTTTTCGCAGAGCAGTAAGTCTCTTTGCTGGCTTGGAGGCTATTACGATGCGACAAAGTATAAGTGGAAATGGGTAACTGACGAGGAGTTTAACTATTCAAATTGGGACAGATGTATGCCTGATAGAAACCAAAATGGTCAGGAGTATGAAGATTATTTGATGACGTATAAAAATTCCAATCCGGGCGTATCTGGTAGCCAGAAATTCAAATGGAACGATATGTATGTTGACGGAATTTATCCTGGGGAGGAATACTTTTTTCATACAGATTTATATTGTTTTGTTTGCGAATGGGATTTCATTCCTGTCAAAGAGCCAATAGAGAGTGAACTAAACTACGCTGTTTTTTCCGGAAGCCAAACACAGGGAATCAATCTATATGGTTGGAAAAGTCGATTTGATGGAAACATATACGCAGGCAATGGATTTAATTATGGCGGGTCTGAGCTATATGTAACTGGAAGGATTGATTCAGCTGGAGCAATAATAACAAACGGTTGGATAACAGAAATTGACGAAAGAAACGAGTATATTGACGCAATCAAAATGCCGGATTATGATAAGGTTATCCATGATAAAGCTGAACCATACGAGTATTTTGAGCAGAGTCCTGCATATGTTCAGGATAGGAATGTCATAAACAGTTCTATAAAAGTCGGCGGCGATGTAGTGATCAGTGGTACTACCTTTGAGGGGGATTGCTACATTATTGCTGATGGCAATATTACATATAATGTTGAGAGTTTTGTAAGCGCAGGAAGAGTTTTTCTGTATTCAAGAAACGGAAGTATAACAGTCAACGGCTCTCAGATAGACATTAATGGAGCAATGTATGCTCCAAATGGATCGGTGACTTTTAATACTTATGATACTACTGTTACTGGGTTTATATGTGCAGATACCATTAATTTTAACGGCAGTATTTTCAATATTACCGGGGCAAATTTTGATATGGTTAAGCCCAAAGTCAAAGGAATTGTAAAAACCTATACCACAGATAACGATTTCGCCGAGGGAACGCTTGGCGGAGTCAGCCTTTCCGTGCCTGATCAGCTTGTTTTAGCTGAAGAACAGGGTACATGTGTGCCTGTTGAGAAGATTTATGGAGATACAGAGAGTGGCAAAGGTATAAAAATCACTTATACATCAGATAAATCTGCTTTATCTGATAAGGATGCCTCTGCTGTGATCAGTTATGACCTGAGTGGATTTGGTGAGGCAGATGTTAGTGATAATGCGGTTGACTTACTTATCCTGATTGATGAATCATGGAGCATGCAGGACTATAACAGGTTGGCATGTGCCAAGAGTGCTGCAAAAGAAATTGTCAGTCAAATGAAAGCAAATGACAGATGTGCAGTTGTAGGCTTTTCATGGTACATACACGATGTTATAAAGTTTTCAAGCGATAAAACAGAGATCAATAATGCAATTGATAAGATAAATTATAATAATGGCACAGATATTGCAAATGGTCTTAACTATGCAATAAAGCAATTTGGTTCATCCGACAGACAAAAGTATATTATTCTTTTATCTGATGGCGAGGATTCAACTAATTCGTCAGCAGCGGCGAAGAAAGCAGCTGGAAGCGATATTCGTATTTTTGCTCTGATGATAGGCACAGGCACTCTTCAGATGCAAAATATCGCTATTAACAGCAATGGCATCTATAAGAATGCCCCCACCTCTGTTGAGATCGGCAAAATAATGTCTTATTTTGCTTCAGAGGTTTTCAATGTTGCTGGAAGAAATACGACTTTTAAAACTACAATTAAAAACAAGAATTTCATTGATTTATCTTCAATATCTCCCGTGCCTGCGGCAGTTACAGAGAATGCTGATGGCAGCATAACTCTTGAGTGGCATTTTGACAGAATATCTATTGATGAAGCCAAATCCATCACTATACCGATAAGTGCGACCGATGCAGAGGGTTTTGCGGAACTAGCCGAGAATGCTTCGTGCGTATATTACGACCGCAGTGGTAAGCCGCATGTTATCTACCTTGATGATGTTACTCTGCCTATAAGCAATTATGTTGATAAGGGAAGCTGGTCTGTGATTTTCGACAGCGAACAGGCGGCGGTTGAATGGTCAAATATTTATTGGAATGGTCTTAGAGTCGGCGACAGCAAAATTGTTGTCAATGCGTCTGCCAGTGAGGACGGTATTGATTTCGGAGAGCCTGTTGCTGTTGTGAATTATGAGAATATATCCGGACTTTGCGGCAGGTTTTTAAAGCTTGGTGTTGATATGACTGCTTCATCTGATGGAAGAACTCCGGAGCTTTATGATATAACCGCAGTATCCGCTGATGCTGAAAAACAGGACTATGTCAATGAACGTCCTGTTGCAAAAATCCATGCGAAATCTGCGGCTAAGGTTCACATGCCCGTAAGTATCCGTGCGGAAATAACAGATGACTGTCTTTCCAGTGATATTGTGTCGGTATGGTCGTGCGACAGTGATTCCGTAGTTTTCTCGAATGAAACCGGTCTGTTCACAAGTGCAGTATTCTCTGAAACAGGAGAATATACCATTTTCTGTACAGTAAGCGACGGAGAGAATACATTTGAAACTACATGTTCTATAAAAGTGGAAGCGCTTGATGAATATGAGGACATAGATCCCGATGTAATTGAGAAGAAAGCACCAGAGATTTATGTAGATCTTCCTCAATATGCTGACAAAAAGCAGGTTATAAATTCCAAGATTGAGCTGCTGAACGATACGGAGATCTCATGGTATTCAGTAATATTCAAAGGAAATACTGCGGTTAATGTAGCTGATGATGGCAGTTTCAGCCTTACCATGCCCAACAGCAACGGAACATATCATGTGGCAGTTCGTGCGTTTGACTGGGCAGGTAACTGTGACATCAAAGAATTTGACATAATTGTTGACAGCTCGGTACCTGAAATTTTAGTATCTGCATCAGCCGACACTGTGTGCGCAGATGAAACCGCTTATTATACAGTAACTAAGTCAGTATCTCAGAAGATCAAATCTATTACCTATACGATCAACGGACAGAATATCGCAGAAACTGAGGACGGGATTTATCCGCTTAATACACAAGAACCGGGCGTGTACGAATTCTGCGCTGAAGCAGTTACATATGCTGGAGGTATCCTTACAGCCAAAGCTGTCATTACGGTTGTTGAACCAGATATTACTGCCCCGACTGTAAATATTGCTTTCGATAAGGAACTCTATGTGGAGGGAGATTCTCTTAATGCTGTAATAACTGCAAACGACGATATTGGGGTTGACAGGGTAGAACTGTACATAAACGGGGAAGAAGCAGCATTTGACGCTAATTATAATTTCACTGTTGACGTTCTTGAAGCGGGGATATATGAAATTACTGCAAAGGCTTTTGATGCGGCAGGGAATTGCGGATATTCTACATATACATTTGATATAGCTGACATGACATGCCCTGAACTGACGCTGACTGTGGATAAGTCGATCGTAGAACCTGGAGAAGCTGTCACCATAAATGTGTCTGCATTGGATAAGGGCGGAATTGCGTCCGTAGAGCTGTTTTTAAACGATACTGCAGTGGAGCTTACAGATAATACGGCAATTTTCGTGCCAGATTCTGTTGGAGAGTATGTAGTAAAGGCAGTAGCGAAAGATAATTCGGGAAACTCTGTTACACGGAGCATTACGGTTTCGGTTGTGGAATATGACCGGGAATCTCCGACGATATCTGTTTCATTCGACAAGGATATATATTATATCAGTGAATCTGCGTCTATAACAGTTACGGCGCAGGACAATATCGCCGTATCTGAAGTTGTTGTTAAATTCAATGATGAAATCCTTAACGGCAGCGATAATGTATATGCTACTCCGGAGCTTTCAGAGGGTGTGCATTTTGTTAAGGTAACTGCATATGACGAAGCCGGAAACTGGTCGACTGTGACCTATCAGATAACGGTCGATACTGAACTGGACATTACTGCCCCAGAGGTTTCAATCGTCGGTATTTCCCCTGCGGAAATTTACACTGGTGATTCTGTCACTATTGCCATAACAGCAACAGATGAAAGCGGTATTTCAGAGGTTACAGCGACAATAAACGGTGAAACAGTGCCTGTGATTGACGGAATGATAACCTACATTCCCGAAACAGTGGGCAGCTATGAAGTAGTAGTAACCGCCGTTGACGCATTTGGAAACAGCCAGTCAGCGTCCGCAGTATTTGAGGTTTTGGAAAGAAAAACACAGGATACAACACCACCGAATATTCATATTACAGCATCGTTTCCGAGTAGTATACCACGCGTTAACGATACCATTAAATTCAATGTAACGGCAAGTGATGACAGCGGTAGCGCTGATTTGACTGTTTTGGTTAATGGTGAGGAACTATATGGTAACAATGGAGTATATCAATTCACTCCAAAAAGTTCTGGTTCATATGTAGTTAGCTTTATAGCATCAGATCCCGCCGGAAATATTACTTTATTCGATTATCCTTTTGTTGTATATGAAAAAGGGGATATACCAACAGATACAACCAACCCAACAGGAAATATAACATTTAATAAGATAAGCGCAGTTGTTGGAGAAGAAATAATCGCTGATATAGAAGCACAGGACGACAGTGGTGAGGTGTTCATTGAAGCAAAAGTGAACGGAGAACCCGTTGAGATTGTAAATAATCAGCTCAGATTTATTCCAACAGAAGCAGGTAAATATACATTCGTTATTACTTTGTCTGATGCGGCAGGGAATAAGTCTATCTGTAATAGAATTATCACGGTCACGGAGGCTGATGTTACCGCACCAAGACTTGAAGTCAACAGTATACCGGACGCTATTATACTGGGACAGCAGATTGAAATCACTGCATCGGCGACAGACGATAGCGGTACTGTATATCTTACTGCGTCTATTAACGGTGCAGAAATAGATATTTCAAACGGAACAGCAGTATTCACACCCGAAACTGCCGGAGATTATACCATAGTAATTATTGCTTCAGATAACTCTGGAAACGAAAGGAACTTCACTAAGACAGTTCATGTCGTTGAACCGGGAACCGAGGACATAACTGCGCCCGAACTGGAGATCATCTCTTTCCCGGCACAGGCAGTAGTTGGTGAGGAGGTAAGGCTTGAATTCACGACCTTCGACGACAGCGGAAACGTATTTGCAAAGGTAACCGTAAACGGCGAGGAAATAGAGTATTCCAACGGCGCAGCAGTATTTACCCCTGAAACTGCCGGCAGCTATGATGTGGTTATTTCTGTGTATGATGCAGCTGGAAACAGTCGTACCGCAAGAGGTACTATCACTGTCACCGCAGCGGTGGACGACACAATACCCACACTCAGCATAACTGGACTTACTAACCAGATGTCGCTGGGAGAAACGGCTGTTGTTACTATTATCGCAGAGGACGACAGCGGCAGCGTTACCGTCACTGCATATATTAATGGCGAAGCAGTTGAAATCGCCAATGGACAGTTTGAGTTTACCCCTGAACAGACCGGGTCGTATACAATACTCATCAGGGCAGAGGACGCCGCAGGAAACTATGTTCAGAAAGAAATTGACGTTCTGGTTTCCGAGCTTTCTGCATACGAGGATAGCAGACCGGTTGTGACGATTTACGCAAATGACGGCTGGGATACTGCACGTCTGGGAGATACTATTGATGTTAATGTTACCGCATATGATCCTGACGGAATTGCAGCTCTTACAGTTACATTAAACGATGAGGAGATCAATCTTGACGCAGCAGGAAATGCGTCCTTTACGCCGAGCGAGATAGGCAGATATGTTATTTCTGCAAAGGCAGTGGACGTTCTTGGAAATGAGATCTGCGAAAGCTATAAAATTATGGTGATCAATACCGAGGACACTTCTGTCTGCGATATCGCCATCACTTCTCCTGCTGACGGCAGCGTAATTACAGAGCCGACGGATATTATAGGAACAGTATCCGGCGATGGTCTTGTTTTCTATTCGTTGGAATACTGTCCGGTAGATTCCGCAGAATACACTGAATTCGCATACAGCAGTGATCCTGTGAATAACGGTGTATTGGGTAATTTCGATCCTACGCTGCTTGAAAATGGCTATTACATCATTCGCCTTACAGCATACAGTTCCTGCTACAGCGTTGAGCAGGAGATAGTCGTGTCTGTAGAAGGGCAGATGAAGATAGGCAATTACTCCATTGCTTTTCAGGATATGGATATTCCGGTAACGGGATACCCTCTCACAGTAATAAGAAGCTATGACAGCAGAAGAAAGCAGACAAGCGGAGATTTCGGCTATGGCTGGGATTTAAGTCTTTCCAGCATAAAGCTGAACGAAAGCTGCGCCCCAGGGAAGTACTGGTCGCAGAAAAACACTTCTTCGATGTTTGGTTCTAAGTATTTCTTCTCTGAGGACAGGGTCCATGAAATATCCGTGGATTATGGCAATGGTCAGGTTGACAAGTTCAAGATGAAGCTTTCCCCCGACCAGCAGAATCTCTATCCTATAAACTACGGAATTTCCGTAAGCTATGAGGCGCAGGGAAATACCAAATCCACATTAGAAGCTATAGGAACTACCACCGATTTGATTTACAACGGTGGAACCCTGTGCTACAGCAGCACTATCACTCCATATGCTCCGAGCCAGTACAAGCTCACAAGAGCTGACGGAACAGTATACATACTCAGCGCTGCAAACGGTGTTGAGAAGATTACAGATACTAACGGCAATGTAATCACCTTCACCGAGAACGGCGTAACTCATTCCGACGGCAAATCCATTACGTTTGAGCGTGACTCGGATAACCACATTACGAGAATAACCGGATCTTCCGGCAAAACTATTGAGTACAGCTATGACGTGAATGGAAATCTTTCTGTCGTTACCGACGAAGCAGGAAAGAATACGGCATTCAAGTACGACAGGAATCATTATCTGGCGGATATTATTGACTCGCGTGGTGTAAAGATCGCCCGCAACGAGTATGACGAAAACGGAAGACTTATAGCGACCGTTGACGCAAACGGAAATCGTCTCGAATTTTCTCACGACATTGACGGCAGACGTGACGTTGTAACCGACCGTCTGGGAAATTCCCCCCTGTATATTTATGACAACAGGGGAAATGTCATTTCTGAAACAGACGCGCTGGGTAATACTACCCTTTCTACTTATGATGAACGAGGAAATCTCAAGACCAGAACCGACGCACTCGGCAATACAACGACCTATAATTATGATTCACAGGGCAATCTGATTTCTGTAATGGACGCTCTCGGAAACATTGTAACTAATACATACAGCGAAAAGGGACAACTCCTCTCTATTTCATCAATGGGAGTAACTCAGTTCATCGTTAATTATGACGAGTTCGGCAACCTTACCTCCACCGAGGACGGAATGGGCGGCAAGACTGAGTATGATTACGACAAGAATGGCAGAGTGACTAGCATTTCGGACAGCGTAGGCAGCTATATGAAGATGTACTATGACGCTGACGGAAACGTGGTATCTTCAATCAACGGGAACGGCGAAACTGCGTCCTTTACCTATGACAGCGAGGACAACTGCTCCTCCAAGACCATTACCCGCAGGACAGAAAGCGGTGTTGAATCACTTACCGAGCAGTATTCTTACGATGTTTACGGGAATGTGATACAGATAATCTATGCGGATGGCTCTGTTACCAGCATGGAGTACGATTCTGTCGGAAACATGACCGCCGCAGTGGACGCCAAGGGCAGAAGAACCAGCTATGAGTACGACCTGTTTGGAAATCTCATAAAGATCACCTATTGTGACAACACCACGGAAACCTTTGAATACGATGCAGAGGGCAGGAATACAAAGGCTACCGACCGTCTGGGCAGAAGCGTTGAAATGACCTACGACGCAGTGGGAAATCTCATCAGCAAGACCTATCCCAACGGCTCTCAGGTAAGCTATACCTATGACGCGAAATACCGCCTTGTATCTGTAACAGGGGCAAACGGCGGCGTGACCCGCTATGAGTACGATGTCCTTGACAGAAACACGGCAATCATTGACGCTCTTGGCAACCGGACAGAGTTCGGCTATGGAGCGACAAACGGTCAGCTTGAGACCATGACCGATGCCAAGGGCAATACCTACACCTACGGCTACGACCTGAACGGCAACCGCACCTCTGTGACCATGCCGGACGGCACCAGCGTTACCACCGCCTACGACGCAAGAGGAAGAGTGATCTCGCAGACCGACCAGCACGGAAACACAACGAAATACGGCTATGACGGCGCAGACAGGCTGACGTCAGTCACTGACGCGCTCGGAAATGTATGGAGCTACGAGTATAATTCTGTCGGCGAGCTTGTTTCCATAACGGACGCAAACGGCAATGTCACCCGCTACGAGTACGACAACGCAGGCAGAGTAATAAAGACCACAAATGCTGCGGGAAGCTCTGCGACCGTGGTTTATGATGAGGCGGGGAACGTCCTGAAATCCACGGATTACGCAGGAAATGTTACCACCTACACCTATGACGATTTTGACAGAGTAATTGCAAAGGCGGTTGGCGGCGATACTATTCGCTACGCCTATACCGCTGATGGCATGCTTTCCGGCGTAACAGACAAAAACGGCACGATAAGCTATAACTACGATGTAATGAACGGTCTTACCTCGGTAACGCTGTATGACGGCAAAACCATAGATTACACCTATGACGAGGCTTGCAGACTTACATCTGTGGAAACTCCGTTCGGGGCGACGCAGTATGAGTTCGACCTCATGGACAGAATCGTGCGCGTTGTGGCTCACGACGGTACGGCTACGCTCTACGAATATGACGCGAACGGCAACAGAACAGCCGTCCGCTATGCCAACGGACTTGTCGTAACCTATGAGTACGACGAGGTCAACCGCCTTGTCCGTGAGAAAATACTTGACAAGAACGGCGCACCTGTGGTAGAATATACCTATACCCTTGGGGCAGCCGGAGAGCGCGTAAAGGTTGAGGAAACCGGAGCAGCTTTCGACCGCACCGTTGAGTATGAGTACGACGCACTTTACCGACTGGTAAAGGAGACCGTGACCGACGATAACGGCACGACCGTCACCGAGTACACCTACGACCGCAACAGCAACCGCCTTACAAAGACGGTTGACGGCGAGGTCACCAGCTATGCCTACAACGAGCTGAACCAGCTTGTGACGGAAACTGGCATTACTTACGAGTACGACCTAAACGGAAATCTCATCAAGAAAACCGAAGCTGACCAGACCACGACCTACACCTACAACGCGCAGAACAAGCTCATAAGAGTAACAGTTCAGGGCGGACAGAGTGTCAATGTTGAAGAATACTGCTACGACTATGCGGGCAACCGTATAGCCAAAATCGGCGAGCTCAGCACGATAAATTATCTTGTCGACACCAACGGAGTGCTTTCACAGGTGCTTGCGGAGTATGACGAGAACGGCTCTTTGACAACCTTATACACTCGCGGCGATGAGCTTATCTCGCAGGAGCGAAACGGCGTAAAGTCGTACTATCTCTATGATGGCTTTGATTCTGTAAGAATGCTGACGGATGGCGAGGGTATTGTTACCGATACCTACACGTTCGACGCATTCGGCAACATCACTGATTCCACCGGCGATACCGAAAACAGCTATCTCTACCGCGGCGAGCAGTTCGATAGCTTTACGGGCTTGTATTACCTCCGCGCGAGGTATATGAATCCGTCTACCGGCACGTTCATCACAATGGACGAGTACGCGGGAAGCGTATTTGAGCCAGTGAGCCTGCATAAGTATCTTTATGCGAATGCGAATCCTGTGATGAACAGCGACCCGACGGGGTACTTCTCACTCAGTGATATGACAGCTAGCGTTGGTGTCCAGAATGTCCTCAACTCAATGATTTACGGTGCTGGAATGGGAGCAATGCTTAATAGTATGTTAAGTGCATTGCTTACAACATTGCGCGGCGGTACAACTGAGGAAATTCAGCAGGCTTTCATTGATGGCATGATGTCTGGCTTTATTATGGGTGGTGCGTTCGGCTGTATCGATGCGTATGCTACTGTTTTTTGGCAGGCAAGACTATTACTAGCTGCTGCTCAGTTCATGGGTGGATATTTAGCCTTTAGAGATGCATTGCAGGATTTTCAGAATGGACATTATGCAGCGGGCGTACTTAATACAGGCATTGGCATTATGTGCGCATATGGGTCTGCAGAAAGTGCTAATTTTGCTAATAGTTTATTTGTAAATTCACTAACTCAGCAGCAGGATTCAGTAGTGTCTTCACTCAAACAACTTGAGAGTAGTGGCGTAAAGCCTGGTCAAACTCAAATTAGTAGAAGCAGAATTATGGAAATTGTAAACAACTATGATTCGACCAAAGCTCAAAGTAGTATATATAATGATGGCACATCTTTATATATAGTTGATGGGCATCACACAACAGTTGCAACAAAAATTTGGGGAAGAGGTACTGGTGCAAATATGGGAGTGCCAACACAACAAGTGCCTTCCGTAACTGATGTCCATTGGTATAAGCATTGGTATGAATTTTGGAAAAAAACAATTAAGGTTGTTGATTAGGAAGTGGTTATTTTGATTGGCAACATTTTATATGAAAGTTTTTTGCTTGAAAAAAACAATACAGTTTATTTTACATTTGGAAGATGTCGCAAATCATTTCTGAATCATGTTATGCTATGGAATATTATTTATCCATGTTTAATTGATCAGAGTAGTTCTCAAATTAAACAATCGCTTCAAATGTTTAATAATTATTATAACAATGAATTTGGAAATCATTTTGGCGCATTACGTAATGACGAGTTAAAATGTTTTTCTGAGAATTGTATGGCATCTCGCGTTTTGTATTTCTTAATAAACCAAATTAATATTGAACTTTGTGGAGATAGAAATAATCAAAAACTTCATATGCTAATTAGGTCGTGTCATAATTTACCAAGATGTATGATTGATGGTGAGATGAATATATCGGAATCTCTTTGTATTGAATATTCTTTGTCCAACATGGATATAGAGGTTCGAAAATCTGTTAGTCTACTTATAGGGCAGTGTTAATTTACCTTAGTGAGTATATTGATATGGTCAATCGTGATGTGGCTATTTGATAACTGGATACACTTGCGTTGAGCAGTACGACAACTTTACAGGGTTGTATTATCTCTGTGCGAGATACATGAATCCTGCGACAGGCACGTTCATCACAATGGACGAGTACGCGGGAAGCGTATTTGAGCCAGTGATCCTGCATAAGTATCTTTATGCGAATGCGAATCCTGTGATGAACAGCGATCCGACGGGGTACTTCTCACTCAGTGAGCTGAATGTAACCCAGACTATTGAAGCAACGCTTCACAAGATGCTGACACCAAACTTCAGCAACGTAATGAAGTGGATAAACTTCTTTGCATCGTTTTTTTGATACCTGCAACCAGATTCAGCAGATGTTATCCGACGGGGCAACGCTTGGTGACATAGCTTCTTCTATGCTCAGAGGAGCGGTTTCAGGACTGCTTCTGAACAAGATGTGCATGATAAAGGGAATAGGACCGATACTCAGCAAGATAATGATAGGGTACGGATACTATGTTCAGATTCAGGCATTTGATGAAGCAATCAAGGACGGCGATATAGTAAGCGCAATCCTGATAGGTTTGCAGGTTGGCACAGACCTTACTGCGCTGGGCGATTCCTGCTTTACCGGCGATACTTTCGTTGCAGCAGAAAACGGTCAGAAGCGCATTGACGAGATTGAGATCGGCGACAAGGTATGGGCATACAACGTTGAAACCGGAGAAACCGAACTCAAGACCGTAACAAAGGTTTACGTCCATTCGGTTGATGAGATCCTGCACCTCTACACTGATGAAGGCAACATCGACACGACCACAAACCATCCGTTCTATGTGATTGATAAGGGTTGGGTTGCTGCGGGCGACCTTGCCATTGGCGATGAGGTTTATAACCTTGACGGCACGACTTCCACAATTCTTGGCTCAGAAATTGGGGTTCTTGCCGAGCCAGTGATTGTCTATAACCTGGAGGTTGAGGATTTCCATTCCTACTTTGTGGGTTGTGTGCCGGTTTTGGTGCATAACAAATGCCACGGCCATCATTCCGATCCTAAATATTTAGGTGGTGATCCAAAACAACCTTTGACATATATTGATAGTACGGATCATAATAAGATTCACTCCCTAATTGACGAAGTATTTCCCAGAAGGAAAGGCACAGCATATTACAACCATCTACGGCAAGCCAATTCTGATTTTGATAACAAGGTGTACAGTACATTGATTGACATATATCAGAAATATAATGACAAATACCCAACGTTGGTAAGCGATTTTGTGAATAACTTTAACCGAAGATGATTTGTTTGAAGCCAAGCTTTTAGTTTGTTGATGAAATGGAGCGGGTGTTTGTATCATAATCACACAACCGCTCTATTTCACAAATTCTTAAAATAGAGGCTTAATTGATAGAAAGGCGATTTGATTTTTCATATCGTATAGGGTGTTTTATGGTCACAATATTTGCATATAATTCTAACCTTTTGTTGGAAAAAAGAAACTTATCTATTTCCGAATACTATGATGGCGAAAATCCTTTGATTGATGATAATGAATATAGAAAAAAGAACGGTATAAACAAAATAAAGGGTATTATTTATAATGATGGTTCTAGCGATATTTTGGAACAGTTTGTAAACTATTTTGATAGCGACGGCAGACTGGTCGGTTCCAATGGGTATGATGCCAATTTCATCTTAACCGATACATCTCAGATTTTTTATGATTATAACCAATATATTGGCTATTGCGAAATAAATATCACATTGCAAGATCATAAATTGAATATGGATATTTCCTTAGAGCCTCAAAAATTGCTGAGATTTGTTTTGAACAAAAAGTTAATGAGATTTCACAACGGTGATTATGAGCTTGCGGATGAGTTCATAACTACTCAGATATCAGACAAATTTTTTATATCGTGCTCTACCTTTGATACGAGGTCTGATGAAAAATACAGGGTTGATGTTGAGGTTAGATTTTACGATGGTAATGTGTTACTTGGTAAATCAACAATAGTTTCTGAAGTACTATCTGATTAGTTTGATGATTCATTCTGCAAATAATTCTAAAAATGAAGTCAACCGAATATATGCTATATAAGAGTGTCAACTTGTTTGGCGGGTTGGTTATACGGGTTGTTCCATATTATGTTGAGGATAATGGTGTGCCATAATATATAACATATAGTTTGTTAGGCTATTGTTATAGAATAGATAATACCCCATAATCTAATTTTTTAGGGAAACGCTGATTAAATGTACCCGAAAAGCAAAAAATATGGTATAATAAAA
>ERZ773104.2607-NODE-2607-length-19679-cov-5.848757_pt1 | contig 19679 bp, 8 predicted proteins | sample MGYA00511920_ERZ773104 | MGnify/ENA primary metagenome ERZ773104 (study PRJEB29015, sample SAMEA2737857) | human gut metagenome | biome: human gut; feature: human-associated habitat; material: faeces | place: China | collected 2012 ...
GCCGCATCCGTAAGGCGGCAAAGCCGCCAACGGCTGCGCAGTGACCGCCGCTACAAAGTTGTAATCAAATCAATTGGATCATTTTGAAATTCACCATACAGGAGTCTTTTCGGGAATGAACATTGTTATCATCGGAGCCGGCAAGATCGGCGCGACGCTGACGGAGCAGCTGCTCCGCGAGGGTCACGAGATCACCGTCGTCGACACGCGCACGGCTGCGCTCGACGCCATCGGCAACACGCTCGACGTCATGACCGTCGAGGGCAACGGCATCAGCATGGACACGCAGGTGGAGGCCGGCGTGCCCTCTGCCGATCTTGTCATCGCCGTGATGTCCACGGACGAACAGAACCTGCTCTCGTGTCTCATTGCCAAGCGCCTCGGCGTGGGCAACACGATCGCCCGCGTGCGCAACCCGGAATATACGAGCGGGCTGCACCTCATTCAGGACGACCTCGGGCTGAGCATGGCGCTCAACCCGGAGCTGGCCAGCGCCACGGAGATCGCGCGCATCCTGCGCGCCCCGGCCTCCATCAAGATCGACACGTTCTCGAAGGGCCGCGTGGAGCTGCACAAGATGCGTATCGACCCCGGCTCCATACTCGACGGCATGAAGCTCTCCGACCTCGGCCGCCTGCAGTCCGGCGCGCTTGTGTGCGTTGTGGAGCGCGGGCAGCACGAGGTGTACATCCCCGACGGCAGCTTCACCCTGCTGGCAGGCGACCGCATCAGCGTGGTGGCAAGTCCGAAGCTCGCCGCAAAATTCTTCCACAAGATCGGCGTGCAGACGAACCCCGTCAAGCGCGTGATGCTGCTCGGCGGCGGGCGCATCTCCTACTACCTCGCGCGGCAGATGCTGGACTTCGGCGCGAGCGTGAAGATCATCGAGTCCAGCGCCGCCGTGTGCGACTCGCTGGCAGAGCGCCTACCCGAGGCCACGATCATCCACGGAGACGGCACGAGTGAGCAGCTGCTCGCCGAGGAGGGCATTGCAAAGATGGACGCCGTGGCCTCGCTGACGGGCATCGATGAGGAAAACGTGCTGATGAGCCTCTATGCCCGCAGCGTCTCGAGCGCGAAGATCGTCACGAAAATCAACCGCACGACATTCTCCCACATCATCAAGGGCATGGACCTCGGAAGCGTGTTCCACCCCCGCTATATTGCGGCCGACCACATCGTCCGCTACGTCCGCGCCATGCAGAACTCGCTCGGCTCGAACGTCGAGACGCTCTATAAGATCGTCGGCAACAAGGCCGAGGCACTGGAGTTCCGCGCCACGGAGAAATCCGCCGTCTGCGGCAGGCCGCTCATGGAGCTGCCCACGCGGCCGAACCTGCTTATCGGAGCCATCAACCGCGAGGGCCGGATCATCACCCCCGGCGGCCGCGACACCATCGAGCCGGGCGACACCGTCGTCGTCGTGACGGCGGCGACGGGTCTGGACGATCTGGACGACATTCTGGACAAGCGGAGAGTGAAAGCATGAATTACCGCATGATCCTCTCCCTGCTGGGCGACGTGCTGCTGGTCATCGGGGCCTTCCTGCTGCTGCCGTGCATTGTCGCCGTGATCTACGGCGAGCCGGAGCTGTGGGTCCTGCTTGCCACGGCCGCAGGCAGCGGCCTGCTCGGCGGTCTTTTTATCCTGCTGCGGCCGAAGCGCCGCCGCGAGCTGCACGCGCGCGACGGCTTCGTGATGGTCGCACTGAGCTGGATCCTCATCTCGCTCGTCGGCGCGATCCCGTTTACGGTCTCCGGGGCGATCCCGTCGTATCTCGACGCCGTGTTCGAGACCATGTCCGGCTTTACGACGACCGGCGCAAGCATCCTCCGCGCCGTGGAGGACCTGCCGAAGTGCCTGCTGTTCTGGCGCAGCTTCACCCACTGGCTCGGCGGCATGGGCGTGCTCGTGTTCATGCTGGCCATCGTGCCGCTGTCCGGCGAGAGCATCTATCTGCTGCGGGCCGAGTCCCCCGGCCCTTCCGTGAGCAAGATGGTTCCGAAGATGCGCACGTCCGCCGCGATCCTCTATGCCATCTACTGCGCCATGACGCTGCTGCAGATCCTGTTCTACCGGCTGGGCGTGCTGTTCGGCTGGGGCGAGATAACGTGGTTCGACAGTCTGTGCCTTTCCTTCGGCACGGCCGGTACGGGCGGCTTTTCCGTGCGCAACAGCGGCCTTGCGGACTACTCGGCCTACCTGCAGGCCGTGACGACGGTGTTCATGGTCCTGTTCGGCGTGAATTTCTCGGTGTATTTTTTCCTGCTGCGCCGCCGCTTCAGGCTCGCGTGGCACAACAGCGAAGTGCGCTGGTACTTTATCATCATTTTCGGGGCCATCGTCCTCATCAGTGCCAACCTGCTGCTCACGGGCGGGTTCTTCCCCACCGTGTTCCAGACGATCCACCATGTGGCCTTCTCCGTCGGCTCCGTCATCACGACGACGGGCTTCGGCACGGCGGATTTTGCGAAATGGCCGGAATTTTCCAAGACCGTGCTGCTCATCCTAATGGCCATCGGCGCGTGCGCCGGCTCCACGGGCGGCGGCATGAAGGTCAGCCGCGTGCTCATCCTGTCCAAGACGGCCCGCGCCGAGACGCGCCACCTGCTGCACCCCCACTCCGTGGAGGTCATGACGATGGACGGCAAACGCGTGAGCAGCGAGGTCATCCGCGGCACGATGGCGTTCTTCATCTGCTACGCCGCCATTGCCGTCGTGTCCATCCTGCTGGTCTCGCTCGATAACTTCGGGGCCGAGACGAGCGTGACATCCGTGTTCGCCACGTTGAACAACATCGGCCCGGGCCTGAGCCTCGAGGTCGGCCCGTTCGGCAGCTATGCGAGCTTCTCCGCCCTGTCGAAGGTCGTGCTGACGCTCGACATGCTCCTCGGGCGGCTGGAGCTGTTCCCCGTGCTGCTGCTCCTCAGCCCCGCAACATGGCGGAAGCATTAAAGGCCAAATGTAGGGGCGAGGCATGCCTCGCCCGTCCGCGAAGCGGCATAAGGACGGCCCATTCGGTGCAGAGCACCATTGTCAGCGCCGCGCTCCCAGATTTGTCCTTGCGAGGCCCCAAAGGGGCCGTGGCAATCTCCTGCGACCGGTCACGTTTTCGCCGGAAGTTCCCTGTTATCCGGCATTGTACTGTGAGATTGCCACGTCGCTTCGCTCCTCGCAATGACACATCAGGGGAGTGCCGTGGTGCACCAGTGCCCTCCTGCCGTTGAATGTCTCTGTACAAGGCGCTCAGTGAGCGCCGCTACAGACGCAATTGGTGCATACCGTTTTATCGACGGCCGGTACGAGTCGGAAGTGCCTCCCCGAGATTGCCACGTCGGCCGTTGGCCTCCTCGCAATGACAAATCGGGGCCCCTACCGTTTTTACGATAGCCGGTTCGAATCGGCGGTTTACCGCCGGGCCTGGCTGTCCCCTCCCCTACAAAACAAATCATATCCGAAATTCTGACGGAAAGTGGGAAAATCCTGCTTTCCGCATTTTGACATGCTCGAAATTCCTTTTTCCGGAGGTGTATCATGGAGCTGATCCTCGATCTTCTGCGGCGGCTGCCCGATTATCCCCGCCTGCGGACCGCGCTGGAGAGCGCGCAGGCCGTCGGCGTATCCGGCGCGGCGCAGATCAACCGTTCCCATCTCATCGCGGCCCTCTGCCGCGACACGGCCCGGCCCGCCGTGGTCGTCTGCCAGGATGAAATGGCCGCACGGCGCACACAGAGTGAGCTTGCCGCCTTCCTCGGCGCGGAGGCCCCCATTCTGCCGACGCGCGACCTGATGTTTTATGACGCCTCCGCCATCTCGCGCGGCTGGGAGCAGCAGCGCCTGCGCTGCCTTTACGATCTGGCGCGCGGCAAAACGCCCCTGCTCCTGACGACGCTCGAGGCGTTTTCCCTGCGCACGATGCCGAAGGCGCAGCTGTTCTCCGCCGCGATGCGCCTGCTGCCCGGCGCGCAGCTCGAGCTGGAGGAGCTGATCTCCCGCCTGGTGCACGCGGGCTACTCCCGCTGCTCCCTCGTGGAGGGCGCGGGCCAGTTCAGCGTGCGCGGCGGCATCGTGGATATCTTCTCCCCGGCAGAGGAGCGCCCGGTGCGTCTGGAATTCTTCGGCGACGAGATCGACACCATGGGCTATTTCGACCCCGTCACGCAGCGGCGCGTCGAAAATGCCGACGAGCTCGTCATCCTGCCCGTGGCCGAGACGCTGCCTGCCCTGCACCCCGGCGGCATCGAGGGGCTGGCGCGGGAGCTGGACGGCCTGCTGGCCCGCCAGCGCCGCCGCAAAACGCCGAACGAGGCTCTGATGCGCACGCTGCAGGCTGACGCCGACGCGCTGCGGGGCGGCCTTGCCTTCTCGGCGGCCGACCGCTATCAGGCCCTCATCTATCCGGAGTTTGCCTGCGCAGCCGATTATCTTCCCGCTGAGGCTCTGGTGTTCTTCTGCGACCACGGGAATCTGCGCCGCAGCGCGCAGCGCGCGCAGGAGGAGCTGGGCATGATGCTCGACAGCCTGCTGCAGTCCGGCCTGCTGTGCGGCGAGCTGTGCGATTTTTCCGCAGACTGGGAGCAGCTGTGCGGCCGCGTGGCCGGGCACGGCGCGGCGTTCTTCGACTCGTTCCTCGCCGCGAGCTACCCGCAGAGCCTGCAGCCGTCGCTGCTCGTGAATGTCACGGCCAAGCAGCTGCCGTCCTACGGCGGCAATCTGGATGCGGCAGCCTCGGACCTCGCGTTCTATCAGAAAAATGACTATGCCTCCCTTGTGCTGTGCGGCAACTGCCGCCGCGGCGAGATCCTCGCCCAGCAGCTGCGGGAGAAGCATCTTTCCGCCTTCCTCGCCTTCCCGCTGGCAAAGCTCCCCGCGCCGGGACAGATCCTGCTGACGGACGGCGCGCTTCCGTTCGGCATGGAATACCCCGATCTGCGCTTTGCCATCCTGACGGAGGGTCAGCTGCTCGCGCAGACCGCTCAGAAACCGCGCAAAAAGCATCAGAAAGCGACCAATCGTCAAAAGCTCAGCTCGTTTACGGACCTTTCGCCGGGCGACCTCATCGTGCATGAGTACCACGGCATCGGCCGCTATGTCGGCATGGAGCAGATCCGCGTCGACGGCATCATCAAGGACTATGTCAAGATCGCCTATCAGGGCACGGACACGCTGTATGTCCCGGCGACGCAGCTTGATCTCATCTCCAAATACATTGGCGGCGGCGAGGACACGGTCGTCAAGCTCAACAAGCTCAGCGGTGACCAGTGGCAGAAGACAAAGGCCCGCGCGAAATCCGCGGCCAAGGACCTTGCCGCCGGGCTCATCCAGCTCTATGCCGAGCGCAAGCGCCGCATGGGCTATGCCTTCGCAGCCGACACGCCGTGGCAGGCGGAGTTCGAGGACAACTTCCCCTACGCCGAGACGGACGATCAGCTGCGCTGCATCGAGGAGATCAAGGCGGACATGGAGTCGCCGCAGCCCATGGACCGTCTGCTGTGCGGCGACGTCGGCTTCGGCAAGACCGAGGTCGCGCTGCGCGCGGCCATGAAGGCCGTGCTCGACGGAAAGCAGGTCGCCATCCTCGTGCCGACGACCGTGCTGGCGCAGCAGCATTACACGACGGCCCTCAACCGCTTCCGCGGCTTCCCCGTAAACATCGGCGCGCTTTCGCGCTTTTCCACCCCGCAGCAGCAGCGCAAGGTCCTGTCCGATCTGCGCACGGGCACGCTCGACCTCGTAGTCGGCACGCACAAGCTGCTGCAGAAGGACGTGGAGTTCCACGACCTCGGCCTTCTCATCGTAGACGAGGAGCAGCGCTTCGGCGTGACGCACAAGGAAAAGCTCAAGGAGCTGGCCCGCGGCGTCGACGTGCTCACGCTCTCGGCCACGCCCATCCCGCGCACGCTCAACATGGCCCTGTCCGGCCTGCGCGACATGTCCACCATTGAGGAGCCGCCGCACGACCGCTACCCTGTGCAGACGTTCGTGCTGGAATATGCCGAGCCGGTGCTGATCGACGCCATGCGGCGCGAGATCGAGCGCGGCGGTCAGGTGTATTATCTGCACAACCGCGTCGAGAGCATCGAGCAGTGCGCCGCGCGCATCAAGCGCGCCCTGCCGGACGCCGAGATCGCCGTCGCCCACGGCAAAATGAGCGAGGAGGAGCTCAGCGACGTCATGCAGCGCATGGGCGAGGGCGAGGTGCAGATCCTCGTCTGCACGACCATCATCGAAACGGGCATCGACATTCCGAATGTCAATACCTTAATTATTGAGGACGCCGATAAGCTCGGCCTTGCCCAGCTGCATCAGATCCGCGGGCGCGTCGGCCGCAGCAGCCGCCATGCCTATGCCTACCTGACGTTCCGCCGCGGCAAGGTCCTCACGGAGATCGCCGAAAAGCGCCTGAACGCCATCCGCGACTATGCGGAGTTCGGCTCCGGCTTCAAGATCGCCATGCGCGACCTCGAAATTCGCGGCGCGGGCAACCTGCTCGGCGCGGCACAGTCCGGCCATATGATCTCCGTCGGCTATGACCTCTATCTCAAGCTGCTTGAGGAGGCCGTGCTTGAGGAGCGCGGCGAGCCGTCGCCGGAGGAGAGCGCCTGCACGGCCGACCTCGACGTCACGGCGAACATCGACAAGGCCTATGTGACCTCGGGTGAGCAGCGCATGGACCTCTACCGCCGCATGGCGGGCATCCGCTCGCAGAGCGACGCCGACGAGCTGCTCGACGAGATCGTCGACCGCTACGGCGACCCGCCCAGGGGCGTCATGAACCTCATCGCCATTGCGCTGCTGCGCGCCCGCGCCAGCGCCGCCGGCATCCGCGACATCGCCCAGAAGGGCCGCACGCTCCGCTTCCGGCTGGCGCAGTTCGACTTTGCCGTCGTCTCCCGCGTGGCCGGGCAGTACCAGAAGCGCATGTTCGTCGAGCCGAAGAGCGAAGAGCCTGCCATCACGCTCCAGCTGACCGCGAAGGAGGATCCCCTGCAGGCCGCGGAAAGGTTCGTAAAGACCTATCAGGGAGAGTAGACGCTGCACGCTTTGCAGCGGCAAGAGCAACACGGGATACAGCGGTGTACGGACATGGGACACAATTCACAGCCTTGCGATAGCTCGATGAATCATAACGTGCCTCGATCGTCCGGAATGGTGAGTGGACAGCAGGAATTGCCGTCCTCCATCCGGAACCCGCCCTTGAGATCCACCTGCCATATGTCGTTGCAGGCATCCTTCTCGGACCGCGTGAGCGCCCTGCACCTCCGGGACTCCTCAATGCTGATGCAGCCGTACCGATGCGGGATGCTGTATACATTGTTTTTGCAGATATGCTCACCATATTGCTGCACTGTACATGACATTTTCTTGCTTACCGCCCCGAAGATTTTCTCAAAATATTTCTTCGCCTTCCCCTCTTGACAAAGGCAAAAAATATGATTATAATGCACTTAATTTCAAACGACAAACCTGTGAGGAAGAAGAGTAGCACAGCACAGGGCATCCCAAGAGAGCTTCGGGCGGTGAGATCGGAGCGGTGCGCAGCGGTGTGAATGGCCTTCCGAGGGCGGCTTGAACGGGAAATTTTCCCAAGTAGGGTCCGACGGGAACCCTCCCGTTATCCGTGGGGTACGCATGATGGTGCGTAAAAGCGAGTGGACATCGCAAGATGTCAATTTGGGTGGTATCGCAGAAGCAAAGGCTTTTGTCCCATGTGGGGCAGAAGCCTTTTTTGTTTTTAAAATCCAGGCCGCCGGCACCGGTCCCTCCATCCGCCGCCCAAAATACCGATACAAAATTTTGGAGGAAAACAAAAATGAAAAAGAACATTCTGAGCCGTGTGCTGACTCTGGCCCTGGCCGCCCTGCTGGCCCTGTCTCTCTTCGCCTGCGGCAAAAAAAGCGATGACAATTCCACCGGTGCCGCATCCTATAAGGTCGGCATCTGCAGCTATGCGGACGATGCATCCCTGAACCAGATCGTGGACAGCATCGAGTCCCGGCTCAAGGCCATCGGCCAGGAGAAGGGCGTCACCTTCGAGATCAGCTATGATAACTGCAACACCGATTCCGCCGTGCTGAATCAGATCATCGCCAACTTCATGGCCGACAAGGTGGACCTGATGATCGGCGTAGCCACTCCCGTGGCCGTGGCCATGCAGGCCGCCACCGAGGGCACTGACATTCCCGTGGTCTTTGCCGCCGTGTCCGACCCTGTGGGTGCGGGTCTGGTGGAAAGCCTGGAGGCCCCCGGCGCCAACATCACCGGTACCTCCGACTATCTGGACACCGATGCCATCCTGGACCTGATTTTCGCCGCCGACCCTGACGCCAAGAGCATCGCCCTGCTGTATGACCTGGGGCAGGACTCCTCTGCCGCTCCCATCGAGAATGCCAAGGCGTACCTGGACAAGAGGGGCGTGTCCTACAAGGAGTATAACGGCACCACCACCGACGAGATCAGTCTGGCCGTCAGCAGCATCGTGGCCGACAAAGCCGACGCCGTGTTCACCCCCACCGACAACACCGTGATGACCGCAGAGCTGGCCATTTACGAGGCTCTGGCCAAGGCCGGCATCCCCCACTACACCGGCGCTGACTCCTTCGCCCTGAACGGTGCGTTCCTGGGCTACGGCGTAGACTATGCCAACCTGGGCGTGGAAACCGCCAACATGGTCTCCGGCATTCTCCTGGACGGCAGCAAGCCCTCCGCCACCCCCGTGCTGACCTTCGACAATGGCACCGCCACCATCAACACCGACATCTGCAGGGAGCTGGGCCTGAACTATGACGAGCTGGCCAAGACCTTCGCCCCTCTGTGCACCAAGGTCCAGTCCATCGTCACCGCCGAGAGCTTCGACGATTTGAATCAATAAGAAATCAAACATCCATCAGCGGGGCGGGCCCCCCGCTGATGGCCCTCGCACCGCCCACTCGGGAAACAACCCCATTGCACAGGAAAGGAGAAGTCTCTCATGAACATTTTTTCTCTGGTCCAAACCGCCCTGGAGCTGGGCCTCATCTGCTCGCTGACCGTGCTGGCACTGTTTTTGAGCTACTCCATGCTCAATGTATGCGACCTTTCCACCGACGGCTGCTTCACTCTGGGTGCCGCTGTGGGTGCTATGGTAGCCATTGCCGGGCATCCCTATCTGGCCCTCCTGGCCGCCATGGGCGCCGGAGTCCTCTCCGGCTTTATCACCGCCCTGCTGCAAACGAAAATGGGCATTGACAGCCTCCTGGCGGGCATCATCGTCAACACCGGGCTCTACTCCGTCAATATCGCCGTCATGGGCGGCTCCTCCCTGCTGAACATGAACAAAACCGAGACCGTGTTCACCAAGGCCCGGGCTCTGCTGCAGGACACCTTTCTGGCTGAGCAGTATAAGCTGCTTGTGGCGGTCATCGCCGTGATTGCCGTGGTCGTTTTTTTGGCCCTGTTTCTGCGCACCCGCTTGGGTCTGGCCATCCGCGCCACCGGCGACAATCCTGACATGGTCCGCTCCTCCTCTATCAATCCCACCTTTACCACCATCGTAGGCCTGTGCGTGGCCAATGCCTTCACGGGTCTGTCCGGCTGCCTGCTGGCCCAAAGTCAAAAATCCGTCAGCATCGACATCGGCACCGGCATGGTGACCATCGCCCTGGCCTCCCTGCTCATGGGTCAGGTGCTGCTGGGCAAGGGCAGCATTCTCAAGCGGGCCGTCGGCATGGTGGTGGGCGCCTTTGCCTTCCGCATGGTGTATACCATCGCCCTGCGGCTGGATATGCCCGCCTTCATGCTGAAGCTGGTGTCCTCGGTGATCGTGGTGCTGGCCATCGCCACCCCCTATTTCAAAAAGCAGCTGCCCATGCTGCGCCGCCGCATGGCTGCGCGAAAGGAGGCCCGTCTTCATGCTGAAGATTGAAAAAATATCCAAGACCTTCAACCCCGGCACCATCCATGAAAAGGCAGCCCTGCAGGGCCTGAGCCTGCACCTGCTCCCAGGAGATTTCGTCACCGTCATCGGCTCCAACGGCGCAGGCAAATCCACCCTCCTTAACGCCATCAGCGGCAGCTTTTTCCCCGACAGCGGCAGCATTTATCTGGACGGAAGAAATATCACCTTCCTGCCGGAATATCAGCGCTCCCGCCAAATCGGCCGTCTGTTCCAGGATCCTATGCGCGGCAGCGCCCCCCACATGACCATTGAGGAAAACCTCTCTCTGGCGGCGGCCTCCGGCGGCTGGCTCAGCCATGTGACCCGGGCGGAAAAAGCCGCCTTCCGGGAAAAGCTGGCTCAGCTGGACATGGGCCTGGAGGACCGGATGAAGCAGCCCGTGGGGCTGCTTTCCGGCGGCCAGCGTCAGGCGCTGACGCTGGTGATGGCCACCTTCAAGCCGCCGAAGCTCCTGCTGCTGGATGAGCATACCGCTGCTCTGGACCCCGCCACGGCAGAAAAGGTGCTGGAAATCACCCGTCAGACCGTCTCGGAGAACCGTATCACCACCCTCATGGTCACCCACAATATGCACCAGGCCCTGGAGCTTGGCAACCGCACATTGATGATGGACAGAGGCCATATCATTCTGGATGTTGCCGGAGCGGAACGGGCGGGCATGACCGTGGAGGACCTGCTGGCTAAGTTCAAAAGCGGTGCTGGCAAGGCCCTGGACAATGACCGTATTCTCTTGTCGGAACAAACAAAATCGAATAAAAAAGGCGCATCGAATGCCGCGGACTGATCACGAAGCATGGAACAAAACAGTCCGTCCGGCGTGGCAAGGGCAAATAACGTCACCAAGAGAAGCAAAAAGCTCTTATGATATGAGGAGCTGGAACGGCAGCTTTTCGGATTTTTATCATGACGGCAAGCCTTGCCGGCCGGTGCCGGCGTTTCTGCAGTAACGATTGAATATTTCCAGAATTTGTAAATAATGGAAAAAATCAGACATGTTTCCGGCCGATATTTAGAACTGCACGGCATCTCTGTATGTGTATTTTTAATTGCATATACCGGATGTTTGTGATAATATATATAGAACGCCATTGGTGTAGAAGCGGCCGCATGCCCGGCTTGTGGACATACCAAAATAAAGAAAGAAGGCAGGTTTATGAAAAGCACACACTTAAGAAAACGCATTGTGGCTGCATTGCTGGCCGTGGTGTTAGCTGTTAGTTTGGCTGCGCCATCTCTGGCAATTGAGGAAACAGGCGTCTCGAAATCAGGCAGCAATGGGCTGACTTGGGAGGAAATAGACAGCAGCTCTGTTCAGGTAGAGTCCCCCATTCAGGCGAATACCGGCGTAGTGGAAAAGACGGTAGAACACGAAGACACCGATATGGTTCGTGTCTCCATTATTCTAAAGGACGCCTCTACCCTGGAAAAGGGCTTTACCTCTGATGAGATTGCAGCTGCTGATCGCAGCGCCATGCAATATCGGCGGAAGCTGGAGAAGCAGCAGGACAGCATGGCTGCCGCCATCTCCAAGCAGGCACTGAATGGTGCAACGCTGGATGTTGTTTGGAATATGACATTGGCAGCCAATATCATTTCTGCAAATGTCCAATATGGGCAGATCGAGAAAATCAAGGAAGTTGCCGGTGTGCAGGAGGTCATTCTTGAGAACCGGTATGAGCCCTGCGTGGTGAAGCAGGAGGAGACGGCGGATCCCAATATGGCTACCTCCGATAAGATGATCGGCTCCAGCGCTGCGTGGGCGGCAGGCTATACCGGCGCAGGAAGCCGGATCGCAATTATCGACACGGGCGCCGATGTGGATCATCCCTCTCTGGATCCGGATGCGCTGAAATATGCCCTGCAGGGGAGTAATGCGACGATCATGACGGAGGCTGACTTGACCGATGAGGTGCTGAATCAGCTAAATGCATATACTCGCAAGGCCGGACTGACCGCAGCAGATTTTTATGTCAACGAGAAGATCCCGTTTGGCTTTAACTATGTGGATGCGGACACGGATATCACGCATGATAATGATACGCAGGGCGATCATGGCTCGCACGTGACCGGTATCGCGGCGGGAAACCGTTTTGTTAAGGACGAAGCCGGAAACTATGTCGCAGCGTTGGACTCCGTCATGACGCAGGGCGTGGCGCCCGATGCGCAGATCCTGACGATGAAGGTCTTCGGCAAGCGCGGCGGCGCCTATGATTCAGACTACATGGTCGCGATTGAAGACGCCATGGTGCTGGGCGCGGACGCAGCGAACCTCTCTCTGGGCGGAAGCTTCCCGGGCTACTCCGAGTATACGGAAGAGAAATACCGTCATATTCTTGATGAAATCGTTGGCAGCGGCATGGTTGTCACAATTTCTGCAGGTAATTCCGGCAGCTGGTTTGACCAGACTGCGTTTGGCCTTCCCTATGCGGGCAGTGTGAACTGGGCTACAAACGGCAGCCCCGGCTCCTATGTTAACTCGCTGTGTGTAGCCTCCGTCGATAACGCGGGCGTTACAGACAATTATCTGAAGGTCAAAGGTCATAACATGACCTACACGGAAAAAAGCTATCAGAACAAGCCGATCTATACCATCGGCGGAAGCCATGAGTATATTTATCTGGACAAGATCGGTACTGCGGAAGAGTTCGCAGCAGTAAAGGATGTCCTGGCAGGAAAAATTGCAATTTGCAATCGAGGCGATACCGCATTTTACGAGAAGGCAGAAGCCGCGGTTGCCAATGGCGCAATTGCGACCATTATCGTCAATAATCAGCCGGGCTCCAATTATATGGATCTGACCGATTATAAAAAAACGGAGCCCTGCGTCTCTATTTCTCAGACGGATGGCGCATTCCTGCGTAAAAACTCCACGAAGGTGACGAGCCAGGATGGCAGTGTTCTGTATTATAGCGGCGAGATGTTTGTGAGCTCCGAGCGGGAGTCCTGGGATTTGGGAGAAGACTACTATACGATGAGCAGCTTCTCCAGCTGGGGCATTCCCGGCGCCCTGACGATGAAGCCGGAGATCACGGCGCCCGGCGGCCGGATCTACTCCCTGAAGGACGGCGGAGAGTATCAGAATATGTCCGGTACCTCTATGGCTTCTCCGCAGGTAGCCGGAATGGCGGCGCTGGTCGCTGAGTACATCAAGCAGAACGGTCTGGCCGAAAAGACGGGACTGGCTGTGCGTACGCTGGCCCAAAGCCTGCTGATGTCAACTGCTCAGCCGATCGTTGAGAAGCAGGGTGTTGATGAGCAGGGGAAGACACTGGAGGGTTACTACTCTGTTCTGCAGCAGGGTGCAGGCCTTGCAAATATCGGCGCGGCTGTAAATAGCGGAAGCTATTTGATGATGGATCAGGATGCAACAGATTCGTATGCAGACGGAAAGATCAAAGCCGAGCTGGGAGACGATCCCCAGCGCACCGGTGAGTATTCCTTTGGCTTTACGCTGTACAATCTGGAGAATACGGACAGCACGTTTACCTTAAGCGCTGATTTCTTTACGCAGGCGGCACTTCAGGGCGAGCTCAATAACGGGAACGGGCAAGTCATGAATTTCTCGGACAAAAAGACTGCCGCATTAGCCGCGGACGTTGTCTGGGACGTGGATGGGAAAACGCTGAAGCCGGAAATGCCTGCGGAGCTGGACGGCTGCGATTTTGACGGAAGCGGCAAGGTAACCGCGGATGACGGTCAGGCGCTGCTGGACTATGTGACCGGCGTGCGGACCGAGATCAGCAGCAAGAGCTGTGCGGATCTGGATAAGGACGGAGACATCGATACCTATGATGCTTACCTGTTCTTCTCCCGCTTGAGCAGCGCTGCCGTGACGGTGCCTGCAAACGGAAAGATTCACGTCACGATTCGTGCAAAGGTTCTTGGTCTGGACAGCTACGACGAAAAGAACGGCGGTGCAGGCGCTTATGTCGAGGGTTATGTATTTGCCAACGAGGTAAGCAGTAAAGAGGGTGTCGAAGGGACCAGCCATTCTATCCCGGTGCTGGGCTACTACGGAAATTGGACCGATGCCTCCATGTTTGATGTCGGCAGCTTTATTCAGTATCACTACGGCATGGAGACCCGTCCTCCCTACATGCTCGCTGCAATTCAGCAGGCAGCGCAGCTCCAGTCGCTGACCATAAAATACAAAGGCGTGGATGACTCCTATTCCCTTGGCGGAAATCTGTATGTAGACGACGGATTCTACGATGCAGATCGTTACTCCATCAACCCGGATACCGCAAAGATCTCTGATATTTATTTCTGCCTGATCCGAAATGCGGCCAATGGCCGGATCACTGTGACCGGCGAGGACGGTACGGTATATCTCAACAAGGAGACTCAGGCTCCGATCATTGGCGCCTACTATTTCTCGAACCAGAAGACGTGGATGCAGGTGCAGAGCGGCTTGTCCGTGGATTGTGCGCCGGATGCCGCGGAAGGCGAAAAGCTGACTGTGAAGCTTACCATGGCGCCGGAGTATTATGTGGATTACAGCGGCTCGACGCTTTCGACGGATTGGGATGCGCTTGGTGAGGGAGCAAGTCAGACCTATACGATGTTTGTTGACAAGACTGCTCCTACGCTGACCGACATTACGCTTTCCGAAGACCTGATCAACGACGGACGGGTCATGACCGTTACGGCCTCCGACAACAGATATGTTGCAGCAGCGGTGCTGTACGATTACCCGACCGGGAAAATCCTTGCGAGGACGGGCGGTTCTCCGAAGGGAGCAAGCCGCGGCGAGGCTGTTACCATGTCGCTGGATGCAAACGGAACAGCAAATGCAGCGCATCTGCTGCTGCAGGTATATGACTACGCAAACAACTGCAGTACCTACAAGATCAATCTGAACAAGTCTGAGCTGAATGATCCTGTTGAGGTTTCCTTGAATCGCAGCACGCTGAAGCTTTTCAAGGGCGGCACGGCGACGCTGGAAGCGGAAGTTACGCCTTTCGGCATCCATCCCGATACGGTGACCTGGACCAGCGACAATACGAATGTGGCTACCGTGGACGAAGACGGTACGGTTACCGGCATTGGAGACGGCACTGCCACGATCACGGCAACCTCTGTAAAGGATCCTACCAAGAGTGCAGCCTGCACGGTTACCGTTGAGGTTTTGAAGGTTACGCTGACCGGCGCGCTGATGGATGGCTCCTCCACCTCCCAGTTCTATACGTGGGATATGGAAAATGATACTACATGGACGCCGGGGGCTGTGATGGATGTCGAGGGCATTACCTCTACCGCATATGACACGGATCGCAACAATGTCATTGTGGTTGACGGAAATGAACGGAAGCTCCATCAGGTCGACATGGAGAGCGGCAAGGTTCTGGCGGACTATGATGCCGTTGCGGGCGGTAACTTTAATGTGCCGCTGTTTGATCTGGAATACAGCGAGCTGTTTACCAAGGGCGACATTCCGGCCTGCTACAGTATCTATAACTTTATGCTCAACAAGCCTGCGGAACTGGGCAGCATCCGCACGGACGGCTTCATGCTGTTCATGGATTTCCTGCTTTACGGAAACGGAGCCGATAAGTTTACGGCGATGACCTCGCTCGGCAAGACAAAGCTTGATCTGGACCAGGACGGCACTGCGGAAACGGATGCGGAGGTGCTGCTGCTGCTGGATAACCGCGGCAACGTGTGGACCTTCCAGATTTATGACGGGATCGACTACAGCAGCACGACAGGCAAATACGAGATCGCAAAGTCTAACCTGACCAGTGCATTTAAAATGTACTTCATGGGCGACGATAACGGCACGCCGCTGTGCTCTATGGTTCCCACGACGGTCAATGGACAGCTGGCATTGTATTTGTCCTACTTTACCGGCAAGGCCAATGAGCTCTACCGTCTGACATACGATTCCGCCAAGAACTTCTGGACCGGCGAAAAGCTGGCCAGCTTCGGCGAGAATGTATATCCGGCAACGATCCTGAAGATCGACAATCATGAGGCCAACCAGACGGAGCTGGAGCAGATCGTAAGCAATCTGCCGCTTGGCTCCCACACGGTACAGTCTCAGGATTTGACAGACATGCTCAATTCTGCTGCGGTTGAAGAAGCGGCCGCGTCTTATGGTGCGCTCAATACAGCAGCAGAAAAAACCGCATCGGCGAAACCGGCGGCTGACATCGCGGGCGAACAGACTGCATCCTCGGAGATCATTACCTCGGAGGATCAGAACACGGTCACCCTGAAGCTGGTGTCGGGAGGAACGGCCCCCACCACGAACGGGCTTATGAGCGTCAGCTACGATGCTGCCGGCTGGGAGCTGAAGAATGTCATTGGAAACGCGCAGTATTTCTCCTACAAGGCTGAAGCCGGAAAGGTAACGCTTGGTTATGTTTCCGTGGACAGCATGCCTGCCGGAGAACAAGTCGCAGAGCTGACGTTCACCAAGACGAATGCCGGCAAGGACGCCGATCCTCGGTTCACTGTCCAAAAGACAGAGCGAAATGAACAGCAGATCGATGAGGTAGAGCATCTGACGGCAAGCAGCAACCGTGATGATCCGTGCCCGTCGAAGGAATTCCAGGATCTCAGCACAACGGCTTGGTATCATGAGTCCGTGGACTATGTGTTGTCTAAGGGCATTATGCAGGGCTACGGCGACGGCACCTTCCGCCCCGATGAGACCGCGACCCGTGCCCAGGTGGTGACGCTGCTCTATCGCATTGCGGGAGAACCTGCTGTGGATGATTCCAAGGCTCTGCCCTTCACCGACGTGAATCTGGAGAGCTGGTACGGCAGCGCCCTGCGTTGGGCTTACCAGAACGGCATCACCACCGGTGTCAGCGCGGATACCTTTGCGCCTGACGACTGCGTGACGCGCGAGCAGATGGTTTCCTTCCTCGCTCGGTATGCCAAGGTGACCGGCGCCTATGAAAAGGTGTCCGAAGACCTGAGCAGCTTCTCTGACAGAGATCGTGTCTCCTCCTATGCTGTGGAATCCATGCAGTGGGCTGTTGCCAACGGCCTCATTCTCGGCACAGAAACGGGCAAGCTGGAGCCCATGGCTACGGCCACCCGTGCTCAGCTTGCGGCAGTGGTCGCCAGATACTGCCAGAGCATTCACTGATTTCTATCCGAAACGGCGTGCTTACCGGGGGCATATTGCCCCGCGGTGAGCACGGCGCAAGCCCCAGGGCTTGACAAAAAAACAAAGTGCAAAAGCAGCCCCACAGAAGTGTTTCTGTGGGGCTGTTTAGACTCTCAAAAACCCTGCCTAGCAGAAAGTCAGTGTCCGTTTATGATACCACTTTCCGCGGCCTCGCAGCGGCACTTCGGGGGGCAGCCGCCATGATCCTGCTCAGGCGGTTTACATAAAGTTCACAATTGTAACGCTTTTGTTGGCAAAACGTTGTTGCATTTTGGCGGCTTCCCGGTATAATAGGATAGGAACAAACGGCGGCGGATGCCGTCTGGAGAATAGGCGGCATTCTGCCGTAGAACCACCGGAGAAGGAGATTCAAATGGGTAAATTTGAAAAAGGCAAACGCCCGACGCAGGCTCAGTCCTATGCCGAGCCGCAGCGTGCGCCGAAAAAGAAAAAGCAGAAAAAGCAGTCCCGCCTCGGCCTGATCGTCGCGCTGCTGGCTGCAGCCGTCGTGCTCGTCGGCTGCGGCGTGGGCTATATGTTCCTGCGCGACGACGGCAGGATCGTCAACAACCTCTATGTCGCAGGCGTCGATCTCAGCGGCATGACGAAGGAGGAGGCGCGCGCCGCGCTCGAAAAGGGCGTGAGCGTCTATGGGAAGGAAAATATGAACGTCGCGCTCTACACGCGCCCCTATGACACGTTCACCTCGACATATGACCCGGCGCAGATCCCGCTCGTCGACATTTTCGGCAAGCCGCTCGATGCCTCCGCGCAGACCGAGGCGACGGAGCCGACCGAGACCGCGCCTTCGGAGACGGAGCCGGTGACGGAAGCGCCGACCGAGGCCCCGACGGAGGAGCCGACCGAGGACCCGAACACCCCGCGCGACGAGGACGGCAAGCCGATGACGCTGCTGACAAAGCTGTGCCTGACGCCGTCGGACACGGCAGTTCGCCTCGACCTCGACAAGGCCGTGGAGGCTGCCTATGCCTACGGCCGCGGCGGCGGCCTGTTCTCCCGCGTGAAGAAGAACGCGCTGACGGAGCGCACCGATCTGAACGTCGCCGATTTCCTCACGCTCGATGAAAGCTACGTCCGCACGATGCTGGACGAATATGCCAAGGACGCCGTGAGCGAAAAGACGGAGCCCTCCGTCACCGAGGGCACGACGACCGTGACGGACGACGAGGGCGAGGAGCGCGAGCTCAAGACCCTGACGGTCAAGCTCGGCAGCGCGGGCCGCGAGATCAACACGGACGAGCTGTACAAGGCCGTGCTCACCGCCTATGCCGACGCGAATTTCGAGATGCAGTATGTGGTGGAGGAGGACCTGCCGAAGGCCTTTGACCTCGACGCCCTGTACCACAAGTATTATGTTGCGCCGGTGAACGCCGTGTGCAACGAGGACACCTATGAAGTGACCGACGGCTCGGACGGCTACGGCTTCGACATCAAAAAGGCCATGGACGAGCTGGAGAAGGCAGGCCCCGGCGGCGAGGTCACGCTGACGCTCGACGTCATCAAGCCGCAGTACACGAAGGAATCCCTGCAGGAGAAGCTGTTCCACGATGAGCTTGCCAGCTATGACAGCCCGTACAACGCCGGTCTCATCGGCCGAAGTGAGAACCTGCGTCTGGCCTGCCTGGCCATCAACGGCTATGTGCTCAAGCCCGGCGAGACGTTCTCGTTCAACGGCGTCGTCGGCGAGCGCACGGCGGCCAAGGGCTACAAGGAGGGCGGCGTGTATGTCGGCGGCGAGACCGTCCAACAGCTCGGCGGCGGCGTCTGTCAGGTCGCGTCCGTGCTGTACTACTGCACGCTGAAATCCGACCTCGAGGTCATCGCGCGGCAGGAGCACCAGTATGTGCCGGACTATATCCCCTGGGGCATGGACGCCACGATCTACTGGGGCAGCCTCGACTATAAATTCCGCAACAACACGACCTACCCCATCCGCATTCTGGCGGAGGCCTCCGGCGGCTATGTCCGCGTGCGCTTCATGGGCACGGAGACGAAGGATTACACCGTGGAGCTGGACTACAAGGCCGCGATGACCCACAAGAGCAAGACCGAGGAGGTCGAGATCTCCAAGGGCATGAAGAACTACGACAAGTACAAGGACTATAAGGACGGCGAGCGCATCCAGGTCGGCTACGACGGCTATGAGGTCGATACCTACCGCATGAAGTACGACAAGAACGGCAAGCTGCTGTCCACGGAGAAGGTCAACCACTCGAGCTACGACTGGCGCAACCGTCTGGTCGCCAAGCTCGTCGAGGAGACGGAGCCCCCCACGGAGGCGCCGACGGAGCCGACGGAAAGCCCGACGGAAAGCCCGACGGAAAAGCCCACGGAGCCGGAGCCGACGGAACCGCCCACGGACGCCCCGACCGAGTCCACCGGCGGCGATGAAGAAGCGCCGTGATATAAGGCAACACCGCATAATTCCTCTTCGGCCTTCGCCGGATATTTTTCGCCGATTCTGCGGTTCGAAAAGTTTGAAATACACAAAGTATTCCTGCACTTTTCAAACCTTGTATCGGCAAAAAATCTCTCGCCGAATGCTCTTGTTGAATTATGCGGTATTGCCATAAAAACCGGACCGGTTCACCCAAATGAGCC
>ERZ773104.2609-NODE-2609-length-19619-cov-11.551881_pt1 | contig 19619 bp, 20 predicted proteins | sample MGYA00511920_ERZ773104 | MGnify/ENA primary metagenome ERZ773104 (study PRJEB29015, sample SAMEA2737857) | human gut metagenome | biome: human gut; feature: human-associated habitat; material: faeces | place: China | collected 2012 ...
ATTATCTCGCCTTTAAGCTGATTAAGGCCACCAGAAAACTTAAAAACCTCGGCGGTTTCATCTTCGCTCAACAATACAAACTTTTTGACTTCTAAAAAAATCCCCGGCAACCGCCGGGGACTTTATTTAAATTTTACTTTTCAGATTAGCAATCAGAGCGTCCACGCCACCGGGATTGTTTTTGATAAAGGCGGTGTACTCGTTGCGAGCCGTAATTGCCAAGCTGACATTTTCAATGATGATGTCAACGATTTTGAAACTGCCGTTCTTTTCACGAACGCGCCAGACAACTTTGGCCGGCTCGCCCTGATCCATGGGAACTTTTGAATTTACAAAAATCTGACCTTTAGAATTAGAAGGCGTCGTTCCGTTAAAAATGAAATCTTTGCCTTTAAATTCGTCAAAACGTTTTGACCAGGTGCTGATATTAAGCTGGCGATAAACCTTAATGAACTCTTTGCGCTGCTCCGGCGTAGCGGTTCTCCAGTTACGGCCGAGAACGAACTGTCCGATAAAGTCCAAATCCAAAGCATCGTTAAAAAGTTTGGCAAAACGCGCGTCTTTTTCCGTCTGAGAAACATTGGCATTGATAATCTGTTCAATTCCCTGGCGGGTGACGTTTTTAACAAAAGCTTCCGCAGCCGCAGCATCTACTTCGGCATGAGCTGAAGCGGAAAACATCAGCACAGCGGCAAGAAATGCAAAAAAATTCTTCTTCATATAAAGGTTCTCCTTTAGTCGGTTAATTATAAACTATTCGGCTTCCATTTCATCAAAAGCAGCGTCTTCGTCTTCAATGCCAAAATCGAAGTCATAGGTGTTTTCGTCTTTTGAAACATCGTTAAAGCATTTAAGCTTGCTCTGATTTTGCAGATATGCAGAACGCATGGTCGCATAGAAGTCAACGGAATTACGCTCCAAATCATCCAGAATATCCAACGCGGCTTCACGGACGGTAATTCCCTGAGCAATCGCATAGCCCCAAGAAGCTTTGTCATGCACATTAGCATCCTGATAAGTTGCCCAGTAAACGGGATCAAATACAAAGTCAAGCGCCATACCGGTGGCAGCACGCGGCGTGCTCGGTCCCAGCAAGGGAAGAACGATGAACGGTCCCTGAGGAATACACCATTTGGCAAAAGTTTCATTAAACGTGGTTTTATCCTTGGGCAGTCCCCAGCCTTCGGCAACGTCAAACATACCGACCAATCCCAGTGTCGAGTTGATTACAAAACGGGACAAACTTTTGACTGAAGCTTCAGGATCAGCCTGCAATAAATAGTTTCCGGCAGAAACCGGCTCTTTCAGGTTGTCGATAACAGAACTGATGCGCTCGCGGATAAACGGCGTGGTAACGGCACGATAGCCCTCGGCTACCGGTTTTATCACATATTTATCCACCTGGTAGTTAAACGAGAACATAGCCCGGTTATACCCTTCAAAGGGATCGTCATATTCATGTTGTTCTGTTGCAGAAGAGGCACAGGCGGCAACACACGCCACCATTACGGCCACAGTAAATCTTTTTATCTGGTTCACGACAGTCTCTCGCCTTTTTTGTTTTTAATTAAAAGTTAATATAACATTATATTTTTCGAAATCAATCAATTTACGCAGTAACGCAGAACTTTTTAGCGGATATGTCCGTATGTATATATTTACTGCGGCATATGTTACAAATCAGAAACCTTTTGTGTTTTGCAATTGAATTATTTTTACCATATTATCACCCTCAGTTAAAACTTTTAAGAAAAGGACAATGAACTATGACTAACCAACCTTCTAAACCGATTATGCTCTTTGACTGCAAAACTTCTCAAAGCGTTATCGGTCAGGATAAATTTTTAGACTCATTCAAAACCATTCTGAACCACGGCGGCTATGCCCAGGGTCCGGAAACCCGTGAACTGGATGAAAAACTGGCCCAGTTCTGCGGCAGCAAATATTGCTCTACCTGCGGTTCCGGCACTGACGCTTTGACCCTGGCGCTGATGGCTTGGAATGTGAAAGCCGGCGATGCGGTATTCGTATCCTCGTTTACTTTTGTCGCTTCTGCCGAAGCACCTGTTCTGCTCGGGGCTACACCGATTTTTGTAGACTCTGATCCCAATACCTACAATATGGATCCGAAAGACCTGCAACGCGCCATCGACGAAGTCAAAAAAGAAGGCAAACTGACTCCGAAAGTCGTTATTCCGGTTGATATTTTCGGTTCTCCCTGCGACTATGACGCCATTAAGAAAATCGCTCACGACAACGGTATGAAAGTTTTGGCTGACTCCTGCCAGTCTTTTGGTTCTGAATACAAAGGCACCAAAACCGGAAACGTTGCCGACATGACTGCGGTTTCCTTCTACCCGACCAAACCCCTCGGTTGCTACGGCGACGGCGGTGCCGTATTCACCAACAGCAACGAAGAAAACGAAATGGTCAAATCCTGCCGCGTTCACGGTATGAGCCCGGAAGACCACTATGACAATATCCGTCTCGGCATGACCGGCAGAATGAACTCTTTTCAGGGTGCCGTTTTGCTGCTGAAGATGACCGTATTTGAGCAGGAGCTGAAAGACCGTTTCAGAGTTGCCAGCCGTTATGACAACGAACTGAGCAACTATTTCGGCAAACAAAAGATTTTGGACAACTGCAAATCAGCTTATGCCCTCTACACCATTACTTGTGAAGACCGCGACGAACTCGCTGCATATCTGAAATCCAACGGTATTCCCTGCGGTACCTATTATCCGCGGCCGGTTCATACTCAGACAGCATATGCACAGTGGAATACCCGCAGCCTGCCTGTTTGTGAAAAACTTTCCAAGACGGCTCTCTCTATTCCGATGACTCCGTATCTGGACAATCAGGATTTGGATTATGTCATTAACTGCATGAACGAATTTGCAGCAAAAAAGACATCTAAGGCTGCTTAGTACAAATCTTAAGCACGTCAAAACGGGAAACCAAAACGGTTTCCCGTTTTTTTATGTTCCGGCTGATTGATTTGCAAAACTGTGGATAATAAAAAATCTGCATAAATATGAAAATTAATACTGGACAAGCAGAAAAATATGCATTATAAAACACCTCGTCTACTTCATATGACTACTGCTCAGGTAGCTCAGTCGGTAGAGCAGAGGACTGAAAATCCTCGTGTCGGCGGTTCGATCCCGTCCCTGAGCACCATTATTTCCAAGGCTTTGCGAGAAATCGCTTAAGCCTTTCATTTTTGCCAGTAAGCAAATAGTAAGCAGAAAAAGAAAATTAAACTTTCCCATTGATGTAATCTTGATGTTTTCCTTGCGACCGTCCATGCTTGTAATATCCCCGCTTGCCCTTGCCGTAATCTTGCCGTTTTCTCTCACTCTAATTTGTTTTTTTATTTAAAATTCTTTTTGATTTTTAATTGTTAAAAATATTCTTATTTTTTCTTGCTATTGTCTCCCTTTATCAATATCAAAGGAGAAAATCGTTATGCCCACTGTATATAAAATAAAAGAACCGGAACCAATTATTTTAGAGGGATTTGAACGTATCCAAGGTAAAATTATCCCTAAAAAGATTTTCTTTGTTAAATATAACAATTACCTTGGATATTTGTATTTGGAAAACGGAGAGCGCCTTTTTCTTACCCCTATGCGCCTGAGAATCGTTGAACAGCTTGTCGAGGCTGTTAAAAAGAATATTCCGTATATCGCCGGAAAAGATCTGTTATACAAAGCTGGATCAGAGCAATTCAGCATTGTTAACTTATTTTGGAGAACCCCCAATTGGAAAAAATTTATAGAATCAACAAGCAGAGGATTTTATCGGCTGAAACTTTATCCTGATGCGACATATGAAGATTATATTATGCAAAAATAAATTGTATGCGGTGGTTGTTTGGCGACCGCACATAAATTTATTGCCTCATTGCTTCAAATGCTGCTTTTATCTTATGCTTGCAATCAGAAAAGACCTCCCCAGGGAAACATTCACTAACAGCCTTAAATGATTTATAATTTAATAAATAAAGCTGGCACTGGTTAGTTGCCGTATTTAGAGGTTTCAAATTTTGCTGAAGCTTAAAATAACGTTCGCCTCTGTCTTTTTTGAAAGATGGACTCAAACGGTCTATTAATGCGAGCAAAACTTTGTGCTTTATTCCCAAAAGAGAAGCCATATTTAAGGATGATGTCACGTTGGTTTTGTTATATTTGATTACAAGTTTCTTCATAACCTAGCACTCCGGTTGTTTTAGTTGAATTATTTTTGCAGATTGTAGGGTATAGGTCAATCACTAATATATTGCTATTAGTAAACTAATTTTTGGCGGGCGTTTTCTTTGTTTTGTCTTTGGTTCAAAACGAATTTTTTTACCGCCTTTGACGTGATTTCTCTTTGAACTTTCTTTGACCGCTCGTTGTTCAATTTGAAAAATCTCTCGCGCTTCGAACCGGATTTTTACATATTTTTCCTGCCGTGCTCGAGCTGCCGGCTCGAAAACATAATTATTTATAAAAAGGGTTATGCAGCCCACAAGCCAAAAGATAAGAAACGGCTGTTTGCAAACTCTGTTTTTTGTCTAAATTAAGCAATTTTAAGATACATTCATCAAAGGCTTTTTCTTCTGCTTCACACTTATTTAAACCTGCTTCATATTCAAAAATTGCAGCCCTTTCTTCAAACAGGTTAAACCAGTCATTTTTTGATATTCCAATATTGTTATTTTTTAACGTTACCAACGTTACCGCGTTACCTTTGGCTCTCAGCTTGGGTTTGCGGGGTAACGTAGAGGTAACGTAATTTTGCAGTAACGTTACCTTTGCGTTACCGCTGTAATCCTTTCTGGATAAGGGTTTGCACGAAAATGTAACGTGGTAACGTAAATTTTGCGATAATAATACTTTTTTTAATTCTGAGATATTTTTAAGTATGTTTAACATCATCACCCCCATATTTTGGAAGTTACAACATAAAAACGCATATTCGTCCCGTTAATCTTTTTTTGAATGGTTTCTTTACTTTTTAACCAACTCTTTTTTGTCAAAACTTCACGTGCTAAAGAAGCATTTAAGCCTTCACATATATTTTTATTAAATACAGTCGGCAAAACGTAATATTCCCATTCATCACGGACTTTATCTTTATAACCGGCCATATTTATAACTTTCTGATCTTTTCCTTCCGTAAGGTCATAAAAACGGCTTTCAGCGTGTTGTTCAAAAAAGTATTTAACCTGTTCTAATATGGTTTTGTCTTCCTGATTGCCGGCACCACCGCGGGCGGTTAGCCAGTCTTTCAGGCACCAAGAGCAAGCATTAAGGGCTTCGTTTTTCTGCCAACCGGTTAAACCTTTTTCAGTAGCATACTCTCCGGCAAAAGCTACCAACGCAAAACGGTTTATCGCTCTGTTTGCCTGATTATCCGCTTCACCATCAACAACAACCTCTATTAATGCCTTTTTTATCGTTTCTAAATCCTCGCTAATCCCGACTTTAACAGCTTCGGGGTTTTCTTCGGTTGTGGCTTTAATAAATGCCCGTGCTGGCGTACCGTAATATTCTTTTACCTGTTGGTTAAGATATTCGGCAAAGGCAGCCCCATTATCAAAATCGTGCAAATATTCAAAAGCCCCGTAGCTTTCCCTGTCAACCGGGACGGCGGGAATATTTAACAATCTTATTTCCTGCCCGGCTTTAACTTTCTTTTTGCTTTCAATAGCGCAGTCGTTCAAATCCTTTTCGCCGCTGGACAGATAAAGCAGCCGCCAAGATACAGCATTACGGACATTTCCGTTTCTGGTTGCTCTGGTCTTCCCGCCGCCATTACCCAACATATAGGCTATTTCCCCAGCTTTTGTCGGGTCAACCTGTCCCAATTCATCTAATACAAGCAGGCTGTCGTTGTGCATTGCCGCCACACCTTCAAGCCCATTATCCGTTGTCCGCCAAGTCCTTAAGTAATCTTTGCCGCCCCAAACAGAGGCTGCAACCCTTAAAATGGTAGACTTACCACAAGATGACCCGCCGACAAAATGAAAACCGCCGCTTTCAAGCCCGCTTTTATGTAATAAAGCCCCGGCAAAGGCTGCGCTTACAGCAAATATAAGGCGATTGTTGCCGGAACAATATTTACTTATCCTGTCCCGCCATTGTTCAAGACTTCCGGCGGTGGTGTAAACGTTATTAAAGTTCTCGACCTGAAAACTTATTTTATCTTCTGTTTTTCCCACAATGGAATCGGGAAAGATAAAAGCATTTTTATACCAGCCGGTTTTATTTACGCATAAAGTACGAGCCGTAGGATTACAGGACATTAAATAAGTTGAAAGTTTGCTTTTTCCTGCCGGGGTTATATCCAGCCCTTCAGACAAAAGGAGTTCCCTTAACTCGCGGCAATCACCCGCAAACATGGTATTCGGCACGGCAATTTCTTTTAATACCCCGTCTGGATCAGCAAACCTTAATAATTTTCCCCAGTTCTGTGAATTGTTATCTCTGGTCTTGGCGATAACCTCAACACGCCCGGACACTTTTACCGGGTCGCCATCGCCGCCGATATATAATAAAGAGTCGTTATTGAGGCAATAGCCAGAGGGGAGAGAGGCTTTGTCATTTTTGCCTTTAGCCATGACTTCGCCCGTAAAAAAGCTCTTAACCCGTTCCAATCCTTCATTTACGGCCACATCATTAAAATCGCATTTACCACCGCCAGCAAGTTCGGGTATGACAACTTTACAGCCATATATTGAGGCTACCCGGTTAGCCTCTTCAACGCCGACATTAGATGTGTTTTCTTTAATGTCATTGTCGGCGGCAATAATGATTTCAACCGCCGGATACTTGTTTTTCAAGGTAGCCACAACACTTTCAAGGTTTCCCTTATCAAAAGCCACAACAACAGGCTTATTTATTGCCTGATAAATGCTTGCACCGGTCGCGTATCCTTCGCAAACAATAACTTCCTTGTCGGGTTTACCGATTGAGAAAAAGCAACCTTTCTTTCGCCCACCGCTTAAAAAGCGCTTTTCCCCTGCTTCATTAATATATTGTAAGCTCCAAATTCTACCTTTAATATCAGACACCGGCAAAACTAAAAGGTTCTTTGTCGCCTCTTTGCGTAAGCCATAAGATAAAACCTGTTTTCTGCTTAAATATGGATGCTGTCCACTAAATACCGGATAAGAATTAAATAGCCTTTCAGCTACAATGGCTTTTTCTTTCCAAAGCCTAATTTGCTCTTCTTTGGCTTGTTGCCGCTCTTTTTCAATTAAGGAACGGCGTTTTCTTATTTCTTCAGGCGTTAAAGATGTGAGTTGCTTAGGAAATATGCTTTCGCTTGTTCCTTCTACAAAATTACCAAAGATAAAACCCTCTCCGACATCTTTTGCCCAATAGCGATTGTCTTTACCCCAGCGTATAAAACCGCTTGATTGTTTGAAACGTTGGGGCTGCTCAATATGATATTGAGCTAACCCCGTATATAATAAAGACATATCAGCCATTACATAAACTCCCTTATTAAATGCCCGTGCTTTTCGTTGCCGATAATGGTTTCTTTATATCTAAACGGAGTATTGGGGATTTTAGCCGTTTCTTTAACAACATAACCGATAATGTCGTCAGGGTTTATGTCTTTATTATATGGAACCGGTGACAAATCATTGTTAAGCTCGATAATGACGACATCACTATTATTAAAGCTTCGCGCTGGTTCATTCCAGTTACAGATTAGATATTGATTAAAGTTTTCATCTTTTGAGATATTGAGGGCGAAACCGTCGCCTTTGCCGTATTGAGTATATTTTGAAATATTTGTCATGCGTGATAACTTTCTTAGTAAAACCACACAAATTTGAGAGGTGGCGGACTCACTAAAAGCAGTTATCAGATTGCTTTGACCGATATTCAATATATTTTCGGTTCTCGTCCGCCCAAATGGCAGGTATAAAAAAATCGCAAAATCTGACGGGTGCGAATGCCGCTGATAACTTGTTTTTAGGCTTTTAGAATAAAATGCCGGGGTTAAATTGTCAAGGGAATAGTGCATAGCCTAGGCCTCCCGCCATTCGGGATGCAGATAAAACAGCTTAGCGGTAGTTTCAAGTGAAAACTTGCCCTCACAATACCATTTTATCACTAAGCGCTTGCTGTTGCTGGCGATATTAAATTCTTTCATATCGCCCCCTTTAATATTCAGAGGTGGATTTTGTCTTTTTGGTATGCGCAACCAGCCAGTCTAAAACATCCTGCTTGCAATACATACGCTTATGTCCGATTTTGGTATAAGGTATCCCGCCGCCCGAAACAGCTTTAGCGTGAAACCAAGCTAAAGACATACCAATATATGCAGCAACAGTATTTGTATTTAACAAAGCCTGATTGTCCGCCGTGATAAATTCGTTCCTTAATGTGTTAATTTCCATATAAAAAGCTCCATCAATTTGTTTTAACTGATAGGAGCTTAGAGGAAATTATATATGTGGAAAACGTCGGAACCTTGGCGTTATGGGATTATCAAAAGGTTGTCATCCTTAAGTAAAACCATAGAAAACAAGGCGGTTTTATCTGTCACCCTTTCATTTTTTTACATCCGCCTTTTTGCATTTCCGGCAACCTTAAAATTGTCGCCATGCTTTCAACTGTTCGGTTGCTAATCTTTATATTGGCGGCATTGGCTTCTTTCTTTATGTCTTCTTGCAAATTTTTAGCAAGTGGTTGATTGTCTTGAGACACATAGCCTTTTTCAATCATTGTCTGAATAAGCGTTAAAAGCGGGGTAGTGTAATCGTTAGTTATGGGAGCGCTGGGAGTTGCTGCAATATCTTCTTGATTCTCAGGTGATAAAATCTCCTTTATATCAGTAAAAAGTATTTCAACATCTCCAAATGTAACCAAAAAACTACCATTTTCCCAAACGTCAATTGTTGTTACACCGCTATTTTCATCTATTTCAATTTTATAAGGAGATGCCAAAGACTTAACATAGCTTTCACTTAAATCGTATATGCCATCTGTTGAATATACTTTACTTTGCTCAAAGTCACTTATTTTATTATAAACTGTAGCTCTAAATTTTAATCCTGCCTTTAATAGCAGCTTTAATTTTGCTTCTGCTTTTTTATATTCGGTTATGTAATTCTTATCAATGTCGGTTTTATCCTCGCTCCAATAGCAACATCTCTGTCTTGGTTTGTCAAGAATAGCTTCATATTCTTCATTAAGAGGTTCCCAGCCAAATGCTATAAATTCAATAGCCTGTTCAATAGTGCAAAATAATTCTACTTTGGGTTTAAATATATTGTTCATCAATCAGCATCTCCTTATATGCTTATCCTTGGGTTTTGCTAAGTCAGGCAGCAAGGATAACCGCTTTTCGCCCCGTCGGGCTAGACTTAGCAAATGGATTAAATTTTGTTATTTTTCAAAATGCCATTAAGTTCTTTAATATCTTCAATGTATTCTTGGTGCGCTTTTTCTTTTTCCACCGCTTTTTGTTTTAGTTTATATTTTTCATATTCTGCGGTGGATTTACGCAAAGCTTGTGTTCTTGAATATTTGCCGCATCCTTGTAATATTGGTTTTTCATTAAAGGCCAAGAAATTATCCAGCTTAACAACCCAGTCTTTCATAAATATCGGTTTTTGAGCTTTGGCCTGCATTTCGGCATAATCTAAGAACATATTGACAATATCTCTCAAATCCTCCATTTCCCGCTTTTCGAGATAATTCTTAGCTGTTATAACATCGCTTTTAATAATATCTCCATGAGGCGAGTTTTTCCAAGTCGTCAGCCCCATATGCTCTTTTTCGGCATCGGCTCTTTTTACAATGATTTCGGCGCTGGTCTGTCCGGTAATAGCATAATGCACCTTGTTTTGTACCTGAGCAAAGAATATAAGACTGGCTGAATTACTGCGGCTGTAATCCTCGGATAAAGCGTAAATGTCTTTCAATTGCTGATAAAGCATTCGCTCAGAGGTACGGATTTCTTTAATCCGGTCTAACAGCTCTCTGAAATGGGCTTTATCAAATTGACGACCGTTCTTCAAGCGATTATCATCCAGCGCAAAGCCTTTGATAATATACTCTTTTAATACATTAGTTGCCCAAATTCTGAAAGAGGTGGCTTTGGCTGAATTTACTCTGTACCCCACCGCAATAATCATGTCTAGGTTATAGAATGCCGTATTGTACTGTTTCCCATCATCCGCAGTATGTGCAAAAAATGCACATACTGAATTTTCCTGCAGTTCGCCATCTTTGAATACATTATTTATATGCTTACTAATAACACTTCGGTCTACGTCAAATAATTCAGACATAGATTTTTGAGTCAGCCAAAGTGTCTCATCTTGCATTAAGGCGTTGACATTTACATTGCCATTAGCATCTTTATATATGTAAAATTGTTGTTCTATAATATCATTCATAGCCTTAAGCTTCCTTTCTATTCTCAAATTTTACAATTTTCTCGTTGTTCGTTCGTTGTTGAATGCCTACTTGCTCTAATATAAAGTCTTCAATCATCTGCATAGGACGTCGTAGGCTTTCAATCTCAAACTGGATATATCCGGCAGTAACATCGCTTTCGGAGTGGTTAAGCAGCTTTTTAAGCGTAAAATTGGTAATTCCCGGAATATGATTATTTGCAATACTGGCAAATGTCCGGCGTATATCATGCAATGTAAATTGAATGCCGCTTTGTTCTGCCAACATTTGAACGGCCTTGCGCTGGTTTTCGATATGACCGGATTTATTATTTGCGGGAAAAACAAACGGTCTCGAGCTCTTTCTTTTCAATTCTTGCATAAAGCTAAAGAGATAATTGCCCATAGGTAAGATATGGGTTTTATGATTCTTTGTATTATTAAAAGTGAGTGTCTTTAGTTCAAAATCTATATTGTCCCAGCGCAAACACCCGGCTTCTTGGTCTCGGCATCCCGTAAACAGGATAAAAAGGCATTGATTTTTGACGGTTTGCATATAATCGCTATCGTCTTTATGAAACTGCAGCCCCTCAAAAAAGGTTTTAATCTTGGTTGGGTGTATATAGGTTTGTCGCCGTTCCACGCGATTCCATAGTTTTAATATACTTAAGCGTGAACACGGATTTGAAGGAATTAATGGCTCGCCATCCACCGCATATTGCTCCATGGCAAAATTAAGCAATGCGCGTAAAAACCTGAAGTCTGAGTTTGCAATAGCCGGAGAGCGCTGGGAAATATTCTTAAACCGCCTTTCTACCATTTCCCGATTGATTGAGTTTATCGGTTTGTTTTTCCAATCCTCAAAACTAAGACGCATACTTCTTTCATATTTTACCTTTGTGGCGGTGGTGATATTTTTTAGCTTAATGTAATCGTCAAAAGCCTGTTGCAATGTTGTCTTACGGCGTTTTGCTTTCTTATCCTCAATGTTGACATCTACATTATTAGCCATAAATCCGAGTTGTATTTTAGCCTGTTTACGGGCTTCTTCCGGCGTATATACACCATACGCGCCGACTTTCTTTCGGACTGTGCGTCTATTTACTCGAGATTGAACAATATAGGTTTTACTACTGCGAGTAACTTTAAGACCGAATCCCTTCAAAAGATCATCCCAATAAAAGGCGTCTTTTCCATCATATTCAATCTTATCTATTATAGATTTTGTTAATCGCATTTCCCCTCGCTGAATTGCATGCCGGAAAAATCCAGTAAGCAAATAGTAAGCAGATTTTGTATAAATCAATCGAATTTGCTATAAGTTACTATAAGTTAGAAATCCGCGCAAAGCAAGAGAAAATATAGGTTTCTATAAATTCTTACAAGTTCCTGTAATAGACATAAACCAAAACTGAAAATCCTCGTGTCGGCGGTTCGATCCCGTCCCTGAGCACCATTTCAAAAAACCTTCCTTTAAGGAAGGTTTTTTTGTGCTCAGATCCTATCGGACCGAACATATCGGTCCTCTCGGGGACGGGCCTCGCTTTGGAACCTAGTTGCGCTCATATCCTATCGGTGAGGATACAATCTATCTCTTATCAAAAAAACGGATGCGGAAAATAAAAACATATTACGAAATTTTCATTAAAAAATTTCATATTATTCAATTCCTTAAATATTTTTTTACTGATTCGCCTCTATTATTGGTTTTGATTAGATAGATTTTGACACTTATGGAGACTACATCATGTTTAAATTCAATGAAAAAGATATTCAACTGGCTGCTTATTACATTTGGAAAAACAACGGTTATCCGGCCAATACCAGCTCTCAGGACTGGAACAACGCCATTAGCCAACTGTCAGCTTTGGCTTCTATGAAAAACAACAACAGCAAATCGTCTTTAAGCAGTTCATCTTCCAAAAAGAATTCATCTTCTTCAAAGACATCTGCCTGCAAAACAATTTCCGCTTCTCTGAAAAAGACTTCCAGTTTGAAGACTGTTTCCAAAAGCTCAAATTTAACGGCTAAAAAATCATCTAAAAAATCCAAATAATTTAAGATGTATAAAAAAGGCCGTATCTCAATGAGATACGGTTTTTTTGTGTTTTACTAATTGCTTTTATATGACTGGAGTCTTAAAACCAGCTCTCGCGGCGAAACGGTCGTTTGGCGGTTTTGTTTCTGAGCATCCTTAAATTTCCGATATTCATAATAACACGGCTGCTGTTCTTTCATTATGGCGGCCACTTTGGTATGCTGCAAAAATAATTTTTCCGAAATATTACGGTTAAACAAATAAGAATCTATATGTTCAGCCAATTCTTCGGTCGGAAACTTTCCGGAGGCTACCATCCTGTGATGTTTTTCATACACGTTGTCCAAATGCATTTTGCCCAAAGCCCGAAAAAAATCGAGCTCATCCCGCGTCATCCTGTTATATGCGGGAATGCTTTGCAGAGAATGTTCCCAAGCATCTTTGTCCACCTGCTGATATGTATAAAGCGGCAGCAAAAAATTCTTGGTTAACGACATTTCCAACTGTTCAGCCAATTCCGCGGTATTGTATTTGGAACCAGGAGAAAAGCCGTTCAAGTATTCATGCAGGAGCGCACGTTCCTTTCTGTCAACGTTGCGTATTTCATGAGTGCACCGCAACAAACTGTTTTTCATTTCAACATCTGCGTTCCGCTCAAGTTTGTGCAGTGCCTGAGACGAATAGTAAAGCACTTTATATTTTTGCAGTCCGTCCGGCAGCATATCCAGTTTATCGGCATAACTTTCCGTTATAGAAGCGTTGTACACCGGAATAAAACGTCCCGGTTGCGCATCAAAATTTTGTTCGAATGATGCCAGCAGCATATTAACAACATTCAAATCATAACGGTCCAACGGACGTTCCGCATCGCGAATCTCTTTTAACTGCGACAAGGTTACGCCGGCATCGTTTATCTCAATCCCCGCAAACTCACGCAAAGCATCTCCAACCTTTACAATTCCCTGAGCCTGGCGCAAAATTTTCATCTTCAAATTTTTCTGGTCGGGAATTTCTTCCTGATTGAGCACAAACTGTTTCGCATAGGCCAGATTATTGCCCAAGATATACAAATTATCCTCTTCAACGGCAACCCAATTTTTTAAAAGACGATTAAAATCGGCCTGTATTTTCGGCGGCAGTGAAACTTCACGTTCATATAATTCCCACTTTTGTTCAGCGGCATACTGTTTACGAAACAATTTGTCCGCCTGCCTGTAGTCTGTTTCATCCATCGGAGGATTTCCCCCTACACTGCCGAGGGAAAAATATTTTTGATTTACCGGACGCAGACGGGAATATTCATCAAGCTTCTGGCGTTTTATCATTTCTTCCAGTTTGCGGCCGTTTACAAGAAGCGGCAATTCATCGAGTGCCATACTTAGCATACGGTAAGAATTTTTCAGGTTATAATAGGTGTGATTGTTTTCCGAAACAATCTGTGCAATAGGCTGCAACGTTTGAGGACTGAAAACAACCCGGCGACGCAATTTTATACCGTCAGAAGAGCGCAGGCTGTTCAACAGCATTGTGCTGATTTCATTATTGTCTGCCAAATTCATACGTCCGAGAACATTTCGACAGCTTAGAAAGATAATCTGATTCAGGCTCTCCTCGCTTAACTCCGGCAAGGCAACTCCGTTTTGCACCAAATCGTCCCACAAGCTGGGGGCAATCTCCGCATCCGCTATCTCCTGAAAAATATATTGTTCCTGCCGGTGCTTACCCTCTTGTACCTGCAACGAGCTTAACAACAAGGCCTGACGCATCCAGTTATAGGCTTTGATGTTTTGCATGGTATCTCCGTTACATCCCAAATATTCAATAATTTGCCCCAAGTCTGAAGACAGCTCTTGGTCCAGTTTTTTCAACAACGGTTTTTGTCCCGAAAATTCAGGATGAATTTCCAGCACATCAGACAAGCTTTTGCATAAAACAAAAGCGGCAGCGGCCTGCTCGGTTAAGCTGTCGGGAATCTCCTCGTTCATGGGAATTGAGGTATCATAAAAGTAATTCAGTTCGCGGACAAGACAACGCAAAAAAGGATAAAATTCGGCAATATCATCATAAAACTCGCATCCCGCCGCATGCCGGGGTTCTTTTATATCGGCAACGGCAAACAGCCGCTTTGCAGAATGCATCAGCGTCACGATTGTTTGCGGATAATTTATTTGGTTGGATTTGCTCATTAAAAAAATCTCTCGCTTAAGACAAAATATACACAAAACAACTGTTTTTGTCAAACCAAAAGCGAGAGATTTTAAGGACGACCGTCTTATCCGGCAGCTAAGTTTTCAAATTTACTGCGGTTTGAAGCATCTCGTCTGCGGTTGTAAAGGCATTTGCATTACTGCTGTATGCCCGTTGCGTAATAATCATACGAGAAAACTCTTCTTCAACATTTACTGACGAACTTTCCAAAGACTGCGGTACAATATAGCCGTTGTCTGAGACATAAAAGCTCTCCCCGACGGAAGAATCCGCCTGAAACAAAGTCCCTTCATAAGGCGTCAGATTGTTCGGAGCGGTAAACCCTACCAGAGCCAGTTTTCCGCTGATATAGGTATCGCCGTTTGAATAATAGGCCTCCACAATACCGTCTTCGCCAATATAACTTTTTACAAAGTTTCCTTCCGGTGCGCCGTCTTGCTTTACATATGTTACTCCGGTGCCGGCATCAAGCTGGGTCATATTCGAAATATCCATATGGATGCTATTGGTATCCCCGTCATCCCAGTTTACCGAGACGTCGAAGGTTTTGGGACTGACGACATTGCCGCTGGAATCAAATACGACTTCCGTTGCATCACTGGTTACGGTTCCGCCTTCTACGTCAAAAGAAAGAGCCCAGGTATTAACTTTGCCCTCCACTTTTTTAAATATCATATTCATCGTTTCGCCATTATGGTTGGGCGAATAGATGGTTATTCCGTAACTGCTGCTGTCCACGTCAATCGCGGGAACATTGGCGGTAATAGTCGCTTCAGTCGTCGGAACCGGAGGAATCTTCTCCGGATACTTAATAATTAAATCCTCCGGCGCAGCACCAAAACTGCCGTCGCTCAAACGGGGAAAACCCTGAACTTTCAACCCGTTTTGAGAAACCAGATAAACTTCTCCGTTTTCAGTCCGGGTGGTAAAATTGCCGGCACGGGTATAAAATGTATTGTTGTAGGCATCTTTTACCATAAAAAAGGCATTGCCGGTGTTATTAATAGCCACGTCATAATTGTTTCCGGTAGAATAAATAACGCCTTGATCTTCAATATTCGTCCGGTCATAGTAGCCGACACCCTGAATGTCTACCCTTGAAGAAGAAAGCCCGGATTGATTACTCTTAACCACGGGAGCCGCTCCCAGCAAAGAGTAAAACATCGTCTCGTTCGACTTATAACCAACGGTGTTCATATTGGCGATATTCGTACTCACCTGGCCAAGAGCATGAGCCTGCGCTTCCATGCCGGTGGTTGAGGGAAGAAAGATATTTAATGCCATAATATAACCTCGCATATTTAAATTAGATTACAATTTTACATGCAAAATACGTGCCAAAGGCAAATTTATGACAATAAAAAAATCCCGGCGATGCCGGGATTTTTTCAACCTGTATGTCCTTAGCTGATTTTTTTGACTTTTGAAGACGCAGAAGCGTCGGTAAGCATCAGGTCGGGTTTTGCCTGCTCAGCCGGAATCGGCGATCCCATACGCATACAATGACCGTCGACATATGCACCGGGCTCAATTGCAATCGTATTGTGAGTGGCGTCGCCTATCATCTTTGCAGACTTGGCAATAAACAGATTGTCAACTGCCGCTTTGCCGTTCAAGGTACCATAGAGCTGGAGGTTTCCGGCATTAACGGAACCGATAACCACGCCTTTCATCCCGATAACCAACTCATCGCAGCTGATGTCGCCTTCGACGCGGCCGTCGATATGCACAATGCCGTCGCTGATAATGTCTCCCTGAACCTTGGTGTTTTCACTGATGATGCTGGGCACCGGCGCTCCGGCAGAACCGCGGCTGAGACGGCGGGCGAGTTTAAGATAGACAAGTCTTTTAATTTTTTTCATTTTGACCTCTTTTGTTTAAGACAGCTTAGCCTGAATAAAGGGCATCGGATCAACCACCTGTCCCCGGTAAATTACTTCATAGTGAAGATGGGGACCGGTGGAACGCCCGGTACTACCAACTTCTCCTATAGTATCATTTATTTTTAAATAATCACCTTTTTTTACATATATCTTGTGCATATGCGCATACCGGGTCTGAAAACCGTTGCCGTGATCGACGATGACTTCGTTGCCATAGCCTTTGTTGCTGTGCTGGGTTTTGATTACCCGCCCCTTGGCCTTAACCTGAATCTTGTTGCCGGTGCGGCTGGCCAAATCGACGCCTTTGTGGCCGGTTTTCTTTTTATTAAACGGATCGTTGCGGACGCCGAAACGAGAAGTCACCCAATAGCTCCACACCGGTTTGCCGATAGGAACGTATTTGGCAACTTCACGATAATATTCCAAGTCATCCGCGGTTTTAAAAATGCTGGAAATTTTATCGTTAATGTCCTTATCCTGCAATTTGGAAGTTGAAACCGGGATAAACGGACCGCCGACCGAATCCTTCTTTTTGCTGTTGGCAAGAGGATTAAAATAAAGGCCGCGTTTTTTCAAAGGAACGTTGATTTGGCTGAAAGCGCTTTTGATTTTATTGACCTCGCGGGCGGCAATGGCTTCAACACGATTAAAGACTTCGAGCTCAGCCGCTTTAATTTCTTTGACAGCATCTTCCAGCTCGCTCAGCTGTTTGCGCAGTTCGTCACGCTCGGAGGCGGCTATATCCCTTTGCAGCAAGGCTTCGTTAAGAGTCATCTTTTCATTGAGCTTTTTATCGTCAACCCAATCTTTTTCCGCCGTAATTTGTTTGATTTTGTCTTCAACCACCATAGCCTGGCGCTTATATTTATCCAGTTCCGTACCCGCCTTGGCTCCTTTTTTATCCAGAGAAGCAAGGACGGAATCAATGTTTTTGTGAATGGTGACAAAATCGCTCATCAGGTCAGCGTAAGCGTCCCGCGTTTCGACCAGTTCCTGATCTTTGTGAGAAATTATGCGGTCAGACTTATTATATAGATGGTATGAATAAAAACTCCATATGCCGACAAGGCAGATAAAGCATAAGAAAATAACCTGAGCACGCGAAGAAATCTGAAATACTTTGGCCCGGCCTTCACTTCTGAATATTATCTCTTTCTCTGAAAAAAAAGGTTTTTTCTCGGCATAATGCGGAGAATAAGCCTTCTTAGAGGCTAAAGGATTTTTTCGTTTCATAAACAGACCTGAGTTGTTAGTGCCAAAAATGCGCCTTTGTCAGAAAAAGCACATAGTGCTGTAGTTATAACAAAAAAAATTTTAAAATACAGCTTTTTTTGCAAAGTTATCCAAAACGGGCAAATAATTCCTTGTTTTCTGCGCATTTTTGAGCGTACAATCAGGTTTGCTCATATACTATGTTTAAAATAAAGGCGTTTGAAATGTTCAAAAAAGAAGTCAGCAAAATCATCAGCACCTGGTTTTACAGCGGTTTGGCTCCCAAGGCTCCGGGAACATTCGGCTCTGCGGCAACGCTGCCGTTCGTATACGTTCTTGCCGCCTGGCAGGGGTGGACGGCGGTTCTGGCATTTGCCCTGATTGTCTCCGTCATCGGAATTTGGGCGGCGGACACTTATGCCAAGGCCGTTAACATAAAAGACCCCGGCTTTATCGTTATCGATGAAACCGCCGGTCAAGCAATAACCCTGCTGGCGGCAGGAACCAACCTGTGGCTTTATCTTATCGGTTTTGCACTGTTTCGCCTTTTGGACATCAGCAAGCCCTGGCCCGTCGGCTGGGCGGATAAAAACGTCAAGGGCGGACTGGGAATTATGCTTGACGATATTTTAGCCGGCATTATCGGCGGGGTAATTCTTTATTTTATCCGTAATCAATGGTTCTCGTAAAAAAGGCTCCCTCGGGAGCCTTTTTTAGTTAATTTTCGGATTCATCAAGAATAATAAACTCGTCCTGCCCGGCCAAATTCAGCACAATACGCGCCCGTTCTTCGAGCAAATCCAAATCCAGACTGCTGTTTGAAAGGTGTTTTACCTTTTCTTCCAGCTTCAGCTTCTGGCTGTTGTAGTGGCCGGCAATTTTCTGCGCCTCGGCTATTTCCTGCCGCAGATAAAGGTATTTCAACAGGCCACGGTCGCCGTTGATGGCGTGGAATGCAAAATAAATCATCAACAAGGCTCCGAATATCCAGAAACCGGAGTTTCTCAGCCTATTTTGTAAATCGGAAAAAAGCCCCATTCTTAATTGTTTCCTAATCTTTATTAAACAAGGCGAAACAGACTCGCTAGGATTGAACTTTACTTGGGGTAAGTGGAACATATTTAAGTTAAAAATTAGTTACGTCAGGTAAAATCCGAAAAGTTATTTTCATCAATATGCCGTATTTTTACTTTTCGACGACATTCGGAAAAAAAGGAAAACCATGTAAGGTTTTCCTTTTTTCATTAATATGCCACGCAATCATTGCCGCGCCATTTCCAACCGGTGACCATTCCGTTTTGAATCAGAAATACGGTCTGGCAGATATTTTCTACTTCATAACCGAAAGCGGCTCCGTAGGGCGAAAAATCATAATCTCCGAGGAAAGGCGAATAAATCCCGTCATATTCGTTAGACAATGCCCCCTGATTATACAGGTAGAATTCGGAGGGAACATAAACATCGTTTGCCTTGACGTAGGCCAAAACCTCGTCTCCGTTGGCAAATACCTTGGTTGCGCTCGGTTGGCCCATATCTTTTATTAACTGGCTTTTGCTGACGCCAACCAAACGGTTTAATTTTGAATCGTATTTGGCGGGAGTGGCGCAGGCAAACAAAAGAAAAGTCAAAATCAGAATAAAACTCATTTTTTTCATCGTTTCTTCCTTTCTGCTGTTAGATACAATTCGGAGATAGTCTTTGCCGAACCTTTTTCAATTTAGCTTAAAGGTGAGTTTTTTCGTCCATAAGGCTTAATATCCTATTTACATAGCCCAACAAATCTGTTAAAATGAAAATTAAAGCAAACGGCTTTGGTTTTTATTACAGCAAGGATGACGGTCATGAAGCATATAAAATTCCTTATTTTATCATC
>ERZ773104.2651-NODE-2651-length-19309-cov-18.206606_pt1 | contig 19309 bp, 18 predicted proteins | sample MGYA00511920_ERZ773104 | MGnify/ENA primary metagenome ERZ773104 (study PRJEB29015, sample SAMEA2737857) | human gut metagenome | biome: human gut; feature: human-associated habitat; material: faeces | place: China | collected 2012 ...
GGTTATATATGTCAACACCTTTTTTTGATTTTTTTTAACTTTTTTTGACTTTTTTCTGCATTTATTTCATTTTTATATTTTATAACAGTTCAAAGCCTTATATTTACTGCTTTTAACGGTTTCCAACAACATATTAAAAAGTGCCGCCACATTCAGAATCTATTGTTTCTTACATATGTCAGCACTTTTACTGTTCGTTATTTACTATTTATTATTTACCGTTTACCACTTACATTCTTACTGCTCTTCTTCGTGTTTTCCTGTTATTGAAAATATTACCCACTCAGATATGTTTGTTGCATGGTCGCCGATTCTTTCCATATATTTGGCTGCCATAAGAAGATTGGCTGCCTGTTCGCCATCATTTACATTTTCATGGATAATATTTATAAGTTCATTCTTTACTTTGTCAAATAAATCATCAACCTCATCATCACGTTTTATTACCGCTTCCGCTTTTTTTAAGTCTTTTTCAACATATGCGTCAAGACTTTCTGAAAGCATAGTCATTGATATTTCAGCCATAAGCTGTATATGTTCAAGATGCTTTATATATGATTCTTTTGCCATAAGTATTGTAAGTTCCGATATATCAGCTGCATGGTCACCTATTCTTTCCATGTCTGTTATCATTTTTAAAGCCGATGATATGATTCTTAAATCTCCTGCCACCGGCTGCTGCTCAAGAAGAAGCTTCAGGCAAAGATGTTCGATGTTTCTTTCCTGTCTGTCTATTGATGAGTCATATTGAATTGCTTCTTTTGCCAGATTTATATCCTGTGTAACTAATGCTTTTACAGCATTTTGTATATCATATACAATCATTTTACCCATTTCAATAATTTCTTCATTAAGCTCTTCGAGTTCTTTCTGGAATTTATCTCTCATGATTTTCTCCTTTTCCCAATTTTTATTATCAACCAAATCTACCTGTTATATAGTCTTCTGTCTTCTTATTGGCAGGCATAGAGAATAACTGTTCTGTTTTTCCGTACTCAATCATTTCTCCAAGAAGGAAAAATGCTGTGTTATCTGAAATTCGTGCAGCCTGCTGCATGTTATGTGTGACCATAATTATTGTATAATTATTTTTAAGTTCCACAGCAAGGTCTTCTATTCTTGATGTTGAAATCGGATCAAGTGCTGACGTCGGTTCATCCATAAGAATTACTTCCGGTTCTACAGCAAGCGTTCTCGCAATACAGAGTCTCTGCTGCTGTCCTCCCGAAAGACCAAGAGCTGATTTTTTCAGTCTGTCCTTTACCTCATCCCATATTGCAGCCTGTTTAAGAGACTTTTCAACTATGATATCAAGTTCAGATTTTTTCTTTACGCCAAAAAGTCTCGGACCATAGGCAATATTGTCATATATGCTCTTTGGAAAAGGATTTGGCTGCTGAAATACCATTCCGACACGATGTCTTAAATTTATTGCATCCATATCGGCAAATATATCTTTTCCGTCAAGATATACGTTTCCATCTATTTTTACACCGTCAACAAGGTCATTCATTCTGTTTAATGTCTTTAAAAATGTCGATTTTCCGCAGCCTGAAGGACCGATAAATGCAGTAATCTGATTTTTTTCTATATTCATGTTGATATTCTTTAGTGCATGAAAATCTCCATAATGAAAATTAAGATTATTTATCTCAAACTTATAATTTTCTTCGTTTTTAACCGGTTTTCCCATATACTTTTACCTCTTTACTGTTTTTGTGGTATATTTTGTAAACTATTTTTTCAGGCCTTTTCACCTGAATTTTTCTTATTAATTCTGTTGCTAAGTACATTTGCACCGATACTGAATGCAAGCACCAGAATAAGAAGAACTGCAGATGCAAGATTTGCAAGTGCCTGATTCTGCCCGTTGACCTGTAAATCCCATATCTGCAACGAAAGTGTCTCAGCAGAACGAAACGGATTAAGCGGACATGTAGAAGATGCAATATCCCAGTTAGACCATCTTATGTTTGTTCCCGAACCAGTTGTATACAAAAATACGGCTGCTTCGCCAAAGCCTCGTCCAGCTGCAAGAATTATACCTGTCATTATTCGTGGCAGACATGCAGGCAGAAGTACATGAAATATTGCCTGCCAGCGTGTTGAGCCAAGTCCCATGCTCGCCTCAAAATACCCCTTTGGAAGACCTTTTACCGCGTCCTCCGTTGTTGTTGTAATAAGCGGCAGTGTGAGAATTGAAACTGATAAAGCACCAGCCATAAGACTCTTATCCATTCCCATTATTACAAGAAATATAAGATAACCAAAAAGTCCGACTACAATTGACGGAAGAGATGAAAGTGTTTCAATACATATTCTTATAAATTTTGTTATTATTCCACCCTTGGCATATTTTGCAAGATAGATTCCTGCAAACGTACCAATAGGAACTGTTATAAGCAATGATAAAAAAACGAGATAAATTGTATTAAATAACTGATTTCCTATGCTTCCACGTCTCGAAAATTTAAACATTGATGCATCTGCACCGGCAAAGCCCTTGATTATTACATATCCCGCAAAGGCTGCAAGAAACATGAAAAAGAATACTGCTATGCAATAAAATATTATTGTCATAAATCTATCAGCCGTTTTTGCACGTTTTATTCTATTCATTTTACATACCTCCCTTTACAGCTTTTTTTGTATGTTTACCTGATGTTTCCGGCTTTTTACGCGAAAAATAATGTATCAGGAAGATAAACAGAAGTGAAATCAAAAACAGAAGCAGAGCAAGTGTCCAAAGTGCTGTCTTTGTTTCACCGCCCTCCATGGCATTACCCATCTGTGCAGTAATTTCTGTTGTAAGTGATTTTGTCGTAGAAAATATACTTGTAGGAAGTGCTGTTGTCTGTCCTATTACCATAGCAACAGCAAGTGCCTCACCAAACGCCCTTGCAAGTCCAAGAATAATTGCTGAAAAAATTCCCGAAGCTGAAGCCGGAAGGACTATTTTATATATTGTCTGCCAGCGTGTTGAACCCATTCCATATGCACCCATTCTGTAATCTTTCGGAACTGAACGAATTGCATCAGCCGAAACGCTTGTTATCGTAGGAAATATCATTATCGCCAGCACAAGTCCGGCAGCTAGAATCGAATGTCCAACCTGTCTGTGAAATACATTTCTTATTGCAGGAACAAGCACAGTAAGACCAGCCCATCCGTATACAACCGACGGAATTCCGGCAAAAATCTGAATGACAGGACGATAGAATTTTTCACCAAATGAAGGTGCTATTTCTGTCATAAATATGGCTGAGCCTAAAGCAAACGGCGTCGCAATAAGAAGTGCGAGTCCGCATGTACTAAGAGAGCCCACAATAAATATAAGCGTACCTACACTTCCGCCGCCCTCCATATTATCTATAGGTGCCCAATCAGGGGAAAATAAGAATTCTCCTATCGTATGATGAAATTTAAAAAATGTGCCTGAGCCTTTGTATACAAGGAATCCGCCTATTACCAGTGTGAGGACAATAACGGATAATCCGCATAATGTTACGATTGTACGCCATAAGTATTCTTTGGCAAACATACCTTTTTTACTGTTCATAAATTTTCTCCACTTCCATAAAAATCGTATTTAACTACCAAAATTTGCGGGCAGTTACTGCCCGCATTATATTCCGCGGGCAACAGGCCGATTTCCATGTCTGTACTATAATCTTGTGACTGCCGCGATAACTTTTATGTTTTTGAGGGTTTAAAGGATTTTACAATTAGTGTTCTTTTACCTGCATCTTTGATGAAACACCATATCCAAGTGATTCCATTTTCTTGCCATATTCATCTGACATTATGTAATCAAGGAACTTCTGTGTTGTCTCATTTGGTGTTCCCTTTGTATACATATGTTCATATGTCCATACAGGATATTTACCGCTGTATGTATTTTCAAGTGTAGGTGCTACGCCATCAAGTGATACTGTATCTACGCCTGCATCCTTTGTAAGATATGATAATGCTACATAACCGATTGCACCCTTTGTTGTCTTAACATTCTGAAGAAGTACACCTGAATCATCTGTTTCCATTGACTTGTTTGAAGCCTCTGTTGCCCCACCAAGTGCATATTTCTTAAATGTTGCTCTTGTACCTGAAGACTCAGGACGTGTTATAAGAACTATTGATTCGTCAGCACCACCGACTTCTTTCCAGTTTGTAATCTTACCTGTGAAAATATCTGTAAGCTGCTGCTTTGTAAGGTTCTTAACACCACCTGCTGTTACATCTTTATTTACGATAGGTGCCATTGTAACAACACATACCTTGTGGTCTACAAGCTGTGATGCCTTTGAAGCGTCAAGCTTTTCTGCTGCTTCTACATCTGAATTACCGATATTAACTGTACCCTCGGCAACCTGTTTAAGTCCTTCACCAGAACCACCGGCATCAATTGTAATATTTACATCAGGATGTTTTTCATTAAATAAATCTGCTGCATCATCCACAAGTGGCTTTAATGCAGATGAACCTGCTGCTGTAATGCTTCCTGTAAGTTTTGCATCTGTATTTGCATTATCTCCTGATGAAGTATTTGAATTGCTGTTTCCACATCCTGTAAATACTCCTGCCATGCACATTACGCTAATCGCAAGTGCTGCTGCTTTTTTTAAACTCTGTTTTCTCATCATTGCTTCCTCGTCTTTCTTTTTGAGTTTGTTTCTTTCAACGATGTTAATATACAAAAAATCATGTGAAATCTACTATCATATTTTCCTTAAATAGCTGTAAATGTTATGTAAAATCTGTTTAAATATAAAAAAAGAGGCATATGCCCCGTTTTAAAGGGTTCTGCCTCTTTGTGTAAAATATTTTTTACATGAGTTTTAACATTCAAATCTTCCTGTCACAACGATGCCGTCATCGCTAAGTTCTTTCATGTAAACTTTCTTAATTGTATTAATGTATTCCGAATTATCCAAAGCCGTATCACACGCAATTTTTACACGTATATAATCATGTGTAAATCCCATGAAATAGTCTTTGCCGTTTTCTGATACGATTTCTTCTATCAGCACTTCTTCCGTCTTGCCTATATGCTGCTGCCTGTATTCTTTTGACATTTTGTTTTCAAGTTCAAGTAAAATTGCACTACGCTGTGTCTTTACCTTTTCATCAACCTGACCTTCCATGCGGTCTGCAACTGTACCTTTTCTTCTTGAATATTTGAATATATGCATTTCATAAAAATGCACCTTCTCAAGAAATACCTTCGTTGCTTCAAATTCTTCTTCTGTTTCCTGCGGAAATCCAACTATAACATCTGTTGTAATTGCCGGATTGTTAAAATACTTTCTTAAAATACAGCATTTATCATAATATTCCTGTGTAGTATATTTTCTGTTCATACGTTTTAAAACTGTATCACAGCCGCTCTGAAGCGACAGATGAAAATGCGGACATATTTTTTTGCTTGATGATAATGTTTTTGCAAATTCTTCTGTTATAACGCGTGGCTCAAGTGAACCAAGCCTTATTCTTTGCAATCCCTCTATTTTATCAAGCCGCATTATTACTTCAAGAAGTGAGCCTTTGTTATTGTCAACACCATATGATGTAAGGTGGATTCCTGTAAGAACAACTTCCTTGAATCCTTTTGACACAAGTTTAGTCACTTCTTCTTCAATTTCATCTATATCACGGCTTCTTATTCTTCCTCTTGTATAAGGAATTATGCAATATGAGCAGAACTGGTTACAGCCGTCCTGTATCTTTATATAAGCTCTCGTATGTGTACTTACTTCATCAAGCTTTAATTCCTCATATTCCTGCTTTTCTTTAAAATCAACAACCATCTCGGAATTATTCTTGTCTTTATAATAATTTTCAAGTGCTTCTACTATATTAATTTTGCAGTTGTTACCAAGGACTATATCTACAGCATTGTCCTCAGCGGCTTTCTTTGTATCTGCATTGACATAACATCCTGCTGCAACAACTATCGCATCAGGATTAATTTTTTTTGATTTATGAAGCATCTGTCTTGATTTTCTGTCAGCTATATTAGTGACAGAACATGTATTTATTATATAAATATCTGCCGTTATATTCTCATCAAATGGCACTATCGTATATCCGGCCTGCTTTAAAAGCTGTTCCATTGATTCTGCTTCATATGAATTAACTTTACAGCCAAGGCTGTGTATTGCAACCGTTCGGTTCATCTTTCTCCATTCCTGTGTCCGTACACACTAAAATAATCTTTTTCCCAATTTTTCTTACTTATCGACATAATTTATGTTGACATGTTTTTTTTAATCTTTATAATATTTAATAAAGAGACGTGATTCTGATATAAATTCTCACAATCACAATATGTATTTCAGGAGGGCATTATGAAAACTGTTAAAATTTCGTTAAACTCAATAGACAAGGTAAAATCTTTTGTCAATGATATTACAAAATTTGATGTCGACTTCGACCTTGTATCAGGAAGATATGTAATTGATGCAAAGTCTATCATGGGTATCTTTAGTCTTGATTTATCCAAACCAATCGACTTAAATATCCATGCGGATACAGATATTGATACTATACTGGCAGTTCTTGCACCATACATGGTATAATTCCAAATAATCTGTATATTATTATTTTTAGTTACATATGCGGCAGAGAAAAATCTCTGCCGCTTTTCTTATATTATTATTAATATTATTTAATTTCAATTCTTTCAACTGTATCAATTGCTGTCTTTAACATTTCTTCTATGCAGTCATCGAGATGTTTCTCATCATTTTTAATGATATTAAGATTTGGCTTTGTAACCGGATGCTTTGCTACAAATATTGTACAGCAGTCCTCAAATGGCTGGATTGAAGTCTCATACGTTCCGATTTTTTCAGATAAATCGATAATTTCCTGTTTATCAAAACCGATAACCGGACGGAATACAGGCATCTCACACACTTCGTTTGTACAGTAAAGACTCTGCATTGTCTGGCTTGCAACCTGACCGATACTCTCACCTGTAATAAGTCCGAGGCAGCCGCTCTTCTTTCCAAGTTCCTCTGCAATCCTCATCATATATCTTCTCATTATAATTGTAAGTTCATCGTGCGGACACTTTTCATAAATTGCAAGCTGGATATCTGTAAAATTAACTACATTAAGTACCATAGGACCTGAATATCTTGACACAAGCTTAGCAAGATCAACTACTTTCTGCTTTGCCCTGTCGCTTGTATATGGAGGTGCATGGAAATATGTTGCTTCAATCTGGACACCTCTTTTTGCAATCATATAGCCTGCAACAGGACTGTCGATACCACCCGATAAAAGAAGCATTGCCTTTCCGGCTGTTCCGATAGGCATGCCTCCCGGTCCCGGAATCTCGACAGAATAAATATTTATTTTATTTCTTATCTCCACCTGTAAAAGAACTTCAGGCTTGTGAACATCTACTTTAAGCTCAGGAAATGCATCAAGAAGTCTTCCGCCGAGTTCCATATTTATCTCCATTGAATCCATAGGATAATTCTTGCGTGCTCTTCTCGCATTTACCTTAAATGTAATATTTTTGTCTGGATATGTTGCATCAAAATATTCAACAACATGTTTTGCAAGGTCATCAAATCCGTTATCTTCAATCTGGACAACCGGACAGATTCCGATAATGCCAAAAACTCTCTTTAAAGCTGCAACCGCTTCATCATAATCAAAATCTGAAACTGCTGTTGCATAAATTCTTCCGTTCTCTTTCGTTACGTTAAATTCTCCATCTACTTCTTTTAGTGCATATCTTATCTGACGCACAAGTGCATCTTCAAAAAGGTATCTGTTTTTTCCCTTAACACCTATCTCACCATATTTAATCAAAAAAGCTTTGTACATTTTTCTCTCCATTTACATTCTTTTATATTTTCTTAACACAGGAAGCAGTTCTTTTAATGCCTCCAGAGTATAATCAAGCTGTTCTTTTGTCGTCTCAAAACAGAAGCTGAATCTTATTGTTGAATCAAGCAGTTCTTTTTTCGTTCCTATTGCGACAAGTGTCGAACTGAGTCCCGGCTTGTTTGATGAACATGCCGAACCTGATGATACATATATATTTTTATCTTCCAGTGCATGCAAAAGAACTTCTGCACGTACACCTTCAAATCCCGCACTGACAACATGCGGTGCACTTTCACGTCCTCTCATTCCATTTATATGCACACCATCAAGCTTTTCAAGTTCTGACACAAAATAATCTCTTAATTCATACATTTTATCGACTTTTTCATCAAAATCTTTTGTATAAATAAGTTCTGCTGCCTTTCCAAGTCCAGCTATTCCGGGAACATTTTCTGTGCCGGAACGCATTGCACGCTGCTGTCCTCCTCCGAGTATAAGCGGCTTTATTTTGGTCTTATCTTTAATAAATAAAAATCCAGTTCCCTTTGGACCGTGAATTTTATGTCCACTTACAGAAAGGAGATCGATATTCATTTTCTTCGGATATATACGCATTTTACCATATGCCTGTATTGCATCAACATGGAAAATTATATCTTTATTGTAATCTTTTACTATTTTCCCAATTTTCTCAACAGGTTCAATTGTTCCTATCTCGTTATTTACAAGCATTACAGATACAAGTATTGTCTCTTCGTCAAGTGCTTCTTTTAAAGCATCAACAGATACGAGCCCTCTGTTATCAACAGGAAGATACGTCACATTAAATCCATTTTCCTCAAGGTATCTGAACGGTTCTTTTACAGAAGAATGTTCGACGCTTGAAACTATGACATGATTTCCACGTCTTTTATTAGCAATGGCACTTTCTATAATTGCCATATTGTTTGACTCTGTTCCGCCAGATGTGAACAAAATCTCTTTTTCATCACATTTAAGTGTTTTTGCTATAATCTGTGCAGCCTGCTTAACCTGCTTTTCCGCATCAAAACCTTTTGAATGTTTTGATGAAGGATTGCCGTAATCATTAAGCATAATATCTGTTACGACCTTTGCAACCTCATCAGCAGCCCTCGTCGTTGCAGCATTATCCAGATATGCTTCCATTTTTTCACCTCATTCGCATATTATATTAATTTATTTTTCATTCATATACATAAGTACTGACATAAGCATCATTCCTGCCGTTTCGGTACGAAGAATTCTCTTGCCAAGCGTAATCTCTTCCCAGCCTTCTTCTTTTGCCTTTGAAAGCTCGTCCAAATCATATCCACCCTCAGGGCCAATAAATATTCCTATACTTTCATTGCCTTTCAGGTTTTCTATGATTTTTTTCGTCTTTGCCATTCCATCGGCACATTCATATGGAAGCAGTTTAACATCTAATTGCTGCGACATTTCCAATGCCTCGTTGAATGTGCATACAGGCATAATCTCCGGAATTATGCTTCTTTTACTCTGCTTTGCAGCTGACTCGCTAATCATATTCCAGCGTTTTACTTTCGAATCCGCTTTTTTCTTATCAAGCTTTACAACACTGCGTTTCATGGAAACAGGAACAATTCTGTATACTCCGAGCTCTGTCATTTTCTGAATGATAAGCTCCATTTTATCACCTTTTGGAAGTCCCTGGAACAGCCATACTTTTATGCCCAATTCCCTGCCTTCTTCATCAATGCTGTCTATTTCGGCTCTTATATTATCATCTGTCATCTCACTGATGTGACAATAATAGTCTACATTGCTTCCGCTGCTTATAAGAAGTTCATCACCCGTTTTCATTCTTAAAACATTTTTTACATGATTGACATCATCACCTGTAATATCAATATAAGTATCATGGATATTTTCATGCTGTGCAAAAAAATGATACATTATATACCTCTTTTCCTTGCTGTTATATTAACCCACTCACCGTCGTGATTTATCTCAACTATCTCAAGCTCAGGATTCTTTTTGAAACACTCTGCCACTTCCTGCTCTTTTGTATCAATAATTCCTGATGTTATAAAATAAGCTCCCGGCTTCATATGCTGTGTAATCTCTGCTGATAAAGGTTCAAGCACATCTGCAAGAATATTGGCACATACTACATCATAACACTCATATCCGCATCTGTCCTGCACTGCCTTGTCGTCAATAATATTGCCCTCTATAACTTCAAGCTTTTCCGGTGCAATATCATTTTGCTGTGCATTTTCTTCCGAAGCAATAATTGCATTAGGGTCAAGGTCTGTTCCAAGTGCATGATTTGCACCGTATTTTAATGCCACAACAGATAAAATACCGCTTCCGCATCCTACATCAAGGACTTCCTCGCCGCCTTTTATATATTTCTGAAGCTGTAATATTACCATTCTTGTTGTCTCATGTGAACCTGTTCCGAACGCTGTACCCGGGTCGATTGAAAGCACCTGATGTCCTTTCATCTCGTCTGTCACAGGTTCCCATGTAGGCTTTATATAAAGGTCTCCTATTGTAAATGTATGCCAGTACTGTTTCCAATTGTTTATCCAGTCTTTATCTTCTGTCTGGCTTTCTGTTACGGTTGCATCACCAACATTTACAAAAGTTCTTAACTCTTCAAGGCCTTCTTCAACCTTTCCAAGTATTGTATTATCATCCTCATCGGCGTCTATATAAAAATTAACCTTTGCCGTTCCGTCATCCGGCGGAAGTTCAGGAATGAAATCTACAAACATCATTTTTGCTTCTTCCTGTGTAAGCTGTACATTATCCTGAATTTCTATTCCTTCAATTCCAAGCTCTGCAAGCATGCAGCTTATGAGGTCAACTGCCTCAGTTGTTGTCTTAATCGTATATCTGTTCCACTTCATATTTATCTCCAATTCCAATCAATTTTCAGAAAAAATCTCTCACCATTATTACTTTAAGCGTCCTTTAAAAATGCTTTGTAGCTCTTATATGCCTCATAAAGGTCAACCTTGCTTATAACTTCGTATGGTGCGTGCATATTCTGCACACCGACACCTGAATCAATAACATTCATTCCGTAATTAGCAAGTATATAAGCTATCGTTCCGCCGCCGCCAAGGTCAACCCTGCCAAGTTCGGCTGTCTGAAAAGAAACATTGTTATCATCCATTATTTTTCTTAATTTACCAATATATTCTGCACTGGCATCATTTGAGCCACTCTTGCCTCTTGAGCCTGTATACTTCATAAATACTACGCCTTTTCCGAAATATGCTGTATTCTTCTTTTCATTTACATTGGCATAATTCGGGTCAAATGCAGAATTTACATCTGATGAAAGCATGCATGAATTAGTGAGTGTACGTCTTAATTTCAGTTCGGAATACTGTCCGCATCTATCCATCACTTCTGCAACCATATTTTCAAAAAATCTTGAATGCATGCCGGTCGCACCTACACTTCCTATTTCTTCTTTATCTACAAGAATGCATACACTTGTCTTTTCAGGTTTTACCGATTCAAGCTGTGCTATAAGTGAAGGATATGCACACACTTTGTCATCATGTCCATAACCCATTATCATGCTCTTATCAAAGCCGTAATCTCTCGCCGGACCTGCCGGAACTACGCAAAGCTCTGCTGAAAGAAAATCTTCTTCCTCTATTCCATATTTTTCTTTCAAAAGTGAAAGTATATTTGCCTTAACTCTTTCCTTTTCTTCCTTAACATCCTGATTGTTTTCACTGTCAGAATCATCTGTTTTCTTAACTGCCGGCATGCTTCCAACAAGGACATTTAAATCCTCACCCTCAACTACTTTATCTGCCTTTTTTGTCATCTGCTCAGATGCAAGATGTATAAGAAGGTCTGAAACTCCCACCACAGGATCATCTTCTTTTTCACCTATACAAACTTCAACACTTGTTCCGTCTTTTAATGCAACAACACCACGAAGTGCAAGTGGAAGTGCTACCCATTGGTACTTCTTAATGCCTCCGTAATAATGTGTATCCATTAAAACAAGACCATTGTCTTCATATAACGGATTCTGTTTTATATCAAGGCGCGGTGAATCAATATGTGCTCCAAGAATATTAAGTCCTTCTTCCATAGGCTTTTTTCCTATTGAAAAAAGAACTATAGCTTTATTCATATTAACGGCATATACTTTATCACCTGCTGAAAGTGTCTCGTTATTTTTTATAACTTCATAAAGGTCTTTATATCCCGCTGCCTTTGCAAGCTCTACAGACTCCTTTACACATTCGCGTTCAGTTTTGCAGGAAGAAATGAATTTCCTGTATTTTTCAGAAAATTCAAAAATATCTTTCTTCCCTGATTCATCATACTTTTCCCATGCATTCTTTCTTTCCATTGTACTGCCTCCGTTTCTGCCTGAATGGCTAAAAGAATAATTTATATATCCAGTGTAAGCTGGTTATCATCATCTGAATTACCGCTTTCCAAATCACGCTGCTGTGCTTCAAGTTCCATCTGTGCCTCATCCTTGAACTTTTCAACAAGATCTTCGCTGATTACAGGAAGTTCGTCTATTGACTGAACACCAAAGCTTCGTAAAAAATCCTCTGTAGTACCAAAAAGCATTGGTCTTCCTGGAGCGTCAAGACGTCCAAGTTCCTTTGCAAGCCCATATTCTACAAGCTTATTTACGGCATGGTCGCAGCTTACGCCTCTGATTTTTTCAATCTCAAGTTTCGTTATTGGCTGTTTATAAGCTATAATTGAAAGTGTTTCAAGCAAAACATCCGTAAGAACATATTTTCTTGGCTGGCTTGCAACTTTTATAAGTTCATCATAATATTCTGTCTTTGTACAAAGCTGGAATGCATTTTCAAGTTCAATTATTCTTATTCCCCTGTTTGCAGCCTCATATCTATCCATCATATTATGTACTATTTTTCTTGTTGTATCAACGTCATGCTCTATGGCAGCAGCAAGTTTTTCAACCTCAACCGAATCGCCCATCGTAAATAACACTGCTTCTATAACAGCTTCTATTCTATCCAAATCCATTTAAACCAATTCCTCTATTCTTCAACTATTATCTCATCTATCAGCTCCGGGTCTTTTACAACATTAATATCAATGTCTCCAAATGTACTCTCCTGATGTACTTCTACAAAACCAGTCTTTATAAGTTCAAGCATTACAAGAAATGTAACTATAACAGAAACTTTTGAAGAATTCTTTGAAAGCATTTCCCTGAATGAAAACTTTTTGTTTGTCCTTAAAAAATCCTGAACCTGAACAAGCTTTTCCGACATGCTGACTTCTTCTTTTTCAATCTTGCCAAACTTGCTTCTTATAGGGTCAACCTTTTCTTCCTGACGTTTTAGTACATCCTGAAAAATTGCATTTAATTTTGCAAGCGTCGTATCACCAATCAGCTCATTCAAATCAACAGGTGGTCTGTAAGCCTCAACTTCTTTCGGAACTGTCGGACGTTTGTAAAATGACTTTTCTGCATCCATCTGCCTGTCTTTTAATTCATACGACATATATTTAAAAAGCTTATATTCAAGAAGTTTTTCAACAAGCTCTGCTCTTGGATCTTCCTCTTCTCCTTCTTCATTAACTTCTTTTGGAAGAAGCATTCTTGATTTTATGTCAAGCAGTGTCGCAGCCATCACAAGGAATTCACTGACAACATTAAGGTCTTCTTTGTCCATCTGATTGACATATTCCATGTACTGCTCTGTTATCATTGCAATCGGAATATCATAAATATTCACTTTATTTTTATCAATCAGATGTAAAAGCAGGTCAAGCGGCCCTTCAAACACCTGAAGTTTTACATTTATTCCCATACTGCGGCTCCGTTTTAATTTGATATAAATCTTTATATTGCTGCACATATGTATACATACATCTTCATACAATATAAAAACGCAACTTATATTGTAACCAAAAATAAAACTTATTGCAAGTACAAGCAGATTGAAAAAATTCTTCTGATGATATATACTTATTTTCATGATTATTTATTTAGAAATGGAGATTTAATGAATACTATTATTATAACAATCAAACAGATAGCATCCAAATTATCAAAAGACTCCATAACAAGCTATGCGGCACAGTCATGTTTTTATATGCTGTTATCATTTTTTCCGGCTTTGATAATACTTATGAGCCTTATACATTACCTTCCGGTTACACCTGATACGATAATAGAGGTGCTGCGTGCTGTTGCCCCACCGCAGATAGAACCTGTCTTTGAAACTATCATCAACGATGTATACAATAATTCGAGCATTGCAATAGTCTCTATTACGGCTGTCGTTGTTTTATGGTCAGCCGGAAAGGGATTTCTCTCAATAATGCAATGCCTTAATTCAATATACGGTTCACACAGACACCGCAACTGGTTTATTTCAAGAATCATATCAACTGTTTACACACTTATATTTTTATTAAGCATACTTCTTACGCTTGTACTTATGGTTTTCGGTGACAAATTTGTTTCGATAATCGGATTATTTCTTCCTAAAGTTGCAAATACATTTACCGCCATACTGCACAACAGGACATTGCTTTTCCCTTGTGTATTAATGGTTATATTTTTATGCATGTATAAATATGTTCCCAACAGAAAGACAACTTTTTTCAATGAGCTTCCCGGTGCTGTATTTGCCGCAACAGGATGGTTTCTGTTTTCATATTTTTACTCAGTTTATGTAAACCATTCACCTAATTTTTCTCTTATGTACGGAAGCCTTTCAACACTGGTTTTTGCACTTATGTGGATGTATTTCTGTATGATAATTGTTTTCTTGGGTGCTGAACTTAATATGTTTCTTACAAAAAAGCGTTCAGGCGACTTTGGTTCCTGGATAGAAGAACTCTAATATATCTTTGTAACTCATACCTCGTTTTGTCATGGCATTTACGGCATTCTGGCTCATGCCTATGCCATGTCCGAAACCGCCTCCCGTAATCACAAAATATTTTTCACCATCTTTTTCCTGGCTTTCAAATATACAGAATGTACTTGGAAGATATGGTGTATTGACAGTTCCGCCATTTGTCTCAAGCGTCACTGCAGCATTTCCAAATGCCTGCCTTATAAGTGATTCACTGTCAAGCGTAACTGTATTCTTATCACCTTCAACAACAACGCTTACGGCAGCTCCACCTGATACTCTTTTCCTGACATATATATTCTGTATAATCCCCACATCTGATATCTTTGAATCAAACGAGCTGCTCAAATCTTTGTCACTCACAGTCATTTTCCACCTGTAATAATTACATGTGCTGTCATAATCACTGTCATACTTCTGTTTTATAAACGAAGCAAAGGATTCTTCATCCATATAATTAATATTTCTTTCACTGCTTCCTATATCACGGCTTTCATAATACGGATAACTTTCCTTTGATGAGCCCCACAATGTCACATCTGTGCCACTGCCGCACGATGTCGAATAATAATATGCCTGAACAACATCATCACCATATCTTAACATCTCGCCTTTTGTCGCAAGAATTGCCTGATTTGATGCATCAAATTCCAAATTATTATTGTAAACCTGAAACTGTGTGCTGTCGTCAACATGTGCACCATATAATGCATAACCTACATTGGTAAGATGTTTATACGCATAACTTCTCGCACACACTGCCTGCACTTTTAACGCTTCAACACCAAAACTTACAGGCATTTCACTTGGTACAACAGTTTTAAGATACTGTTCAATATCTGTCTCATTTATTATAACTATTCCTTCATCCCATAAAGACAGTTCTATAATGCCATAATATTCAGGATTCCCCTGACTTCGTGAAATATTTGTCACTTTTATCTTTCCATCTGCCGTATCGGGTTTTATCTCTATTCTGCCATTGTCAAATTTTGAATCTGAAATATCAAATTCAGATATATTTCCCGCATCAACATGTATTTCTTTCTCATCAAAGCACACCTTATACCCATTGTCAGAAGTAACTGAAACTTTATTATGAAATATATCAGCATATCCTGTAGTTTTAAGCAGAACTCTTATATTTCCCGGAGAAAATCCTTTAGATAAAAATGCACCACAGATTTTTCCTCCGGCCACAATGAAATCCTGCAAATCATAACCTATAACAATATTATTTACATCTCTGTCTGCGGAATAATCAGTAAGATTGTATCTCACAAAATTATTATCAACAAAAACTTTTCCATATCCTGTAATTTCTATGTATTCATCACTTACAGACAGTACTTTTCCGGATATTGTATCCTTTTTCAGATTAATTGCATCAATCTTTTTGTTTTCAAGTGAAACATCTGCCAGGGCACTTCCTATATTTTCAATATTTCCTACCTGAAACTTACGTTTTATACCATACAAATCAATATACATTTTGTTATTCTCAATTTTATAAATCCATACATTTTTATATATCACTTCTGTTCCTGTTTCTTTTACAAACATAAGAATTTCACTGCCACATGTAAGGAACACACAATTTTTATCAACTTTACCTGAAAGCTTCAGACCTTTAAATGAATAAATTCCTTTGTCCGTGCACACATTCCATCCTGACAGCTGGCTGTCCATGTCAGGAGTTGCAACTACCGCTGCTTCCATCCATGATAAATTATCTCCACTACTGAAAAAATCTTTCAACTCATAAATCAATTGTGAAAACTGCTCATTTGAAAATGTATCATATGAATACAGTTCTTCCGTAAAATTCACACCGCAATATGAAAATAATTCTTTTGCATATTTCCGTGTAAAAGCATCCTTGGCTTTAAAATCTGTAAATATCTGCTTTTCACGCACATAATCAATATATTCATCATACCAGTAATTACCATGACCGTCCGACGGCTGGTATCCGCAGGCATACGCTATCACTTTACATGCCTGTGCCATATTAATGCCTTCATGTTCACTTTTATTTTTTTTAACAAATAATGCAAAAAGGATTCCAATTGATACAAGGACAATAAACACCATTATTTTTAACTTTTTTCTTCTTTTAGCATAGCGTGTTTTCATGTGAAGATTTCTCCCTTCAATGGCACACAAGTACATGCCTGATAATATTTAGTATATTCGGAAGAATTTTTTATTAGAACCCAAGTGGCAAAGTCATCGTACAAATGCCGTTATCCGGTGATGGCATTGGCTTTGCAGCTGTCAGGCAAAAGAAAAGAGCTGGATGGTTACTCCCATACAGCTCTTATAATTCCCAAAATGCCGTTCCCATCTTTTTCGACTCCTAGCCAAAGCCAGGTGGGTTACCGCACACATACCGCTGCCTTCCACTGACAAAGGAGGCTTGACATTGGCATGAAAATATAGGAATCCCGACGAAAAAATGTAGGATCAAAATATGACAGGCTGTCGAACATCCCAGGAATATAAATATTAAATTAAAATACGATTAATCGTTTACGTTCACCATAAACAGTCTGACCTGTCATGGCTTTCTTTTCGCTTATTATATCATACATCTGCTGCTCATACAATATGGTATGCAAAAAAATTAAAATTATGCTCTTATATCAATATCTTCAATATTTTCTGCCGAAAGTCTTATCGCTTCCATTACATTCTCTTTTGATATTCCCATTTTTTCAGCAAGTTCATCAACTGTAGGTTTTCTTTCAAGTTCTTCTTTAAGCCTTTTTGCCCAGTCATTTACAAGATTTACTTTTCCAAGGACTTTTGCCGCAGCTTTGTTGGACATATTCTGCTCATCAATCATCATGCGTAAACTTCCTTCTATTTCTGACTTTACTTCTTTTTCAATTTCTTCCAGAACGTTTATCAAATCCTGTGTATTTCCTTCTTTTATCTTATCCTTCCACTCATAATTATTAAGGAAATGCTTTTCACCTATATAAGCCATCATCGCAAGGTTGGCCTCCTGTATTAAATCACTTGCAAGCACTCCTTTTCTTCTGAAAGGCTCAATCCACCCTACTATTTTTTTTAGAAATGACTGTGACAGCAGGCTTAATGATTCTTTATCATTATCTTCGACAATATTCATAAGCAGAAATGCTCTTCCTGTATCAGACAATTCCTCTACATCTTTTAAATCTTCCATATACATCTGTATATATTTTTCATCTTTTTCATAATCTTCATCTGTGACAAATACCGTCTCTTCTGCAACTTCCTCTTCAAGCTCTTCTGTCTGCTTTACAGCAGATTTCTCAAGCATGTTAAGGAATTCATTGTCAACACCGTTCTCACCCTTGACTGTAATATCATTGGCAAGAAGATAACCTGTTATCATCTGATACTTTGAATCATCAAGTCCAAGGTCTTTAAAATAACTCTCAACGTCCTGCTTTGTAACTATATTACCATTAACTTTTGCATATTCTTTAAGGCTGTTTAATGCCCCCATAAAAGCTGCCTGATTATTGTTATCCATATTTTATTCTCCAATCTTTTAATTTATAATCTATAATTAAATCTGTCTTGATTTTTTCCGGTAAAAGTTATAATAACATATATTTTTATATAAAGCAAAACCGCTATTTTGCATAGTTCATTATTCATTACTGTTGACAAAATCAGCTTTTTTGATTATAGTTAAACTATATGTGCAGAAAAAATATTTTCTACATAATAAACTAAGAAAGACGAGGTTTTTGTATAATGAGAATTGCATTAATTAATGAAAACAGTCAGGCTGCAAAGAATGACATGATTTATTCTACACTCAAGAAGGTAGCTGATTCTAAGGGATTTGAAGTTGATAACTATGGTATGTACTCAGCTGATGATAAAGCACAGCTTACATATGTACAGAATGGTATCCTTGCTGCTATCCTTCTTAACAGCGGTGCTGCTGATTTTGTTGTAACCGGATGCGGCACAGGTGAAGGTGCCATGCTCGCACTCAACTCATTCCCTGGCGTAATATGCGGACATGTTGTTGACCCTTCTGATGCATATATGTTCATGCAGATTAACGATGGTAATGCTATCGCTCTTCCTTTTGCAAAAGGTTTTGGCTGGGGTGCCGAATTAAATCTTACATATATTTTTGAAAAACTTTTTGAAGGCGAACCAGGTGGTGGCTATCCTAAGGAAAGAGTTGTTCCGGAACAGAGAAACAAAAAGATTCTTGATGAAGTAAGAAAGGTTGCTTTCAAGGACAGCCTTATTGATATCTTAAAGAACCTTGACCAGGATCTTGTTAAAGGTGCTGTTGCAGGTGAAAAGTTCCAGGAACTCTTCTTTGCTAACTGCAAATGTGACAAGCTCGCTGAATATGTAAAGACTCTTCTTGCATAATCAACAATTATTAAATACCAGTATGAGCTGATTTGAGACAATTTCTCGGACAGATATAAAGAACGGATGTGAATTTTACATATATCAATGTAAATCACATCCGTTTTTATAATACTTTACTTTAATATGTACTGAATCATTCCCGGACCAAGTTTAGATGTCGGTCTGGCTATAAATCCATGCTTAGTATA
>ERZ773104.2677-NODE-2677-length-19117-cov-5.328874_pt1 | contig 19117 bp, 14 predicted proteins | sample MGYA00511920_ERZ773104 | MGnify/ENA primary metagenome ERZ773104 (study PRJEB29015, sample SAMEA2737857) | human gut metagenome | biome: human gut; feature: human-associated habitat; material: faeces | place: China | collected 2012 ...
AGATAATAATAAAGTTATTATTTCAAGAAAAGGAGTTGAATGGATTTGTAAAAATATTTTTAAGCAAAAGTATTTAGAGTTATTAGAGAAATACAAAATGGAGCTAACGGAGTTATATATTAAAGCAGGTTATCCATATGATCATTTTTTTCATAGAAATTAAAAAAAGTTTTTGATGCTATTGAAAATAAAACAAATGTTTGATAAACTAAAAACAAATAAATTTAAATAAAATTGTTGATCTTTTTATGAAAATATTTTATAATAAATTTATAAAAAGATCTTTACAAAAGAATAAAAAAAATATATAATAGGCAAAGTAGAAAGGACGTGCAAAATGGAAAAAACAGTATGTGAATTATTTGCAGGAGTTGGAGGATTTAGAATTGGATTAGAAGAATCTGATTCAAATTGGAATACAGTCTGGGCGAATCAATGGGAACCAGGTAGAAAAAGTCAATATGCATATGATTGTTATGTATCACATTTTGGAAAAAATAAAAATTATATAAATGAAGATATTGCAAGTATTAATAAAAAAGATATTCCAGACCACAATTTATTAGTAGGTGGATTTCCTTGTCAAGATTATTCAGTTGCAAGAACTGGAGCAAAAGGAATGGAAGGAAAGAAAGGTGTACTTTGGTGGCAAATAAGAGATGTTTTAGAAACTAAATCACCTAAATTCGTATTACTAGAAAATGTAGATAGATTATTAAAGTCACCTGCGAGTCAAAGAGGACGTGATTTTGGAGTAATATTAGCATGCTTTAATGATTTAGGATATACAGTTGAATGGAGAGTAATTAATGCTGCAGATTATGGATTTGCACAAAGGAGAAGAAGAACTTTTATATTTGCTTGCAAAAATGATACTAAATATTATGAATCAATTAAAAATGAGAAGTTGGAAGATGTAATACATAAAAATCGGATTTTTTATAGAGCAGTTTGATATAGATTCAAATATTGATGGATGTTATCAGGAATTTAAATATGATGATATATATGAAGTTTCAGAAAAATTTAAAATGAATTTTAAAAATGCAGGAGTTATGAGAAATGGTCTAATTTATACAGAAGATGTGACTCAAAAAGAAATTAAATACATGGCATTAAGTAAAATTATTCAAAAAGATGGAGTAGATGAAAAATATTATTTGGGTAATAATCTAGAAAAATGGAATTATTTAAAAGGTGCAAAAGATATAATAAGAAAAGCAGGAACTCCACATGAATATCATTTTAGAGAAGGAGCTATAGCTTTTCCTGATTCACTAGATAAACCAGCTAGAACAATGCTTACGAGTGAAGGAAGTTTAAATAGAAGTACACATGTAATAGAAGACCCTAAAAGTAAATGCTTTAGAATATTAACACCATTAGAAACAGAAAGAATAAATGGTTTTCCTGATAACTGGACAGATACAGGAATGCCACAAAGTTTTAGATATTTTTGCATGGGAAATGCATTAGTTGTAGGATTAATTGAAAAAATGGGTGAAAGGTTAAATGAGATATTTGATAAAGAGTAAGTTGGTGAAATAAATGAATTCTTTGTTTGATTTATGCGAATATGGTTTAAAAGTGAGAGAATGTCAAAAGTTAAGATTGGCTAGTATAACCCCAAAAAATATTATATTATCGGATATAAAAATAAATAATGATTTAAAAGTTTCAAAGGCTTTTTATAAAGCAAGAAAAATATATATGAAACATCCAAAAGTATTCAAAGTCAATTCTATATATGAGTTAATAGAGTATGGAATTTCTGAGGATATAGCTAGTAAAATTCATTTAAAAGGTCTTGATATTAGTAAAATTATTGAGCTTAGTGATGAGGATTTATATAGTAAATATAATATTAAAAAAGCAACATGTTTAAAAATTAGAAAAGCTTTAGAAAAATTTAATCATGAAATTAGCCTGAATTGTAATAATTCTAATTTTGAAAGTTATATTAATGCAATATCAAAATTGCGTCAATTTGGGCTAACTACTTCTACATACAATAAAATTTTAAAAGCAGAGATTTTGTTCGATAATTTAATTTATATGTCAGTAGAAGATATTATGGAAAAATTGAGTGTTACAAAACCAACTGCTTATAATATAACTTTAGTATGTAACAAGTATAAATTAGCTAATGAACTGAGTAAATATAGACCAATAGACGAATTAGAAAGTTATATACATAAAACTACATTAAGAAAATACATATCTTTTAAAGAAATAAATGATTATTGGAACAAAAAAAAATTTAAAGAAGATTTAAGCAAAATATTGTCTATATTAAAAGAAAATGATAAAATAATAAAGAAAAATAACATGTATAGATATAATTTTATACACATTAAAGAAATTGTTAATTTGAATAAAAAAGAAAAGGTAAGAAAAATTTTACTAGAAAGATTAAAGGGAAAATCGCTTCAATCTATAGGTAATGATTTTAATTTAACTAAGGAAAGAGTTAGACAAATCTATAATAAAGAAATAAAAAAAGTAGATGTATATGAAGAAATATACTTTGATTTTTTTACAAATTATTGTTTTAATGAACAGGACTTTTGTACTATTTTTCAAGAGGATTATATGACTTATAATTATTTAGATAGTTTATATAAAAAGGGTGAAAAAACTGTTCTTGAGTTTTTAAATGATTTTCCGGAAAGAATAAATCCAGAAATAGAAAATGAAATTTTAAATAGATATAACTTAATAGATTTGGATGGAGAAAAAATAAAGTTAAATTATTTTGATATAATAATAAATTTTGTGAAAACTTTAGAGAGTCAAACCAAAGTAGAAAAGATTTTAAGAGAATTAAATAAAATATTTGAACAAAATAATTTAAAGAAAATTACGTTGCGATTATTAGAAGCGAGATTAAATCGAAACAAAACCTACAATGTTATATCAACTATTGGAAAAAAATACAGATTTTATGATTATGAAAAATTAAAAGATAATGATATTCAAAAAATTATTTTGATATTTGATAAATATCAAGATGGCGTTTATTCTACATACAAACCTTTTATTGATAACATAGAATTTTTTAAAGATATTAATATCCGAGATGAATATGAGTTGCATAGTTTAATAAGAGTACTTGAACTTAATGATATTATCCTAGATAGAATGCCAATATTTACAATCGGAAACATTTCAAAGTATGATTTTTTCTTAGAAAAAATTTCGGAAAAGTCGCCAATACCGTTAGATGATTTTTTAGATTATATGTATAAAAAATTTGGACATAAAATAAATACAACAAAATCATATTTACAATTAGAATTTAAAGATTTTATTAATTTTAATTATATTAATGTGAATCTAAACAAATTAAATCAAGATCAAATTGTATTAATAAAACAAAAATTGGAAGATGACATTTATTCTATTAAAGATTTTTGTAAATTAATAAATCATACTTTAAATGGGAATTATAATAAATTCTTAAATAATTATAATCTTAGAAATTTGGGCTATAAATTGAATATGAATTATATTGTAAAATTAGATATAAATTCTTTAGAACAATATTGGACCAATAGTATTATGAAAAGAGATATTTATCAAAAAGAAGATAAATATAATACTTCTACATATGAAATAGTTTTAAAAAAATTAGAAAAGCAAAATAAAATTATTAGAATTACTGAAGACAAATATATCACTCAAACAAAATTGAACCAATTGGGAATAACTGAAGATGTTATAAATGAATATAAAAAAATACTAGACAAAAAGGTATCAATTGAACAGTATTTTACGATTCATTTTATACATAAAGAATGCCGATTTGAACCTATAGACAAATATGGATTTGATGATACTTTTTATGAATCTATATTGTATAGCCAAGATAATTTTGCATATGTAAAAATGGATGGTGTGATTGTATTTAAAAAGATAAAAGCAGGAGAAAAAAATAGAATCTCAAAAAATGAATTTATCAAAACATTAATAAAAAATAGTAAGCCAATAGATATATATGAGTTTGTGGATTATCTAAAAAAAGAATATGATATAATTTCATCTAAAGAGGAAATACAGCAAATATGTGTAGAAACAGGAGTATATTATGATAAAATAATGCAAAAAATATTCTATTCTAAAGAGGATTATTATAAGGAGGTTTATGGCAATGTATAAAGCAGTAAATTTAATTGAAAAAAAGGATAATGGTGAATTGGAAAAAACACAAGCAACAAAGAGAATAAGATATAAAGGTAAAAATTGCGACTTTCCAGTATATAGAATTAATCTAGAATATTTATATTATAATGATAAGAATGGGAGAATTACTACTGATATAAGTGAATATAAAGAAAAAAATGGAAATATAGAAGAAATTGATATAGACGAGAGAAATAAAATTATTGAAAAATTCATAGTAGATTCTAATCCTCAAGCAATGAAGAAAACTAAAAGTAATATTGAAGCAATATCTCAACAAAAGGCAGGGGTTGTTTTAGCGGATGGAAGAATTATAGATGGAAATAGAAGGTTTACATGTTTAAGGCAGTTATTTAGAGAAACCAATAATTCAAAATTTGGATATTTTGAAGCTATAATTTTAGAAGGATTAAATGATAAAGAGATAAAAAGCTTAGAATTAGAATTACAACAGGGAGAAGATAAACCGGTTGATTATAATGCAATTGAAAAACTAGTTGAAATATATTTATATGTAATTAATGGTGAGTTTTCCCCTAAAGAATATGCAACCAAAACTAATAAAACTATGAGTGAAGTTAATTTGATGATTGACAAAGCAAATTTAATGATTGATTTTTTGGATTATTTAGACAAACCTGAAAAATTTTATATAGCAAAAGAAATGGAACTAGATGGACCTTTACAAGAAATTAGGAATATTCAAAAAAGATTACAAGATGATGATGAAAAATGGGCAAAAGTAAGAGTACTTTTGTTTGATTCTTTGAAGCTTAAACCTAACGGTGATATGGTAAGATATATAAGAGATTTAGGAAATAATATTATTTTTAGTGGAAAATTTGATGAATATTTTAATAAACAAATGGAAATTATGGAAGATACAACAGAAACATATATACCTGAAGATGAAAATAATAGTATAGAAATTAATGAAGATAATAATGAATCAAATTGTGAAATAAAAAAAGATAAAGAAGATAGTCAACTACTAAACATAGAAAAACAAAAAGATATGGAAAATATTAGACAGTACAGAAAGCAAAACGAGCAAGCTCAAATGAAGTTGGAACAATTATTTAATAATTATAACGAAGATGCTAAATATATTAACAGTAGAAGGAAACCAATAGATCAAACGCATGAAGTTTATAATAAGATTGATTTGATTGATACATATGCAATTTCTAAAATGAATTTAGAAGAGAAAAATGAAATTAGAAATTGTATTGAAAAAATTAAAAATAAAATAAAAGAAATCGAGAATATTTTATGATGTTAAATGATTTAGAATTTAATCCTTTTTATAATACGTATGACAATGATATTGCAAGTGAATTTTATACGAAGGCATTATCAAATGCAGTTAGCTATAAGAGAGTTAGTGCTTATTTTTCAGCAAAAGCACTAGCTTATTATAGCAAAGGAATTTCAGAGATTGTCAAAAAAAATGGCAAAATTGACTTTATTATTTCAAAAGAAATTTCAGAAGAAACATATAATGCAATTGTAGATGGATATAAAAAAAGAGAGGAAATTGAACAAGAATTAATACAAAGCCTAAAAGAAGAAGTTAGCCTAAAAGAAGAAAAAAGATTGTCAAATTTAGCATTTTTAATTGAAATTGGAGTAGTTGATATAAAAATTGCTTTTGTAAAGAAAGGCATATTTCACGATAAATTTGGAGTAATAGAGGATGAATATAATAATATTGTTTATTTTAGAGGTTCAAACAACGAAACTGTAGAGGCAATAGAAAATAATTACGAATCTTTTGAAGTTTCGCTAAGTTGGAATGAAGATGAATTTGAAATTCAAAAAATAGAAAATGCAAAGAGATTATTTGAAAAATTGTGGAATAATGATGTGGATGATATATTTGTTATTGAAATACCAGATATTGTAAAAAATCAGATAATTTTATTTAAAGGGAAAGATAAATTAATTTCAGAAAGAGAAATAGAAATATTTGATTCATTATTTATTGATATAGATATAAATGAAAATTTAAAGATAATTAATAGATTATCAGAAGGAAAAATCAGTAAGAAAGATTATTTCTTCCAAATTTATTTGAATAGATTTTTTTATTTGAAAGATAATGAATTTGAGATTAAACATAAAGTAAATTATATAGAAATAAAAAAAATAATAGAATATCTTAAAGAATATAGTAAAAAAAATTATTTTAATTTAATTATATCTAATAGACTAGAAAAATATATTGCTTCTAAAGATATGCAAATTGAAGAAAGAAAGAAGATAGGAATAGATATAAAAAATAAAGAAAGCTATTTAGAAGCAGGATTTATAAAATTTAAAAATATTTTGGAAAAAGAAATGATTAGAAGGTTAAAAGAACCTCAATTATGGAATGCATTTCATATAGTAAATTTATGGAGGGCCGCTAACTTTTCAGTTCCTGGAGCGGGAAAAACAACAATAGTTTATGGAGCATTTGCATATCTAAATTCAAAAGAAATTAATGCTGTAGACAAAATAATAATGATTGGACCTAAGAATTCTTTTTATTCTTGGAAAGATGAATTTATAAATAATTTTGGTGAAAAAAAAGAGTTGAAAGTATTAGATATACAAGATGAAAAGTTAAAAAATGCAAAGCAAAGGAACTATGAAATAAGAAATTCAAGTGGTAATAAAAATTTGATTTTGATAAATTATGAGTCACTTCCTGCAATGGAAAAGTCATTGCTAGACATTTTAAATAATAGAACAATGCTTGTATTTGATGAAGAGCATAAAATAAAAAGTATAAATGGAATAAGAGCAAATATAGCTTTAGAATTAGCTAAAAAGGTTAAGTATAAAGTAGTATTAACTGGAACACCTATTCCAAATGGATATCAAGATATTTATAATTGCCTAAAAATTTTATATCCTGATGAATATGATTATATGTTCAATTTTAAAATCAAGGAATTACAAAAACCTTCTGATTTTGAAATGAAAGATATTAATGAAAGAATATATCCATTTTATTGCAGAATAACTAAGAAAGATTTAATGATTCCAAAACCAAATGAGGATATTATAATTAAATCCCAAATGGACGAAAATGAGAAGATAATTTTTAAGTATATTTATCAAAAATATAATACAAATATTTTAGCTTTATATATTCGACTTATGCAAGCTTCAACAAATCCAAGACTTTTGCTAAATAAATTGAATAAGAATGATTTAATAAACATTTTTTGGGATGATGAACATAATGGAGAAATTAACGAATTTGACTTTAACAATGATAAATATAAAAATTTAATTTTTGATGGAATAAGCGACGTAAATATTTCAGATATAATACATAAATCAGTAGAAACTACAAAATTTAAAGAGGGAATATCTTTAGTACAAAAATTATTTCAAAATGGAAAGCAAATTTTAGTATGGGGAATTTTTATTGACACTTTAAATTTAATAAAAGAAAAATTAGACAGAATGAATATAAAATGTAAAATAATAGATGGAAGAGTTGCGTATAATGAAAGACATGAGATAATTGAAGAATTTAAGAATAAAAAATTTCAAGTTCTAATAGCAAATCCAAATACTTTAGCTGAATCTGTTTCACTACACACAGTTTGCCATGATGCAATATATTTTGAATATAGTTTTAATTTAACTCACATGCTACAATCAAAAGATAGAATAAATAGATTGGGCTTACAAACATATACGCAATATTATTATTTAATGCTAGAAAATGATGAATATAGATATAATGCAATTGATGAAAAGATTTATTATAGACTAAAGTATAAAGAAAAAATAATGAAAAAAGCTATTGAAAGTACTACATTAAAAAGAGTAGACTTTGATGATGAAGATGATTTGAAATTAATTATGAATAAACATTAAACAGATAGAGTTAATTCTCTATCTGTTGTTTTATATAATTAGCATTTAGCCAAAAACATTTTTTTATTGCTTTTTTTCCATCTAATGTAGGGTAAGTATCCTTTGCATTTCTAGCATGAGGTCTAACATGAAGTATAGGACTCTCTGATATTTTGGGTAAATTATCATATTCATTATTTCTGATTTTTTTAACTGTATCTTCCCAAACTCTTTTTATTTCCGTATTTAAATCTTTTTCTGGCACATTCCAAAACATTGCTTTTTTAAATATCAAGGTATTTTCATCTAAGTATTGATATATCATAAATAAATATCTAGTAGTGGAAAATGTTTCATATAGTTCAGAGTCTAACCAATCTTCTTTTACTATTTCTGTATATTTAAATGTTGGAAAAGACATTGATTCTTTTGGCATACCATCAGGTCTTAATCTAATAGCTTTTATTTTTATATTTGCTTTTTCAAATTCTTCAATTTTTTCATTTATTACTTCTAACATTCCTTTTGCTAATAAATATGTAAAAGATTTATTTGAAGCTTGATAAGGAATATTAAATTTATGTTTTAAAAATTCTATGTCTTGATTGTAATAAGGTTGCAACTTACTAATTATATATTGTTCTAAAGTTTGCTCTTTTAAAATCTTAGCATCTTTGATAACAGATTCATATTTTTCAGTCTTATTTACTATATAGTGATTTAGAATATAAGACATATAAGAATTTTTCAAACAAAAAGCTCTTTGCATTGCCTTTTTATCACTAAAAGGTTGCTCTCTTAAAGAATTGGCATTAGCACCTTTAGTACAAGCACCTAAATAGTTTGTGTCACCTTCTGATATTTCTTCTGCTTTTCCTTTTTTTATTTTATCAATAATTATTTTATAATCATTTTTTATAATTTCTAAATCTTCTTCAGGAAATTGAAAAAGTTTAATGTAATTTATTACATAGTCTAATCTATATTTATTAGGTTCATATAAATAATATATTAAAAGCATTAAAGCACATTTTTCATACACATGACTTCTTAAGAAATCTTCTTCCTCATAATCTTTCATATAATTAATAATGGTAAGAACAAGTCGTTCCTTAGCTCTTAAATCACCATTTGCTTTTATTGTATATGGAGTAACTTTTAGTTCTACTCCAGCTTCATTAAAATCAGCTTCAGATTTACTATTTATATCATAGAAGAAGAAATGTTTTTCTATTAATTGACCTAATGAACCTTTGGACCTAGGATTATTATAGTATTCAAACAACAAGCTTCTATCTTCATTTGTTATATTAGGGTCATTTAATAGTACATCTTTAAATGTTTTTTCTTTTAAGTTCAAAGCATAATTTTCTATAGATTCTTTTGAACTTTTTATATAAGGTAGATTATCCATAATATTTCCTCCAAGCTTATTATACAAGAATTTGTAGAAATGAGCAAGAATATATGGAAAAATCTTGAAAAATGTGATATATTAACCACAGAATTGGAGGAATAAAATGAAAGAGATAATAGAGCAAATAAGAGAATTTAATGAAGAACGAGATTGGGATAAATTTCATAGTCCAGAGAATTTAGCAAAATCAATTTCGATAGAAGCAGGAGAATTATTAGAGTGCTTTCAATGGGATAGTGAAAATTACAATAAAGAAGAAGTATGCGAAGAACTAGCAGATGTATTTACATATTGTATTCAAATGGCAATGAAATTAAATGTAAATCCAGAAGAAATTATTTTAAAAAAGTTAGAAAAAACAAAGAAGAAATATCCAGTTGAAAAAGCTAAAGGAGTCAGTACAAAATATAATAAATTATAATAAAAATATATGAAAAAAGAGGAATGTAACTATGAGAGTAGCAGAACCAATTGTTGAAAAATTACAAGACAATATTAGCTCATTAAAAGAGTTTGAAAAGGAAATTTCAAATTCAAATGATGAAAAACTTAAAGATATTATATTAAACTTTCCTATAGTATATATACATAACTGGAAAAATAAAGAGGATTATGAAGTATATGTAGGTGAATCTAACAATATTTTTCAAAGAACTAAGCAGCATTATAGGAAAATGACAGCAGAAGATGAATGGCAAAATAATTTATCAGATGGAAAAGCTAATTTATATATTATAGGTCATGAACATTTTAATAAGTCAATGACACTAGATATAGAAAATAGATTGATTCATTATTTAATGAGTGCTGAAAGTATAAAAAAAGTTCATAATGGAAGAAGTAATCCACAAAATCGTTATTATCCAATAGAAGAGTTAAACTATATTTTTACAAAGATATGGAGAAAGCTTAGAAAAGACAATAAAGAAATATTTCCATTAGAAACAACTATAAAAGATTCTGCTATTTTTAAAGCATCACCATTGCATAAACTTACAGAGGAACAACAAAAGGCTAAAGAATTGATTATAGAAAAAGTGATTAAAGCATTAAAAAACGATGAAAGAGGTCAATTAATTTTTATTGAAGGGGAAGCAGGAACTGGAAAAACAGTTTTGAATAGTAGTACTTTTTATGAATTATTCTGTAGGTATGAGGAAGCAAAGAATAATAATGAAGATTTGATTGATGAAACTTCAAATTGTTTTTTGCTTGTAAACCATGATGAACAAATTACAGTATATAATCAAATTGCTGATAAATTAGGATTAACTGATAAATATGGACAAGTAGTATATAAACCAACCTCTTTTATAAATAAGTACTCTGTTGATAATCCAGTTGATGTTGTTTTTGTAGATGAAGCACACCTTCTATTAACACAGGGCAAACAATCTTATAGGGGCAATAACCAATTAGAGGACATACTAAAAAGAGCCAGAGTTGTAGTAGTAATGTTTGATGAAGATCAGATTTTAACTACAGAGCAATATTGGGAAGATGAATTATTAGAAAAATATAAAAATATAGCAATTAAGAATGGAAATTATATTAAATTAGAAAATCAATTACGAATGCATGCAAATGAAGATGTCATAGAATGGATAAATTCATTTACTAAAAAAGGAATTATAAGACAATTACCGGCTGACTTAGGAGATTATGAGATAAAAATTTTTGATACACCAGAAGAATTAGAGGAACAAATTTTAAAAAAATCATTAAAGGATGAAACGAAATTGTCGAGATTAATTGCAACTTATGATTGGCCATATAATTCAAATAAAAATTCGAAAAAGGATTTTAAATATTGGGAAGTAAAAATAGGAAAATGGCATAAACCATGGAATAGAGAATTAGAACAAGATTTAGATAGAAAGCAAAAAAGAGAAATAAAAAAACTTTCATGGGCTGAACAGCCACAAACAATTAAAGAAGTGGGTTCAACATTTACAATTCAAGGGTTTGACTTGAATTATGCAGGAGTAATTCTTGGACCATCTGTAAAGTATAGAAATGGTCGTATAGTTTTTGATACAAATGAAAGTTGTAATGAAAAAGCTACTAGAAACAGAACATTATCTGATGGTACTTCAAAGAAATTTGGAGAAAAACTTTTAAAACATGAAGTTAGAATTCTTATGACACGTGGAGTAAACGGATTATATATATATGCATATGATGATGAACTAAGAGAACATTTGAAACAATGTAGTTACAAAGGCATACAATACGAAATAAATGAGGATGAAGATAAAATAGGATGGTTAAAAGTTGCTGAAGATAGTGAAAAATATAGATATGAATAATATTAAAGAATGTAGATGAGGAAGTATAATATGAAAATTAAATGTTTAATTTGTGGAGATATAATTGAATCAAAAAGTGTGCATGATTTAGTTACTTGCAAATGTGAGTCATGTTATATTGATGGTGGAAGTTATTATACACATATAGGTGCAAAAAACTTTGATAAAGTTGTTGAAATAGAAGATGATGGTAGTGAAAACAAATTAATTCTAAAATAACAAAAGAAAGCAAAATAATAATGTGATTGTAATTACAGAATTATTCTGCTTTTTTTGATAATAAAAGACAAGTTTCGACAAACTTTTATAAATAGATATTATATAGTATTTGAGGAGGAATATATGTACGAGAAAATAGTAAATCATTTTGAAGAAAACTTATGTATGGAAAATATATATTTTAGAAAACATTACAAAAAATGGATAATTGGAATAATAGTTACATTAGTGTTAGAGTTTGTAATTAATTATATATTATCAATGCTAATAGAAAATTTATGGGTAAGAAGTGGAATAGCAATAATAGCTGATTTTACTATTACTATTATAATGCTGATATTCATATATGTTTTACCATTGATAAAGATATATAGAAAACAAGTTAACATTAAAACAAAGTTTGATTTAATAGGAACATTAATGAAAGAAGAATGCTTAAGTGCATATCGTGAAGTTGAAATTGAAGAAATGGAACATTTTTTAAAAAATGAGTGCAAAATAAAGAAAATAGAAAGTATTAATATGATTGTAGAATTATTAGATCAAGAAATAGAAGATAAATATAAAAAGAAAAATTTTATTGAAAAATATTTTAACAATACTATATTACCAATAATAATCTTCATATTAACAATTTATTTTACAAACAATAATGAACAACAATTGACTGAGATTATAGCTAAAACAATAACATCTGTATTAAGTATTATGATTGTAATGTATTTTATAGCAAAAATTAAAAATATAAATATAACACCAGTTGATAAAAAACATAACTTATTAGAGTTAAAAAGATTATTAATAGATATAATGATAAAATGGAATAAGTAGATAGGAGATACAATGAATAGAGAAGAAAAAATCAAAGTTATTATTAATGAATTAGTGAAATTAAAATCCATAATTGAAACTGAAAACAAACTTAATTTAACAGATAAAAATATTTTTTTAGAAGATATAGTGTCTCAAGTGATAAATATAATGTATGAATATTATTTGAAAAATACCAATTTTAATATTTGTAATTATCCTTGCATTGATTTAATAGATGAAAATAAAAAAGTTGCAGTTCAAGTTACTACTAATGTAGCACATGCTAAAATTCAAAACACTTTAGATAAATTTTTTGCAAAGGAATATGACAAGAATATTGACAAAATTAAATTTGTTGTATTTCAAAATACTACATATAGAGGAACATTTAAAACGAAAAGAAATTTTAAATTTTGCTACGATAATGATATAATTACATTTGATAAATTATTGTCAGAAATAAAAACTCTGGATGAATTTAAATTAAAGAAATTGTATGATTATATTAATACTGCATTAGTGAAAAATATTTATACAACTAGTTGGATGATTGACAATACAAGAAAGTCATTAAATAATTTAGGAAAAAGGTATAATAAAACTCTAAATGTTTTTAATCAAGAAGAAGAAAAATTAAAGGCTTTTTTTATAGAGGAATATAATAAGAAGAAAGTTATAGAATTATTAATTGATTTAATTATTAATATTGAGAATAATGGAATATATACAGGGATTAACACAGAAAAAGTAATTAATGAATTTTCTATAGATAATGTAGAAAAAATAAAGAAAAAATTGGAGATATACAAAGAAAAGGTTATAGAAAAGAAAAGTGATTATTCTGAAAGGATAAAATTTGAGACATTTTTTAAAGAAAAAATGCAACAAATTAACTTTTTACTTAATATATTTTCTAAGAAAACATTGATATACACTGGAGAAGCTGGTATAGGTAAAAGCCATACATTAGCTACTTTTATATATAAATACTATGTCAGTGAAAACAAGCCAGCAATATTATTGTTAGGACAAGAATTTGTGACTAGTGAAAATATAGAAACACAAATGTCTAAAATTATGAATTACAATGATGATTTAAAAGATTTGTGTAATTATATAAACAATATTGCAATATCAAAGAATATAATTATTCCAATTATAATAGATGGAATAAATGAAAGTAATGATAAAAGTATATGGAAGAGAGGACTTATAAATTTTATAAAAACTATTACAAATTTTAGTAATTTAAAACTAATTTTATCCTTAAGAGAAACATATTATAGATTGTGTATATCAGAAGAAATTGAAAATATAGATAAATTGGAAAAAAATAAACATAATGGATTTGGTAGTAAAAGTTTTGAAGCTGCAAAAGAGTTTTTTGATTTTTATAATATTCCAGTGCCTATTACACAACTTATCAATAGAGAATTTAGTAATCCTTTATTTCTAAGCATTTATTGTGAAATTGTCAGCAAATATAAAATTAACATGAATGAGTTTAAATATGATAATTTCATAAATATATATGATAGCTATTTGGAAAAAGTTAATCAATTAATTATAGATAAATATGAAATCCAAACACAAAAAAATATTGTTATTGAATGTTTAAATGTTATATCAAGAGATAGTATTATTAAGAATAAATATAATTCATATGAGGATGCTTTAAGTTCAATAAAAGAAATAGCAGAAAGATATGATATAAAAAAAACAGATATGCTAAACGAGTTAATTAATAACGGGATATTATATAGAGAAGGAAGAGGTGAATCAGAAGTACTAATTTTTACATATGAAAGATATGAAAAGATATCTAAAGCAGAATATTTATTAAGCAATATAAAAAGTTATGAAGACTTGAAAGAACAAATTAATTCGGGAAATTTACATGATTACTTTGATATATCAGACAAGTTTGATAATGGAATATTAGAAGAACTATTAATAATGATACCAATGAAGTATAAGAAAGATATTTTTGAAATTGTGGATTTAGACAAGATATCATTTAAATACTATTTAGATAACTCATATATAAATAGTTTAATATGGTTAAAAAATTATTACAATATAAATATTGTAGTAGAGAATCTAAAAAGGCTTTTTCAAGAAAATTACGATGAACAACTAATTGATATGCTGATAAAGTGTTCCTATATTTATACTAATCCATGCAATATAAAGCTATTACATAGATATTTAATAAATTGTAGCATGCCTGAATTAGATTATAGGTGGACAACTATAATAGAAAACTATTATGATAATTTTAATAAAACTACAATAGATAATATTATAAATTATTGTATAACATATGGAAATGAATATTTGGATGAAGAAACAATATATTTAGTAGCTATAATGTTATCTTGGTTTTTATCATCTACTAATAAAGAATTAAGAGATAAATCGACAAAAGCTTTAGTAAGAATGCTAATAAATAAAAATAATATTTCAAAAAAAATAGTTGAAATATTTCAAAATGTAAAGGATTTATATATTTTAGAAAGAATTATTGCTGCTATTTATGGAGCTATAATTAGGAGTGAAAGAGATAATGATTTAAATGAGTTAGCAAATAGCATTTACACTCTTATATATAGAAATGAACATACTCTAGACAATATTGCAATAAAAATCTATGCTAGAAAATTGTTTCGATTTTTGAAAATTAATAATAATATTAATTTATATGATGAAATAGATAAAGAAAAAAAAGGCGATTGGTATCAAGAACTACCTACAAATGAAGAAATTGATAAAATGTATTCTTTTAATATAGATGAATGTTCAAAAGACCCAAGAAAATTCGCAAATACTGAAATTATTAGGTCTATGGTTACGGAATATGGCAGAGGAACATGTGGATATGGGGACTTTGGTAGATATATATTACAACCTATGTTACAACCATTTGCATACAATTTTGATGATATTCAATTACTTGCAAATATAGCTACAAAACGAGCATTTGAATATGGGTATGATTATACACTATTTGGAGAATATGATAGAAGTGTAAAAATGTATCAAACAAGAAGTGAAAACTATGTGGAAAGAATAGGAAAAAAATATCAATGGATAGCTACTTTTGAAGTACTATCAAAACTTTATGATAATTATATACCACAATATGACGTATATAGCGATACTATAATAGATTTTCAAAAAAGAAAATATTATGATAAAAATCATATACAAACAAACATTAAATCAAAAGTTGAATATGCAGAGTATGATTTAGAAGAAGAATATCCACATGTATTGTATACAGATACTACTAACTTTATATTAAAACAGAATGATGAGACTGAATACTTAGAAGAAAATAAATTTAAGTTTGAAGAAGAAAAATATGAGAAATTTCTAGTGAAAGATTTTTGGGGAGAAAAATATATATCTTTGTTCAATTTATATTCATTAGAAAACAGAAAAATATCTTCAAATATGATAAATAGAAAAGCATTTACTATATCACAAACTGCATATGTATATAAAAATGAAGATGAATTATTAAAAAGTAATTTTCATAAGTTTTCACAAGGCACATATGTTGAATTCTATAATATTGAATTGTTTGATATACCTTTTTCAAAAAAATATTTGACTGAAAACTCATATAATAACGAATATTTTGATATCAATAATGGATATAAAATATGTTATCAAGAATATATATGGGAAAAATATCAAGATGAATCAATAGAAAATTCAATAAAAATATTGTTACCAGCTAAATGGGTAATAGAAGAATTTGATTTAAAGCAAAAGTCGGAGGGAAAATGGTATAATGAAACAGATTTAATTTGTTTTGATAGCAGTATCATGGATATGGGAACAGGACTTTGGATTAGACATGATTACTTTGTCGAATATTTAAAGAAAAAGAATTTAAAAATGGGATGGACAATCTATTCGGAAAAATCACAAGATAAGAAATATAAATCTTGGAGAAGTGATGTTTTGGCAAATGATAATATTAGCGAGTTCGAGACAAAAAATTACAAAGAAGAAGAATGGCAATCAACCTTTACTATATAAAACCAATTAATAAGATGTATTTTTAATTTATAAATAAAGAACTAGAGGTAAATATGGAAAATATAGAAATAACAAATGAATATGATATAAAAATATTGAATTTAATTTTTAAGAAATTATTTGACAATCAAATTGATTACAGTACTAAGCAAATAAATGAAATTTTAAATAGTGAATTTTCATTTTTTAAGAGAAAGAGAATTATAAAACAAACACAAGAATCCAGCACGCAATTATTTAGTCAGAATATTCTTGAAGCATATTTCTTTGTTGAAAAAATGTTTGATAATGATATTAAAGAAATTTATGAGAATATAAAACAAGCAAATAATATAATTCAAAATGAAGAAAAGAAAAAGTATTATTTAGAAAAGAATCATTTAATGTTGGATGAAATTATAGAATTTAAAGAAAAACAATTTCTAAAAACACTAAAATTATATTGTAGTGATTTATATTTATATGGGAAAACTTATAATTTTCCTTATAGAAAACAATATGATTATGCTATATACAAAATTTATTATAATCCAAAAAATGATAGTACTATATTAGCAATGTTGCAATATTTAAAAAATGATGAATATAAAGAGTTAGAAAGCTTGAAACTAAAGGATAAAAATGAATATATTAATAAATTGACAATGATTATAGATACTTTTAAAGTATTAATAAATATTGAAAAAATAGTTAATGAAAATTATATATTAAATAAAAGATTAAATATTTTTAAACAGATAGTATCATTCTATGAAAGTAAGAATTGGGAAATGGTTATAAATTTAATTTCAATTCAAATGGAAGGATTATTTTTTGATTATACTAGATTTGTTGAAATGAATGAAAATAAGAAAGCTAAAAGAAAATCATCCTTAAAAAATAAAATTGCAGTATTAGAAGATAATTACTATGGAAATATTCTATTGCCATATTTTAAATTTGATTTCCCTACTATAAGGAATACAATTGCGCACGAAGGTATTATGGAATTTGACAATATTGAAAAAACAGCAAAAGAATTGATTCTTATATGCTATAATTTATTAGGAATGTTTACAGCAAGCTATCTTCCATATAATAACTTGATATTTTTATTTAATAGCATAGAGAAAGACAATAAGAAGATTAGCTTTATAGAAAAAATTCTTTATAATTTGGACCTATTTGATAGTGTAATAAATAAGGATGAAGAAAGTAATGTTTATAAATTACTATGTAATCCAAATCAACTAGAAGACAAGCTAACAGGGTATAAATTATATAATGGAATAAATGCTTATGAATATGCAAAAAAAATATTAGAAAAAATAAGTGACGAGAATGTTTTAGAGGATATATATAATCAACTAAATTTAGAATATCAATTTTCAGAGGGAATGTTAAATGTTTTTAAAAATTTATCTAAAAATCTACTTAACTACTTCAGAGTCAATTCAAAACAAAAGAATTATTGTCAATTAATTTTAAAAAAAATTAATGATATTAATATTCAAAAAGATAAATCAAAGCAATATAAATAATATTAATAAAGGCGAGAATCAACTTGCCTTTTGTTGTACAATTACTTTGATATTTTTTAAAAAAATGAAAAAAGTACATAAAAATCCAAAGTTTTTTCAAAATTTTGAAAAAACTTTGGAAAATATATTTAATTAATTATCAAAACTACCACAAATCAGCTGCACACCATCACAAAAACCATTCCTATAATACTTCTCATTCCAATAGAAAATATAATCCATAAAATTCTCATCAAGAAGATTAAGTTGTTTCTTAACATACTTTTTATTCTGATCTGGAACATTTTTCAAAATCCTATCAGAAATCTCATCAAAATAAACAAAATGCTTTTTATCCTCAGCACTTAAAGTGCAACACAAAGTCTCCTCTCTAAATTCTAACCAATCTTTCAAAATATCATCATTAACTTCTCTTAAATTATTCATAATCTAAATCCTCCTAAAAATTAAAAATTTTCTTAATAAAAATATCTCTTACAAGAGCCAATTTTGTAAGAACAAACGTACCATACCCATTGGGTAAAAATTGGGTAAAATAACCTCAAAAAATGCCCTAAAAAGACACAAATGTTCTACAAATCAAAACTCTTGTAAATACTGAAATACCAACAAAAACTCTAATTTTCACAAAACCACAAAAACCGGTCAAACCTCGCTCATAACCCGAAGGTCATACCAAGAATTGAAAAACCATGTATTTTACGCTATTGTCATAGATAAAATATAAAGAAAAGCGTTAATATGTATTA
>ERZ773104.2729-NODE-2729-length-18762-cov-4.684931_pt1 | contig 18762 bp, 17 predicted proteins | sample MGYA00511920_ERZ773104 | MGnify/ENA primary metagenome ERZ773104 (study PRJEB29015, sample SAMEA2737857) | human gut metagenome | biome: human gut; feature: human-associated habitat; material: faeces | place: China | collected 2012 ...
TTATAATAAGTGAATCGGATGGCTATGCCAATGCAAGAGCGACGGACAATATCGAGGAAGAGATCACGCAGGGCAAGAATAAAGGTGAGATGAAAGTCACTGGATGGGAAGGAAGATTGATTCCTAAGGCCATCGTGATAGATGCCTTCTTCCGTGAGGAGAAGAATGCCATAGAGGAAGCCGAGAACGTTGTCGCAGAAACAGAATCCTTGCTTTCTGATCTGATTGAGAGCGCTGACGAAGAATCTGTTCTTGCCGATGTGGCTGAGAACGGAAAAGTCAAGGCGAAGGACGTAGAGGCTAAGATCGAGGAACTTACACAGCATGTAGAGACGGAGGAAACCATAGAACTGGAGATCCTGATGAATCAGCTTCCTATGCAGAAGAAACGCCTGCAGGCATATCTTGTTGGACATCCACTCTGCAAGAGCGCTTTGACTGACAAGGGCACCGTTAATAAATCATCCATTATGCTGCGTTTGCTGGTTATTCGTACTGAGGAGAGCATACCTGAAAGTCTTCAGGATGATGTTAATCAGCTGAAAGCTACGTTGGAGCTGTGTGGCAAGGTGTCAGATTACAATAAGGTTGTCAAAGAGCTGAACAAGGCTCTGGATGAAAAGTGCCGGGCAAGATATGAAAAATTCACAGATAATGAAATTCTAGATCTGCTTGTGAACAAGAAGTGGTTTGATAGCATCTTTGCAGGGATTGCTGATTTGTACGCTGCTATTTCCCACCATCTGACAAATAGGATCATTGAGCTGGCAGAGCGCTACGAGAGCACACTTCCGCAACTTGAGTCTGACACAACGGAGTATGAGGCAAAGGTAAAGTCTCATCTGGAAAGGATGGGATTTAAATGGTAAGCGAGGTTTTAAGAACAGATATTCCTAATGATTGGAATGTTATTACATTGGGTGATTATGCGCAAATATTTAGAGGTGGTTCACCGAGACCTATTCAATCATTTTTAACTACAAGTGACCAAGGTATCAACTGGATAAAAATTGGCGATGTTGGTGCAGGAGAAAAATTTATAGAATCTACGGAGGAGAAAATCATACCGGAGGGTGTTTCACGCTCAAGAATGGTTTACAAGGGTGATCTTATTCTCTCTAATTCTATGAGTTATGGTCGCCCATATATCATGAATATCGAAGGATGTATTCATGATGGATGGCTTGTGATTCAAAAATATGACAGGCTTTTTAACAGAGAATACTTGTATTACGCTCTTAGCTCGGATTTGACAATGCGACAGTATGTTGCAATGGCGGCGGGTAGTAGTGTTCAGAATCTGAACAAAGAAAAAGTCTCTAAAGTAGTTCTACCCTGTCCAAAGATATCGGAGCAGAAAAAAATTGCTGAGGTATTGTCCTCTATTGATGCATTGATTGTGGATTTGCAAAAGCTCATCCGGAAGAAAAAGGATGTTCTTTATGGGTCCATGCAGAAACTTATGACCGGTGAAATTAGACTACAAGGGTTTTCTGAGGAATGGGAACTTGTTGAAATTGGATCGGTTGCAAAAGTTATTGATCCACATCCAAGCCATAGAGCACCTGAAGCGGTTGAATATGGTATTCCTTTTGTTGGCATAGGGGATATTGATGAGGAAGGAAATATAAATAAAAAGTCGGCTCGAATAGTTGACGAAAGTGTATATACTGAACACAGTCAACGTTATGACCTGAGCAAGAATCTTATAGGCATAGGGCGAGTTGCTTCACTTGGTAAAGTGATACGCCTTAGAAATGATATCGGTGAGTATGTAATTTCTCCGACAATGGCAATTATTGATTTTGAATCGATAGATCCTATGTTTGCATACTATTATATGCGATCATCAGAATTTCAAAATCAGTTTACTTCATCGAGCAATGGTTCGACGCGTCAATCAGTCGGAATGCACTATATTCGGAATCTCAACATTAGGAAACCATCACCTGAAGAACAGGTCAAACTTTCTCAGTGCTTGGGAGACATGGATTATGAGATCAGAAAACTTGAGGAGAAATGCTCCAAGTATCAAAAAGTAAAGCAGGGTATGATGGAAGAATTACTGACCGGAAAGGTCAGATTAGTGTAAGGAGGTGCCTGTCGGATGAGTATTGGGGATGCCGAAATCAAAACACAGGAAAGAGTGATCCGCTTCTTTAAAGATCCGGAGATCTTGGGCTATCAGTATATCGGTAACCTGTCGGATTATCAGAATAAGAACATCAAGGAAGATCGCCTGCGCCAGTATCTTCGCCTGAAGGGCTATGCAGACAAACTGATAGATGCTGCCGTTATGCAGCTTCAGCAGGAAGCAGGAAATCTTTCTCGTGGGGTCTATGATGCCAATAAGACAGTGTATTCGCGGTTGAAGTACGGTATTCCGGTCAGTGAGAGCCCGGAGAAGCCTCCGGTGACAGTTGAACTTATCGACGAGGCTAATCCGCTGAATAATGACTTTGCAATCGCTGAGGAAGTAACTGTTGTTGAGCAGCAGGAGAAGAGGCCGGATCTTGTCATCTATTTGAATGGTATTGCTGTGGCCGTTATCGAATTAAAGCGAAGCAGCATCTCCGTGTCCGAAGGCATCCGCCAGAATCTCACAAACCAGAAGGACTCCTTTATTCGAGACTTCTTTACTACCATGCAGTTCTGTATGGCCGGAAACGAGTCGGAAGGCCTGCGCTACGGCACGCTTCTGACCGAAGAGAAGTTTTATATGGAGTGGAAGGATGACGGCTTCAAGGAACACGAGGAAGAGCGTGATCCGGTGGATATTCGTATTAGCGAAACCTGCGCAGGAATTGAAAATAAGCTCTTAAAGCAGATATATGCCATGTTCGATAAGGAACGTTTCATCGACCTTATCATGAATTTTGTCGTCTTTGATAAAGGCATCAAAAAGGTGTGTCGGTATAATCAGTATTTTGGTATCAAGCGTACCCAGCAGAGGCTTAATAATCTGAGAACGGAGCTTCATAATCCGAATAGAGATCCGGATAAACCGATGGGCGGCATCCTGTGGCATACACAGGGTTCCGGCAAAACGCTGACAATGGTGTGGCTTGCGAAGTGGATTCTGACACATTGGGCTGAGCTTAATGCCCGTGTCCTTATCGTGACAGACCGAGATGAGCTTGATGAGCAAATAGAAAAAACATTCACTGGTGTGGATGAGAATATTGCTCGTACCAAGAGCGGTAAAGATTTGCTGAATCGCCTGAATGTATATGATGATTCGCTGATTTGCTCGTTGGTACATAAGTTTGGACGTCGTGGTGGTGAAGCGACAGAGAATGACTATGACAAGTACATAGAAGAGCTAAAAGCGTCCCTCCCTGCCAATTTCGAGGCAAAAGGAAATCTTGTGGTGTTTGTTGACGAATGCCACAGAACACAGTCTGGTAAGCTTCATACGGCGATGAAGACCATCATGCCGAATGCTGTATTTATAGGCTTTACGGGCACTCCACTGCTGAAAAGGGATAAGAAGATCAGTATTGAGGTTTTCGGTACATATATCCACGCTTACAAGTATAACGAAGGCGTGGCCGACGGTGTCGTTCTGGATCTTCGTTATGAATACCGCGATGTTCCACAGGATTTGTCTTCACAGGATCGTGTTGACCAGTGGTTCGACGTAAAGACTAGAGGCCTTTCCTCTCGTGCAAAGGCAAAGCTCAAGGAGAAGTGGGGCACGATGCAGAAGGTGTATAGCTCCCGCTCGCGTCTTGAAAAGGTGGCATGGGATATCATTCAGGACTTTAATATGAAACCGCGTCTGATGGATGGAAACGGCAATGCGATTCTTGTAGCCGATGGTATTCCTACGGCCTGTAAGTATTACGAAATTTTCCAACAGATGGGCTTTAAGAAATGTGCCATCATATCTTCCTATACACCGAACAAGGGAGAATTGCGAACGGACACCGTCAGCGACGAGGATGATACCGAAACTTTCCTTAAATACGAGACGTATCTGAAGATGCTAGGACTTGATCCATCTGATCTTCCGAATGCGGGATCGGTTCAAGCCAAGGTGGAGGAATTTGAAAAGGAAGCAAAGCGCAAATTCGTAGAGGAGCCTGCGAATATGAAGCTCCTCATTGTCGTGGACAAGCTTCTCACTGGGTTTGACGCACCTCCTTGCACGTATCTATACATTGACAAGAGAATGCAAGACCACGGCCTTTTTCAGGCAATCTGCCGAGTCAATCGTCTTGATGATGATACTAAGGATTTTGGCTATATCGTGGATTACAAGCAGTTGTTTGGACAGCTCCAGACTGCAATGAAGGACTATACTTCCGGCGCTTTTGAAGGATATGATCCGGAGGATGTAAAAGGACTTGTCAAAGATCGCCATGATGCTACGGTAGCCTATTTTGAGGAAGTGTATGATGCTGTCGAGGAACTCTGTGAAGGCGTCGAGGAACCTCGTGGAGAGATCCAATACATCCATTATTTCTGTGGCGTTTCTGGACAGTCTGAGGAGAGCGACGAGATTTATGCACGCCTGAGAGAAAAACTCTATCGTCTTGTGAGCAGTCTTGTCAGAGCCTTTGCAGAAGCAAAACCATATCTGATTGATGACATCTCATCTGGCAAATTGAATGAATATGATAAGAAGGTCACTTTCTACATCGAGTTGAAGAAAACCATCGGTACGGCCAGTGGAGACTTTCTCGATTTGAAGGCATATGAACCTGATATGAGAAAGATGATCGATAACTACATTACGGCCGCAGATGCCGAGAAGATTGGCGATTTTGATGATCTTACCCTATTGGATTTCGTGGCAAAGCAGGGTGAGACACTTACCGGTGAAGGTGATAGCGGCCACAAGGAAGGTGCGGCAGAGGCAATCGAGAATAACATCCGTAAGAAGGTTATCGAAAAGGTCACAGTCAATCCACGCTATTATGCAAAGATGTCAGAAATCCTTGATAAGCTCATTGAAGAGCGTAAGCAGGGAGTTCTTGACTACGCTGAGATGCTTGAGAAATATATAAAGCTGGCCAAGGATGTTGATTGCCCAGAGGATAACGACAAATATCCGGAAAGTATCCGCAAGAGTAAAGCCCTCATGGCTATTTATGATAACACTGGAGAAGATGAGAAACTTGCTATCAGAATCCACAAAGCTGTGAAAAAGCAGGCACTGTTTGGGTTCAGAGATAATCAGGTAGTAATACGAAGAATAAAGAAAGCACTCTATGAGATTTTGGGTGATGACTCTGAAGTTGAGCGCATCTATAAGATCATTGAGAAGCAGGAGGAGTTTTAATGCGCATTGTCATTTCCGGTATCCCAATTGATGTGCAAAAAAAGAATATAAAAAATATGTACCTTCAGGTGAAGCCGCCGGGTGGACATGTGGTAATTTCTGCGCCTTTATCCGTGGACGATAAAGCTATAGAGGCTTATGCCAGAACTCAGCTGGGCTTTATCAAGAGGGCTATCGCGCAGTTTCAGGATCAGCCAAGAGCATCGAAGCGGCAGTATGTTTCAGGTGAGACGATGTATATATGGGGAAAGCAGTACTTTCTTGTCTTTAAGCCTGACAATCAAAAGAACAGCTTCGAGATTCAGAATCAAAATATTGTTCTATCCATGAGCGCCAAGAGTACCGTGAAACAGCGAGATGCTTATGTGAAAGAAGAATATCGAAAGATTCTGAAGGAAGAAATAGAAAAGCGTCTGCCTAAGTGGGAGGCGCAGACAGGACTTAAATGTGATTCTTGGCAAACAAAATATATGGTTACAAAATGGGGTGCCTGCAGTACAGGTAAAAAGAAGCTGTGGTTTAACCTGCAGCTCGCCCAGAAACCGTATGCCTGCCTTGACTATATTATTTTACATGAGCTTACACATTTAATCACAAGAAAGCATGACGCTACATTTATCGCTCACATGGATAAGTGCATGCCTAATTGGCGTGAAATTCGTAAAGAACTCAATGACAGCAGGCTGGACTACTATGAAGCACAGGATGAAAGCCCACTGCAGAAACTGATTGACCAATCTCGTTATGACGATATCCGGGATGCGGCCATAGCATATATTCAAGAGGAGCGTTCTGGTGACACGAAAAGGCTGTCGGTCGTTGATATGGAAATCGAGAATGTTATCCATATTGAACAGCCAGAAGATGGCGTGATTGCATTCGATGTAATTACATCATGCGATGTCGAAATGCCGTCCGCTTCTCACAAGGGATATTTTAATGAGCGCTGGCTTAAGATTCATTGTCAGGTTACTCTTGGCATTGATATGAGCGGGTTCCGGATCATGTCTGTTGGTAATTGTGAGCCGCAAGAGGAATCTGATAATGACCGCCTGTCCGGAGAGCTGGTACCTATTATCTCACGTGACCAGTTTGAAGACGAAGCTGAGAAGTTCCTGACAAGGTATTGTCCGGCTGCGTTGGATAAACCGATGAGGATTCCAATTGAGACGATAGCCAGCGATATGAAACTACAGGTTATCGAGGATGTACCTCTATCGGATGATCTTACTTATTTTGGGACAATCATATTTGATAACGGGAATGTTCTCGATAAGCACAGGAAGATTACAATTCGCAATGCTAAACGCGGAACCGTATACCTTGATCCGCGTGTCTCCTATGAGAGATCTGTAGGAACAAAGCGTACTACGCTGACACATGAGTGTTTTCACTGGCACCGTCATCAGCCATATCATGTGTTGATGAAAATGATAGGTGCTAACGATAATCTTGGAAAGGCTATTCAGTGCCAAATAGCTGCAAACAACACTGATTCAGATAAATGGAAGGCTGTAGACTGGATGGAGTGGCAAGCCAAAGGCGTTGCTCCGAGAATCTTGATGCCCGCAAAAATGACGCGCATGAAGGCAAATCAGCTTCTTGCAACTTATGGCGGGGTTGATGATGCGAGCATTACAGCCTATGAGAATGTCATTGATGAACTGGCGGAGCTGTTCGATGTGTCAAGACAGGCCGCAAAGGTTCGTTTGATGGATCTGGGGTATTCCAAAGCTGAGGGTGCATATCCGTTTGTGGATGGTCAGTATGTTCGCGGATATTCATTTGAAGCCGGTGCCTTGGATAAGAATCAGACATTCACTATTCCCTATGCCGATTTGTTTAAGGCATACTGCTTTGACCGTGAGTTTAAGAAGCTGATTGACAGCGGACAGTTTATTTTTGCAGATCGTCATCTCGTTCTCAATAACGAGAAATACATAGCGAGGAATCAGGCCGGAAATGCGACACTGTCAGAATATGCGCTCTCGCACATGGATGAATGCTGCGTCGTCTTCTCGAAGGGATATAGTTATCAATCGAAATATCAAGGGGTGAGGTATTACACGCAGTTTATGCGTAATTCAGCGCCAGTTGAAAATCAGGTCGAGTATTCCTTCGAGCTTAATGCACACAACAAGGCACTTCTTGATCAGATCAAGAACGCAAAGCGCCGTTCTGTAGCATTACGCAGATATCCCGGCTCTTTTGCAGAGACACTGGTCGCGTTGCAAAAAGAGAAAAAGCTCTCAAATAAGCAATTGGCAGACCGCTCGCTTGTTGGCGAAAAGACCATACAGCGGTTGAGAAATGATGAGGAATACCCGACTTCAGTTCAGACAGTTCTTGCATTATGCGTAGGTCTGAAGTTGCCTTTGCCAGAGGCTGAGATGTTTCTCGGTAAAACGGATTTTAAATTGAATTCGATGAAAAACGAAGGTTACGTTTATCAATGTATTTTAGCGGCCTGCGCTGAGAATACGATTTATGAAATAAATGAAATGCTCAAAGAAAACGGAATTACTCCTCTGGGGAGCGATCCCGATCTTCAGTAATACAAGGGGTGATATGGAATGAAAGGTTCAGAATGCAAATTCGTTAAATACATGGAAGGCTCAGACAAGCGGTTTGTCATTCCGGTTTACCAGAGAAACTACGACTGGAAAACTGAAAACTGCAAGCAGCTGTACGATGACCTTGTAAAAATCATTAAGGGGCATCGGAAGAGTCACTTCTTCGGTAGCCTTGTTTCCGTTTATAATCCTGATGGGCACAATGAGGAGTTCCTGATTATCGACGGCCAGCAGCGCCTTACGACAGTATCGCTGTTGTTCCTTGCTATGTATAACTTGATTGATAAGGGTGTCATTGTGCCGGAGACTGCTAATCTGAAGCAGCGGATTTTTGAGGAATACCTCGTGGATAAGTGGAAGCCGGAGGATACCCGTATCAAGCTCAAACCGGTAAAGAATGACCAGACTGCTTTTGGGAAGCTGTTCTCTGATCCTACGGAGCATATCCGCGAATCCAATCTGACTGTGAACTACGATTATTTTTATGACCGCATTCAGAAACAGGAAATCACCATCGATCAGCTTTACGATGCGATCTGCTGTCTGGAGATTATAAACATCCGGTTGGATATGGACGACAATCCGCAGCTCATTTTTGAGAGTCTGAACTCGACCGGTCTTGACCTTAGCGAAGGTGATAAGATCAGAAACTTCATACTGATGGGCTTGCCTTCTAAGGAGCAGGAGGATTATTACGAAAAATACTGGAATAAGATCGAGGTCTGCACGAAGTATGATGTGAGTGCTTTCATCCGGGATTACCTGAGTGTGAAACAGCAGGCCATCCCGCAACAGAAGAAAATCTACATCAATTTTAAGGACTTTGTGGAGCTTGGAAAAATTAAAACGGAACCACTCCTTGCAGAGATGTTGGCCTATGCAAAACGATACCAGATTCTCCTTGATGGTAATTCCGGCAACGCTGCTCTTGACGCTTGCATTGACCGACTGAACCGTCTGGAGACTACGGTAACAAGGCCTTACTTCCTCGAAGTGCTGCGCCTATATAACGAAAATAAACTGACGTTGGCACAGGTTACTGAAATTTTCCTAACGACAGAGAATTACTTGTTCCGCAGGACGATGTGTGACCTGCCGACAAATGCGCTGAATAAAATTTTCCTCATGCTGCACCGAGAGATCATCCGATACGACGGTACCGAGGATAACTATGTCGAGAAGCTCAAGTATGCACTTCTTTCCAAGAAGGAGCGTGCCCGCTTCCCGGACGATGTGGAGTTTAAGGCGGCATTTGAGGAACGTCCAGTTTATCTGATGAACAGCAAGAATAAGATTTACATTCTTGAGCGCTTTGAGAACTTCGGCACTTCGGAGGATAAGGATGTATACCGTCACTGTGACAACGGCACTTATTCAATTGAACACATTATGCCTCAGCATCTGACACCGGTGTGGCAGAAGGAGCTGGGCGATGACTATGAGCAGATACATGAGATTTGGCTGCATCGTATGGCAAATCTTACGCTGACAGCCTATAACTCGAAATACAGCAATAGCTCTTTCACTGAAAAGAAAACCATGCAGAATGGTTTCGATGACAGTGGTATCCGCATGAATACTTGGATTGCCAAGAAGGACAAGTGGACGCTGGCGGAGCTGGAGGAGCGCAGCGAATATCTCATGGGTCGGGCTCTGTCAATCTGGGCAGCACCTGTCGCAGAATACAAACCGGAAGAAAAGCAGCTTGACACTTATACGCTTGAGGATGAGGGCGAACTGACAGGACGACTGATTGCGAAGTTCACCTTTAAAAACACTGAGCAGCCGGTGACGAGCTGGGTTGAGATGTTCCAGAAGGTTATTCAGATTCTGTATGCCGAGGATAAGGCCATTATCACTAAGCTGGCCATGTCGGAGGAGGAGAACATCGCCCTCCACTTCAATACAAATCAGGATGCGTTCACGAAGTCGATTGAGATCGGTGATGGCATCTATGTGTGGACAAACACCAGCACGCAGAGTAAGCTGTCTGTCCTGAGTCGTCTCTTCAAACTGTACGATGAAGATCCGGCAGACTTGGTATTTTACCTACGTGATGAAAACGAAGTCAATGAGGATGAACCGGGTAGCCGTTACGAGCTCCGGAGAAAATACTGGACATACGCGCTTCCTATTATTCAGAAGGCGCACGGTGAGGACGGCTCCTTCTCCAATGTTAATCCGTCAAGAGATAACTGGATCAATGGCTTCTTTGGTATAGGTGGCTTCTATCTTTGCTGCGTAGCAAACTTTGATGCAGCGCGGGCAGAGGTCGTATTTGGCAGAGGAAATAAGCAAGAAAACAAGGCTGCCTTCGATAGCCTATACACACATAAAGCAGAAATTGAATCAGCGCTTGGCACGACGCTCCAGTGGAACCGTGGCGACGACATTAAATCGTCCAAGGTATTCATTCAGCTGAATAACGTCAGCATCGAGAATGAGACCGATTGGCTCCAGATGGCTAACTTTCACGCTGATTGGACGAAGAAGTTCTACGATGTGATTGTGCCGTTTATAAAACAATAAAGAAGGGGCGCATGATGAAAATAGGAAGAAATGATCCGTGTCCATGTGGAAGCGGAAAGAAATATAAGAATTGCTGTCTCCGAAAGGAAACAATGAGTATTCCTGACCGCATAAGAGAAGCTGTTAGGGAGAGGGGATACAAAGAAGACATCGGAGATGTGCTGTCGAGCATGTATCGGTATATGGAGAGGAAACAATGGTGGGGTGCTTGCCACGCCACATGCGCGGCATTATATGTCTGCCTAACCGAAATTGGATATACACCTGATCTGTGCATAGGTGAGGTTCTTGGGCAAGGTTTGTACTTTGATCACTCATGGATTAGCCTTGATGATAAAATGATTGATCTTGCGATAAGCATGACCTTGCTTGGAGGCGCACCGGCATCAGGAGTTATTGTTTTTGGTAAAGACATCAAAACAGGGTTGCCTCCTATATTGGATTATAGTGTTCCGGGCAGAGGCATCGAGGATCAGGCAAAGTTTGTGATGGAACTCCCGTTTAACCAGTATATGGATAGCTTCCCGGATGAAAAAGATGGTCTATGGGGCGTCGTTCGTGAAGTATTAGGTACTGATATCAACATCCCATCATTGCGTGAAAAATACAAGGACACTAAGAGAGTTCTTGTAAGACATGAATAATGGTAATGGTGTTGCATTTGAAGAAGGAGGCTTATTCGTCCGTGAGTAATGATATAAAAGCAATTGAAACAGAATATGACGGACACCGATTTCGTAGTCGACTTGAAGCTCGCTGGGCAGTCTTTTTCAATGCAGTCGGTCTAACTTACGAATATGAAATCGAAGGATTCGAAATGGATGGAACCAGATATCTTCCGGACTTTTATATTCCAAACTTAAATAGGTGGTTTGAAATCAAGGGCAAACCGTTGAGCTTGGGCGAAATAAAAAAGTGTGAAGAATTCTGTCGTAGGCTTGATAATGAGAACATCAAGTTTTCAGTCCTTATTGGATCACCGAACTTATGCGCCGTTCGTATTGGAGATTTTTCTGGAATTTTGGAGTATGTATGGGAATGGCCTTCAGAAAAGTATCCAGATAATTATCGCATTCAGGCACCTAAAGAACTCATTGAAGAAGAATACTATTCTCGGTTTATGAAGGGGTTATGGGTTGTTCCAGATAGGACAGAAGAGGAAGTCGCTGTTACTGCTATTGCAGCAGGAAAAGCAAGATTTGAATTTGGCGAAAAACCAGATGTATAAAATCTCTAAGGTCGAGTGGATGGGATTTCGGACTTGTTTCCTCAGAGCGTAGTCTTGAGACGGTCGGCAAATTTGCCCGGTTCCATATTATAAGTAGGGATAACCACATAAATATCTTGAAGGTCGTCTATATGAGATTGCACTTCAGGTTGATAGATATACTGTAATGAATACGCAAAAACCTACATCTGCATCTATCGCTATAGATGAGCAGGCAGAGATGGAGGATTTTATTGATAATGTTTCGGTACTTACTTTTGGTATGGGACATAAGGTGTTTGAGCCGTTGATAAAAAAAGAAAGTGGTGTCGAGGACATATCTGATAAAGAAGTATTCAGTATAAAAACAAAAATAATACTGTTGATGCCAAAATGGTTCGAACGGTTGAAGGATATGTTGTTTTAAAGGGAAGTAAAATACGAGAAAGTGATACAAAGTCTACTCCGTCATGGGCAAAAAAGAAGCGTGCTCAGTTGGTTGCAGATGGTACTATTAAGGATGGCATTTTTACCAGGAATGAATTGTTTTCTTCTCCTTCAGGTGCATCCGATCTTGTTACTGGTAACAGTACAAGCGGTAACAAAATGTGGAAAACTGAAAATGGTACAACGCTTGGTGAGATATTGGAAAAAGAAAAGCAAGATTGATAACAAAACAAATGTTCGATACAATAACTCTAGGTTCGCTACCTGGAGTTATTTTTGTTAAACAGAGCCAGTCAATATGTATCCCGATATTGGAGGTGGAATTAATTATTGGAACTTGAAGAATATATTAAGGATGGCTTTGATGATTCGTTAAGAGATTATATTCAGTCGGAAGAATATGTCTCTGCAAAGCAGCAGGAGAGAAGGGCGCTGGCATATTTAGAAAGTTTACTTACCGAGGACCAGCAGCAGGCATTTCATTCATTCCTGGATGCAACCACAAACTGTAATAGTATGCTTTTGTCAGAAGCATATATGCATGGAGTGGTAGAAGGTATAGCACTTAGAAATAAAGTAGTATCAGAATAGGTAGTAAAGAGGCCGGCTTTAATTCCCTTTTGAGCTGGTTTTTCTTTGCAGATTTGGAGGCGTTATGGCAGGATTCAAACCGGTCGATAAAGCCTATATTGTAGAAAATAACAGAATAGTACGCCAGTGTACTGTTGTGAGAATAAGCACTGGCATGCATCTGATTCGTTTTGAAAATGGTGGTGGAATTCAGGTGAAGGCACATAGATTATTTGCAACACAAGAAGAAGCCGAGAATAGCGCACCAACTATTAAGAAGGCAGCAGCTAAGCCGACTGGATATAGATCACCATATGATTACATGCATTAGAAAATGATAGCCTGACAGGTATTGATTTACCGGCCAGGCTATTTTTTATTCATTATCATCGTCTAAATCAGCACCAGAGCATTCTTCTTTGTGGTCGCAAAATTCGCAATTGCAATCGTCAGTATATTCTCCGGTTTCCCAGCATTTATCTGTTGGATACATTTAAACATTCCTCCTTCCATGAAAGATAATAATAGCTAGCGAAAACCTATAAGGAATTCACTAGCCTTGTTTTTGTTATGTTACATCTCATATTCCATACCTTTATTGTGACGTTTTTCACGACCACGAGAATATGTTTCAAGAGCCACATCTGAATATTCAGTAGATAAACTGTTAAGTATTCTTGTAAAATCTGCCTGCTGATCCGGTGTGCGTATTCCGCTCCAAACGGGAAGTTTTAATTGCTAAATCGGATTACGCATGTTCTTTCCATTCAATTCAAGGCGGAATGCCTTATGAATGATACGGTCAAGACATGCATCCGCATAGGTATTATCCGCAAACAGGTCATACCAGGATTTCACCGGTAACTGTGAAACGATAACGGTGGATTTCTGATTATCCCTGCTGTCGATGACTTCGAAGAAGTCGCGGCATTTATCGAGATCCAAATCCATGAGCCCGAAATCATCAATGACCAGCATATCAAGTCTGGCCATGTGATTTACGTAATCAAGATAGGTGCCCTTGATTCTGGACTGATCCATTTCGCTCATCATAGTATTAGCCCTGATGTATTTGACGGTTTTGAACTGCCTGATTGCGGCAATACACAATGCATTTGATATATATGATTTACCTGCTCCTGTAGCGCCGGTGATAAGAAGGTTCCTTCCTTCATCCAACCATTTACAGGTAGAAAGCAGTTCAATCGTTTCGGTGTCAAGCATTCTATCAGGTTCATAGATGGTTTCATCAAAGGATGCATGAGGATAACGGAGTGTTGCTTTCTTCAAAAATCGATTGAACTTCTTGTTAAATCGAAGTTCCCATTCGAAGTTTATAATGGCAGAAAATCTGTCTTGAAAGCTTACCAGATCTGAGTTTGGATTGAGCAGTTGTTCCTCATAAGCTTCGGCCATACCTGACATTTTCATCTGCTTGAGACGGTCTGCAATGACCATTTCTTCAGCGGTTAATTTATTAGTTTTCATTCGTATTCACCTTTACTTGTAGAAGTCCTTTCCTCTGATGTTTTCGTGGTTAGGAAGCGATTTCCCTCCACCACTGGGATTGATGTTGTTTACAACGTTTCCTAGGACTCTTTTAAAGTATGAATACTTACAAGCATGCATTTCAATGCATTTACGAGCTGCTTCCTCAACAATTCCATGAGGAATAGCCTTGCAGGAATGAAGAATGCCAGCACAACTGTTATAAGCCTGCTCCTCGTGCTTTGCGGAACGCAGAACCTGATCAATCAGTTCGGCTGTACACTCGCCGTAAGCGGATGCCCATCTTCGGTAGTAGTCTCCGTCACGGGCATTAACCTCTTTATAGTATAGATGCTCAGGCTTCATATGACTGTCATCTGTAATGTATTTCGGAAAGTCTTTGTATGATCGTTTATGCTTACATATAAAGCGATTGTTACGGTCACAAATCATTATCTCTGTAGGTGTGGCCTTTAAGATTGCAGGCTGGCCACGATATGTGTACAATACAGAGTAATAGTGGCCATCATACTCAAGATGATAATTATCAGGAATCTTAAGAATGTATTTGTAGTCGCAGGTTGAATACTTATCGCCTGGCAGCGTTTTCATTTGCGGCTTGTCGTACCTTAGGTATGCATCCATTCTTGAACCAATCTTTTTCTGAAACTCACGTCTGTTGATGTCCGCTATTATTTTTTGCGTCGCATCATTAAGAGATTCCAAGGAAGTATAAATACCTTCTTTCAGTCTCTCAATCAGATGAGTTTCAAGATACCGTACATGGCTCTCGACAGATGGTTTGCCTTTTGGTTTACGCGCCGGAGGCGGTAGTATTATTACGTTATAGAATTCTTCAAGATCCTGATAGGCGGTGTTTAATACAAGCTCATCCTTGGTATGCTTAGTAACCGCCGTTTTGCAGTTGTCGGGTACAAGATACCGAGGGACTGCATCATAAAAAGTAATGGCATTAATGGTTCCCTGAATGAAGCTTGGCAGCTTCTCATCGAGGAAACATTCGGCATAAACAAGACTGCTTACACCAAGTGTGGTAGTGAATACATGAATCTTTCTTATTTCACCTGTGTGAGGGTCCACAAGAAGTTCCGGTTGGTCACCAACCCAGTCGATATACAGCTTCTCACCGGGGATACGTTCCACGGCCATGGCAACTTTGTCACCACCATAATTCTTTTCTATGAATCGATTAAAGTATTCATAGAACTGTGAACTTTGGTATCCATTTGGATGTTCGCTTTTGTAATCAAGCCAGCAGTAAAACATATTTACCCGGCTGCCTTTGGTCATCATCCTCTCATAGTAGAGTTCAAAATCCGGCATAGGAATATCATTTTTCCTAATGTTTTTAGGAGGATAGATAAGTTCCTCTATCTGTGAAGGTTCCAGTTTCAGAAAATCCTTCCAGGGCAGACCGGATTCTTTGTACCGGTTCATGATTAGGTCTATGCCACTGTTACCAATACCATAGCGTTGACGTATTACCGGATATGAAACCTTATCGTTTCGAAGGCTGATAACGCCAACAATTGTGTTGTAGTCATGCATAGTCATAGCTCCTTTCGTAATGAATTTTTTAACTACGAAAATAGCTATAACATATATTAAAACCTTTCCTGTTTGGAGCGGAATGACTTCCCGAACGGGCGGAAAAGACCATCCCGTTTCAAGCGGAATTAGATTCCCGATGGAGCGGAATATGCAATTTGCGGCTTTACAAACATATAAATGAGAGTTAGCATGTGAGCAATCAAAAGAGAACAACTGTTCTTAAAGCATAGGAGGTAAATAAATGTCCGATTTAAAAAATTGGAAAACTGAATGTGAAATTCGAAATTGTAAATTATTCATTGAATTATTTGGAAAGGAGCCGCAAATAGAACAATTAAAAGAAAATTATTACGATTTTAGAAATGAGGTTGCTGACTGTCTGCAATCTGCATCAGAAGATTTGGATGATTTAGAAGCATTTGAAGAGAATTATAAGAACGCAAATGATTTGAAGGAATCCAATGATATTATGTATCAGGCATTTGAAGCAGCATACAAAGTAGCATGTGGAAAGATTGATACAGACAATTCATATTTTTTTGATGAAAAGGAATGTATGAATTTATTAATGGAAATGCGGTCATTACATGACAAAATTGTGAATATATTAAAATCTATTGATTTATTAGCAGTATCAGCAGGAATAAATTAAGGGGGTATTGGTAGGATTGATATTGAAAAATGGAAGGAAAACATTGAAGCGGAAGCAGAAGAAAAAGAAATTAGAAATTGCAGAAGAGCAGTAGAACTGTATGGAAAAGTGGATGTTAATGAGCTTACGGATGAATTTTTAAAACTGGAATCAGATGCAGGTGAATGTATAAGATCATTGGCAGCAGACATACAGGAAGAAGATGCTATTAGTGAAAGCGTTATAGAAGCCAAAATGTTAGAAGAACAAAATGAAATGTTGTATGATATGTCAAATGCTTTTTTGAATATTGCCAATGGAATGTGTGACACAGAAGATGTAAAGTATTCTACACTATATAATAAGAAGGAATGCGAACATATGCTGAGTGTTATTACATTGATATATGAAAAAATCAGTAATACGATTCAATCTATAAAAATTTTATCTGAAAATGCGTAAAAGGACAGCTTCGGCTGTCTTTTTTGTTGTCTGATTTCAGCAACAGGTATATACTTAAGTAAGTAGATAGAATAAGAAAATAAAGGAGATGGTAGGTTGAAGAAGAAATATTTGAATACATTTATGACTATAGTTTCAGCAATTTATCTGGTTTTCTTTATAGTAGTTCTAATAAAAAGCAAGATTACAAACAATCAATTTGATTTTTTGGATGCAGATGGTTTGACAATAATTGGTTCGGTTTGTGCATTGGCTGAACTGGTTATATCAAATAGAAATGCTGTTAGTAAAAAAATAAACTCTTGGATTTTTTATAATAAAGAAGTTAATTATCAAATAATGGTAACACTTGAAACATCAACATTAGGTATAAAAGAAATTATAGAGGAATTAGAAAACTGTATTAGTAATTTCTTAAATATTCAAGAGCTGCGCAGAAAACCAAATTCAAAGCTAATGTCCAGCATTTGGAACGTATCTTATGATTCAATTGGTTGCGAGATAAATTGCTCTTTGCATTATTCAAACAGGGAGAATTCTTCTAAGATGTTGGATTTAAAAATATCAGGGCATAGCAAGTATGGGAAAATTAATTCAAGAAAAAAAGACATTCTATATTTGGCATCGTTAGTAAAGATATTAGGTAATTATTATTTTAGCAGTTCCAAGATGAGTCAGAATGTCAAGGTAGAAAAAATAGATATAATTATAAAGAGGGAAGGCAGTCAAATTAGTACATCTAATTTATTTAGTGAAGTAATAAGAGATGTAGAAGATTTTCATATAAAAACCCTTTGTGGAATAAATAAAGATGAAGAAATAATAATCAACGAACAAGAGATAAAGTGGTCGACATTAGACAGTAGAACTTTAATTGATGGATATGAATATTTTACAGATATTTTATGTGAAATTGAATAGGGGGAAGCATATGAGAAAAGTAGTTACAATAAATAAAAAGATAGAATTTGACAGTGAACTTTCAGAGGTTCAGACAAGTGTAACAAGGATATTAATGAATGGTATTAATAATGATGTAGAAACTAAGGTATATCCGCAGCCAGATGAAATTTGTGGATACAAGGTTTTCAATATTAAATTTTATAAGAAATATAATATTGTGGGAATTGTGAATGGTAGTTCATTTGAATCTATATTACGAGAATATACAATTCCTGTATTAGTATCAAACGAGAAAAAATATGTACTGTCTTATTCTACATTTAAAGGAATAATTGCAAGAGCAGCATTTAAGCGGATAAGGAAAGATACAAAAGTAAAGTGTAGTCCAGTGAAAATAGATTTAGTAAATGCATATAATTGTATAACCCAAAACGTAAATAATGTTACGGTATATTCAGGGTGGTTTAGTAAATTGGGTACACAATTACAGAATGCTTTGCTTCAAGGCAATGGTGTAGATGGTGATGCCGATTGGAATAAATATAAAAGAATAAGAGGATCGGAATTAAAAAATATTCAATTTAAATTTGATGATGATAAGTATCCCACAGGTTCCGTAGTAATTTCTCTTAGTTCGAGAGGCTTTATATTTACGAACAGTCGAATAGGAGAAGAGGATTTTTTTGAAATTGTTGAAAAAATAGTTAATGCCTTAGATACTATGAGTATTATTAAAGATGCGGATGAAGAAGATGAAGAAGACGTAGAATTGATTGTTGACGATCAAGCAGATGAAGAAGAATGATAAATGCATAGAGTCAATGAATGGAAATATTTTGTGTGTAGATTTATTTTTCAACATCCAGGAATGACCTTTGCACATTGCAGAGCTTTGTGCATTGGGAATGACAATAGAATGAATATCACAATACCTTGTGATATGAATGATATGAAATGCCTTATGATGCAAATTGCATCATAGGGCATTTTTGTAAATGGGGGTAGGGGTTCCCATTTACGAAATACGAAACAAATACCGTAAACGTCAAATCCTGCGCCTACCCTTAAATTTAACGCCGCTTTTATGAGCGGC
>ERZ773104.2763-NODE-2763-length-18573-cov-5.028891_pt1 | contig 18573 bp, 16 predicted proteins | sample MGYA00511920_ERZ773104 | MGnify/ENA primary metagenome ERZ773104 (study PRJEB29015, sample SAMEA2737857) | human gut metagenome | biome: human gut; feature: human-associated habitat; material: faeces | place: China | collected 2012 ...
TACCCCACGCTTTCTCCCAGCCTGCGTCCCTGTTTGTCCAAAAGCACATAGTCCACGGCCCAGGTATCGACAGACAGGCTGACGATCTCCGGGAACTCGGCCTTCGCCGCCGCGATGCCCGCCTTCACATGGGAAAGCAGCGCATCCACGTCCCAGACGAGATGGCCGTTCTGCTCCTGTACGCCGTTGGGGAAGCGGTAGACCTCTTTTGCTTTGATTTCGCCGTCCTCCCGCCAGCCCACAATGTGCCGCCCGGAGGACGCGCCGATGTCAATGGCAAGATAATATCGTTTCATTTCCATTCATACCGATGCTGTCCGGCTCCGACGGTCCGGCCCGTTCCGTCCGGCAGGAGGATCTCCGCCGTTGTGTTCGCAGGGATGCCCACGGTCAGCCGATAGCCGTTCTCCGTCCGCTCCCAGCTTGTCGTAACGTTTCCACAAATGCTCCAATAACTAGCCCGTGCGAAGGTGATGTCCCCGCCGGGCTTCGGTGCAATTGTAACATGGTTTTCTCCGGTGATCCGGATGCCGCACATCGTGTTCATCAGCCACTCGCAGACCGCGCCTTTGGAATAGTGGTTCAGCGAGGCGATCCATTTGTCCTTCTGGTTGCCCTCCCAGGCCTCCCAGATCGTCGTTGCGCCGGACTTCGGCATAAAGAGCCAGCCGGGCATTTCCTCGTTTTCCAGCAGACGGTAGGCATAGCTGATATCCAGCCCCGCCAGAACGTCCAGGATCATCGGCGTGGAGAGGAAGCCGGTCCCGAGACGCCAGCCATAGTGGTCCAGCGCAGCAATGAGGCGCTTTCTGGCAAAGGCCTCCTGCTCCGGCGTCAGCAGCCCCATATACAAGGGCCGGACGAGCTTGGCCTGCCGGTCGGTATCCAGCGAGTAGCCGTCCTTCGTAACGAGTTCCTGATAGGCGCGTTTCGCGCCCTTGCTGTATTCCCGGATGCGCGCCAGCTGCGGCGTTTCCGGCTTGCCGAGGATCGAGGCGATCTCCAGCACACGCTTGAGCGTAAAATATGTATAGGCCGTGGATTCCTCCGGGTGCGGAATGAAAAAGTCGATCCCGTGGAAGGCCATGACGTCATTCGGCTCGGCCCACTCGCCGTAGGACTTGCCGCAGTTAACAGCATACTTTCGATTTTTGTGGGAAAGATGCATGGGCTTGGCGAAGATCCCGCCCCATTTCCCCGCGCGGCGGATCATAAAGTCCGCATAGCGCAGCATGTTGTCGTAATACGCACGCAGCAGGCGGTCGTCGCCGTATTTCTGATAGAAATAGTACGGGATATAGACACCTGCGCACGCCCAGCCGACGGAGCCGTTCATTTTGTTGATGCTCGGCGACTCGTTTGCAAACGGCGCGATCTGCGGCAGGCGGCCGCTGCGCCACTGGCGGTCAAAAATGTCGCGCACATGCTTGCGGGCAAAGGCCGCATAGTCCGTGAGATAGGACGCCGTGTTGAAGAAGACCTGACTGTCGCCCGTCCAGCCCATGCGCTCACGCGTCGGGCAGTCCGTCGGCACGTCGGTGGAGTTGCTCTTCAGGGACCACAGAGTGTTGTGGTAAAATTGGTTGATCAGGCGATTGGAGCACTCGAATTTTGAAGTTTCCTCAAAGGCGCTGTACACAGCAACAGCCGTAAAGTCCTCTGTCCGGAATTCGACGTCCGTGTCGACCTGCGCATACTGGAAGCCGCCGTAATAGAATTTCGGCGTGTATTCGTTCACGCCCTCCCTGCAGGTGTAATCCAGCTCCTGCAGCGGTGAGGGTCTTCCTTTGGTAATGCACTGGATGTTCCGGAGCGTCAGTTCGCCGCTGTCATCGAGCGTTTCGCCCATCGTGATGTGGACTCGCTGGCCCTTGTGTGCCGTCACACGGAAGGACACATAGCCCGAAAGATTCTGCGCATATTTGAGGACAGTCTTGCCGGACGGCGTTGTGATCCGTTCGACCGGGGCAAAGCGCTCGCGCTCGAGGACCGGTACGTTGTCGGATGCCGTCAGAGGCGCATGCTCCTCCACGACGCGGACACTGCCGGAATAGGAGGGCTCGCGATTTGCATCCACGATCTCGCCGTCCTTGAGGTCGGCAAAGCGGATGGGGCCGTCATTGCTCCACGCCCAGCTCCCGTCGCTGCAGACGGTCTGCGTCGTTCCGTCCGCCAGCGTCAGCTCCAGCTGCGCCAGCAGCTTTGTCTGCGTGCCGAAGGTGTTCGTCTGCCCTGCGCCGCCGTTGGAGCCGCGGTACCAGCCGTCCGCCAGCTCGACGGTCATGGCGTTTTCGCCGCCCCGCAGCAGGTCCGTCACATCGTAGACCTGATACTGGATGCGCTTGCGGTAGTCCGTGGAGCCGGGCGTCAGCAGCGCGCCCCCGACGCGCCGGCCGTTGAGCCGCGCCTCATACAGGCCGCAGGCCGTAAGATACAGTCGGGCCTTTTGAACCTGTCCCGCGGAAAACACCTTGCGGAAGCAATCCACCGGGTAGCGCTGCTTTTTACGGACGGGATAGTCCCCCGCGATCCACAGGGCGCTCCAGTCCGAAGCATTCAGAAGCCCCATTTCGAAAAAGGCCTCGCTCGACCACGCGCCGGGATCGTCGTTCTCATCCCAGAGCCGCACGCGCCAGCTGACGCGCTGCCGGGAAGCAAGCGCGTTTGGATAATCCGCGTGCATGGAGCCGGAGGGCACCTTCCCGCTGTCCCATACCGTACGGCCATCCGTCGCTGCAAGGATCTGGAATGCGCTCTGCGTGATCCCGTCCTCACAAGTCCAGAACAGCCGCGGATGCGGAATATCAATGCCCAAAGGGTCCTGCAGATATTCCGTTTTTAATCGTACTGCTTTCATGATTCACTCTCCTGTTTTCAGCGAGCAGAAATCGCCGCCGGTCTTGCCGGTATCCTTGTGCTCTGAAACAGAGTATCGGCCCGCCGCGGCAAACGCTGCGCAGCCCGCGCCTTTGTTCATCACTTTAATTCATTATAGAGAGCCGTCCGGAATTTGTCAATTGCTTTTGACAGCATTTTCCGCCGCCCAATTTTCAGAAGAACGGCCGGAAATTCCCTGACAGACTTCCGGCATATTCGATCTTTTTCGGGCAATGCTATGACTGCGGTACCCAAAATCACATTTCAAGGAGATGTACGCAATGAAAAATACGAACCAGATCAATATCCCGGAAGCTCGCGAGGCCATGGACAAGTTCAAGATGGAAGCCGCCAACGAAGTCGGCGTCAACCTGAAGCAGGGCTACAACGGTCACCTGACCTCCCGTGAGGCCGGCTCCGTCGGCGGCCAGATGGTCAAGAACGTGTGCCCCATACGAACCGCGAGATTTACAAGAAATAACCGGATCATGGAGAGGCATATGCAGGCGGTGCGGTACATAGTGCGGATCAGCGTATAAGAAAGTCAGCACGGACAAGTGGAAAGTCATCCGCTGTCCGTGCTGACTCTTTAGATTGACCTACAGTTCTTCTGTCTTGAACGTCGTATACCCCTCGTAATAGTAGCTGTGGTCGATGCCCTTCATAAAGACCTCACGGCTATTCACGTCATCCGTCAGCGCGGCTTTCAGCAGCACCTTGATCTCCACGTCCTTAATCGGGCTGCGCTCCATCGCAAGCAAATAGTCCTCTTTATCGACCTTGCTCCAATCCACGACCTGTCCGATACCGTTTTTCAGCATCAAATCGAGCCAGATGCGCATACTGCGCCCATTGCCCTCGCGGAATGGGTGGGCGACGTTCATTTCTACATACTTTTCGATGATTTCATCAAACGTGTCCTGCGGCATTTTTTCGATGTTTGCCAGCGCCGCTTCCAGATACATCAGCGGCGCAAAGCGGAAATTACCCTTTGCCAAATTCACCGTGCGAAGCTCACCCGCAAAGTCATAAATATCCTCAAAAAGTGCCTTGTGAATCGCCTTGAGCGCCGCGAACGTGCCAACAGGCAGCTTGTCCAGCGTGCCGCTTTCAAACAGCCACACAGCCTTTTTCTTGCTGATCCGTTCCTCCTCCCGCGCAAGGTCGGCAGAACTCGTCAGTCCCAATTTATTTTCCAGTGCCATAGCGCACCTCCTCGTTACTTCAATCTATACTTCTTTTCCGCCCCTCTGCCGACGACCTCGATCAGCCCTTCCTCGCTCATCTGGCGGGTCAGCAGATAGGCTCTGGTCTTTTTGATATGCAGCAGCTCCTGCAACTCCTCGTCGCGCATTTCACCGTATTCCTTGAGGTAGTCCAGAACGATTTTCATCTGCGGCGTAATGACCGGCGCGGCGGGCTTTGATTCTGCCGCAATTTCTGTGCCCGCAGAAACGGCGTTCATGTTCGGCAGCACGATTCTAAATGCATTTGTCGTTGCCTCGATGCTGGGCTGGACGGGGCAGCTTGCGTAGAGCTTGAAAATGCGGCGGATGCCGGTGCCGTAGCTTTCAATCAGGCGCAGGCGGTGAAAAATCTCTGCCAGCTTTTTATTCCTCGGCTGAGAAACGCCGAGGCGGATATCCTCCGTGGAAAGGCCGGGCAGGAGACCGCCCAGAGAAATAAACTCCATTTTGCTGTCGTTCACGTTGATGATAATACTGCCGCTGAAGCTGTAGTCCCGATGCACCAGCGCATTGAGCAGCGCTTCGCGGATGGCTTCCTCGGGATAGTCCTGCTTATCCGTACGGACGACGCCCTTGATGGTAGAGACGGTTCTGTTGCACAGCGCCAGATAGTTGATCGTGTTTTCAAACTGCTTGAAGATCGAGCCGCCAAACTCCTTGCTGTCCCGGAACTCTGTGCAGGATTCATCGTTGAATACGGCAATTTTCGTCGTGTGCTGGCACTGGTCGGACAGAAGCAGCGCCAGGTTGGTATACTGATCGTCGTGGATGTTCCGAAGCCCCAGCGCAATATACTTGTCCTCCAAAAAATCCACCTTGTATCGCTTGAACGCAGCCGCAGCTTCATCAAAGGTCAGATTCTGCTGCACGGTGCGCATTTCTTCTAACACGTCGCCGTCCGAATCTTTGATCATCTGCCGGATCTGTTCCGGCGACGCCTGCACACTCGTTGCGCCCTGCCGGACGTAAACGCCAGCGGGCTTCAGTCCTTTGCCCTTCAGATAATACGGCTTATAGCTGCCCTCACCGACTTCAATGCGGATGACCTTGTTCTCCTGCAGCACATAGCGCACGAACATCGTCACATCCGGTTGAATGGCGTCGCGGATGCCGTTTGTCAGCCGCGTGTATGTCTCGTCCACATTGTCAATGCCGGTCACATTTCCCTGATCGTCAATGCCGATATAGATCACACCGCCGTCAGTATTCGTAAAGGCGATGACTTCCTTGTAAATATCATCTGTCAGCTGGGATTTAAATTCCATGCGCTCGTTTTCGTACTGCATCAATCACACCTCCGTGTTGGTTATTTTTATTATACCACATTTTTTATATGAAACAAGTGAAAATAGTGAAAATTCACATAAATCATGTGAATTTCTCTGCGCATCTCTAATAGCACAGAAATGCAGCAGCACGCTTTCGCGAACTGCTGCACCAATTATGCCTGACATAAAAGGTTATAAAATCTTGGATTTGATGTAATCTCCGCAGCGTTTATAGATCGTGAACAGCGCCGGGTCGCACTCCGGATAAATGGAAGCGATCAGTTTGCCCACCTGATTGAGGAGCTGCGCCGGCTGCATGCCGCAGGCGGCGATGATCTGCTCCGCAGTCACGGCGGTCAACTGGTGTGCAAGTGAATTGCGGCAGCTTTCGTTCAGCAGGTTGCAGCTTTTTAGCACGGGCATAGCATCTACAGGAACATCCGGCAGATGCTCCAAAATCCGATAGCACAGCTCCATGCTGACGTCGCTCTCCCGAAGCGGCGCGCCGAAATCCGTGCAGACGCTTTGATAGACGTCCGGCAGCTTATTTGCCAACATATCCGGTACGAAAAGCGGCCGCCGGGAATATGGACGGTCGATCACGTCTTCCAAACGCAGGTTTTTCCCCGCCAGCACGGTTTTCATTAGCTGCAATTCCAGCCGGACAACAAGCGGATTAAGACGCAGGATCATCTCCTCATACTGTTGCCGGTGGCTGCGGTTGAGCAGCACCAGATACGCCTCGCTGACCTCCGCATAATCGCTGCGCGGCGCACCGGTGCGAACCGGGTACAAAGAAAACGGCAGCTTGAGATTCTGCGCAAAATTTCGCGCCGCTTCGCTTTGCATCTTGTCGCGCGCGTCCAGATGCCCGATCAGCGCCTTCAGCTGGTTTGGAAGATTCTTCATCGTGTAAATCGCGCTGTAATCGCGCACGTCAAGCAGCGTCAGAAGCTGTTCTTTGGCTCTTTGCCTCTGCATGTGCATGAGCTCCGGCTCCGAGCAGCGGTTCGGAGCATCCGGCGCTTCATCCTCGTTGCACTCCAACTCGTCGGCGACGCTGTAATCAGGGGCATTTGTCCGCTCGGTGGTGCCGGAAGCGCGTTCAAAATTCTTGACCTGAATACCGCGCATGCTGCGCCGCAGATCGGCGGCGAGAAATGCAAGCGCAATTTTCATCTGCGGTGTGCCGGAGCTGAGATTCAGCAGCACCTCCCCATCGGGAAACTCCTCTGTCAGCGCCGCCACAGCCTCCGTAATCGGCGCACCGACGGCGTCCATATCTGACGGATCCTCGATCTGTGTGCGCACGACACGCAGCTCCGGCGCATAGCCGCCCCAGTTGTTCTGAATGTGCGATAAAACGGTGTCCAGCCGCGCGCCACAGCCGTCGAGCGCCGCAGCCTCGTCGGAAAGGAACACACAGATCACCTCCGGGCGGTAATGGCGGATGATATGCAGCATCGGGCCGTCGTGGTATCCACGCACAGGGTCTGACGTACCCATACAGGTAAACAATAGTCTCATCATGGATCGTTCCTCGCTTTCGAGTTTATGAACCTCTTTATGTGTGCGAACCTCTATTTTCGCAGTACAAATTAAGTCGCTGTTTTATGCGCTTCGCACGGCACTTTGCAGTTTCTCAGTTTGCTATTGATAAACATCTGCCAATATGATACAATAAAATAGCAGAGTTGACAATTCTTTTTCCTGTTGCACCAGAAAGAATGTGCAGCTTTGCCGAAACAACCCACACCCCGCAAGGGGACGGAAACCTTCATCCCCGCCATGCCACAAATGATCACCGTAAGAAACAACCCACACCCCGCAAGGGGACGGAAACCTGTGACATTGCACCGTTCCACGCGTTAGAGGTGAAACAACCCACACCCCGCAAGGGGACGGAAACAGCCCACACGCGAATCTCTTCTTTCCTATTTTCGAAACAACCCACACCCCGCAAGGGGACGGAAACTCGGCGGCAAGCTCCACGCGGCCGTTAAGCAATGAAACAACCCACACCCCGCAAGGGGACGGAAACTAGTAAGTTTTCTCCTTAAATCCGATAAAGCAAGAAACAACCCACACCCCGCAAGGGGACGGAAACTCGCGGGTCAGAGAGCAAGTGATAAACTCCTTGCCGAAACAACCCACACCCCGCAAGGGGACGGAAACTTGAGGATGACAATGTCGCCGACAATAGGATTGAAACAACCCACACCCCGCAAGGGGACGGAAACTTTCCTGCGTAGGGACACGCCGGTGAACTCTACGAAACAACCCCACCCCGCAAGGGGACGGAAACCTCGGAGCAAAACGCAACCGGTTCTATTAGGAGAAACAACCCACACCCCGCAAGGGGACGGAAACACATACGGCGGGCGATTTGTGTACACGGTGGAGCGGAAACAACCCACACCCCGCAAGGGGACGGAAACTTCGTGCAGCGCATGATCCGCGACGTGTCAGCCGGGAAACAACCCACACCCCGCAAGGGGACGGAAACCTGTCAATGCGGCCGATAATGGAGCGGCGAATAAGAAACAACCCACACCCCGCAAGGGGACGGAAACGCCGGGTCCGGTCTGCTGCCGGGTCCGTGCGGAAACAACCCACACCCCGCAAGGGGACGGAAACTCGGCGGCGCTGTTGACCAGCTCCGGCATCAGCGAAACAACCCACACCCCGCAAGGGGACGGAAACACGTCATCCAACGCATAGGCGCACATTGCCATGAAACAACCCACACCCCGCAAGGGGACGGAAACCTTGACGGCATTGAGCCGGTCGCAGATCTGGGTCGAAACAACCCACACCCCGCAAGGGGACGGAAAACCATTTGTGTTCACATTGCAGAAATTGTTGGAGAAACCATTCACATCCCCGACAGGGGACAACTGATAAAAAAGGAGCGTGAGACACGTTGAGAGAAGAAAGCGTGCGCGTCAGCTTCGGCTGCCTGCTGCACGATATTGGAAAGCCGGTGCTGCGTGCGGGCGGACAAGCTGGCGATCACAGCAGCCTCGGCTATGCGTACCTGAAAAAGCTTTGGCAGGATGACCGGGACATTCTCGACTGCGTCCGCCTGCACCATGCCGCTGCACTGCGCGCCGCGCAGCCTGCGGACAGCAGCATCGCGTGGATCGCCTGCATCGCGGACAATATCTCCGCCGCTGCCGACCGGCGCAGCATAGACACGGAGGAAACAAGTTTCCGGCGCTATCTGCCGCTTGTGCCCGTGTTTTCCCATATGAACGGCGAGCATCCCGGAAAAGCCGTTTCGCCTGCTTTGCAGACAGGCGCGCTGCATCTGCCGCTTGAAAATCTGGATGCTCTGACGGCGGCGCAGTATCAGGCAGCCGTGGACGCGCTGGCACCGAGACTCGCGGAGCTTTCGCGCACGGAGCAGTGGCTCAACTCCCTGCTGTGTCTGCTGGAAAGCTACCTCAGCGCCTTCCCATCGAGCACCAACACAGCGGAAAGCCCGGATATTTCACTCTTTGACCACCTGAAAACCACGGCGGCGATTGGCGTCTGTATCAGCGAGTATCTCGCAGACCAAAACGAAACACAGTTCAAGAAGCGCCTTTTTGACAAGGAAAAGCAGTTCATGGACGAGCAGGCGTTTCTGCTCTACTCGGCGGATTTTTCCGGCATCCAGAAATTCATCTACACTGTCGCATCTGAAAAGGCGCTGCGTTCCCTGCGAAGCCGCTCGTTCTTTCTTGAACTTGCGATGGAGCATTACGCAGACGAGCTGCTTTCCCTCTGCGGCGTCGGGCGGACGAACCTTCTTTATACCGGCGGCGGACACTGCTATATGCTTCTGCCGAACACCACTGAAGTCCGGGCAGCGATCGAGCGTTGGAACCGGCGCTTCAACGACTGGCTCTCCGAGCAGTTTGGCATTTCGCTGTTCCTCGCGCACGGATATACCCCGTGCAGCGGCAACGAGCTGGTCGACTTCCCTGCAGAGCGCAGCCCCTACAAGAAGATGTTCCGGCGCGTATCCTCTGCGCTGGCTGGGCACAAGCTGCACCGCTATGACGCAGCGGCGCTTCAAAAACTCAACAGCATCCACGCAGACGGCGGACGTGAATGCAAAATCTGCGGACGTACAGACAGCCTTCAGGGCGGACGGTGCAGCTGGTGCCGGCTGTTCGTTTCGCTGTCTGAGAAAATTCAGCGCTGCGACATCTATTTTGTAAGTCCTGCGCAGCTGGACGCCGCCGATTTTACACTTCCTTCTGTGGACGGCATGATTGGCGTCACCTTTTTGGACGAAAAAACAGCCCGCAGCCGGTTAAACGGCGGCGAAGCTGTGACGAGAATTTATTCCAAAAACAAAGCCTATACCGGGCTTCAATACAGTACGCGCATCTACGTTGGAGACTATGCCTTCAGCAACAGCATCGAAGCGCTTGCGCAGGAGGCCAGCGGCCTCAAACGCATCGGCGTGTGCCGGATGGACGTGGACAATCTGGGACAGGCGTTTGTTGCAGGCTTCGAGCGCCCGGAAAAAGCAACTGCGCAGGAACGGGAGCATTTCGTTACCATCTCGCGCACAGCGGCGTTTTCCCGGCAGATGTCCCTGTTCTTCAAGTGCTACATCAACGATATCCTTTCCGGACGCTTTGAAAGCAAGCCGGCGCTTGCTGTGACGGTCGTCTATTCCGGCGGCGATGATGTGTTTTTACTTGGCGCATGGAATGATGTTGTAGAGGCGGCGCTTCGCATCCGGCAGGCATTCACAGCCTTTTCCTGCGGCGCGCTTACCATCAGCGCGGGACTTGCTCTGGTGGACGATCATTACCCGGTCCGCCTCTCGGCGGCCGCCTCCGGCGATCTGGAAGACCTTGCAAAACAGGAACCGGACAAAGATGCAGTCTGCCTTTTTGAAAGCGCACACTGTTATGGCTGGAACACGTTTACCGGGCGCGTGCTGGGTGAGAAAAAAGCCGCGTTAGAGGCTTTTTTCGGCACTCGCGGTCAAGAGCGTGGAACTGCATTTTTGTATCGGTCGCTCGACCTTCTGCGCACGGCGCAGGACCCGAAGGACGGCAAATTACAGCTCGCCAGATATGCCTATCTGCTTGCCCGGCTGGAGCCGCCGCGCACATCGCCTGCGTTTGGCGCATACCGGATGTTTGCAGGCAAGATGTACCGTTGGGCGCTGAACAAAGCAGACCGCGCCGAGTTAATCACGGCAATTTATCTTCATGTCTATGAGAACCGGGAGGGAGATACAGATGGCATACAACAATAACAGCAACAGTGGCTACAACCGCGGCTATTCCGGCGGCGGACAGTCCCGTCCGCCGCAGCGTTCGGGGTATGGCGCACAGCAGCGCACGGCTTACAACCAGCCGCTCGCAGAAATTCAGGCTGAAAAGGTCCCGGATGACTATATCGACCGTGCTGACGCGATCATGCGCGAAATGAGCGGGCAGCGCCCAGTGATTACAACTAGCAAAATCCGGAACCTCCTGAGTCTCGTCAGCGGTATCTATGACGCCGAGCGGCTCCGTACCGAACCGGAACTGACAAAGGAGAGCATTGCGGGTATCGGCATGATGCGCATCCGCACAGCATATGAAGCCGGGCGCGATCCTGCAACGAAGGTGTTTGTCGAAAAGGCACATCTTCTGCAATATCTCAAGGGCATCAGCACAAATCGCGAGACTCTGATTGCGTTTGCACACTATATGGAAGCGCTGGTAGCGTATCATCGCTACTACGGCGGCAAGGAGGCGTAAGTATGTACGGGAAAATTCTGATTCAGTGTGATCTGATCGTCCGAACCGGTATGCATATCGGCGCGTCCGGCGCCTTTTCCGCGATCGGTGCGGTCGACAGTCCTGTTGTCCGCGATACGCTCACGGGAAATCCAATCGTTCCCGGCAGCAGCCTCAAGGGAAAGCTCCGCACGCTGCTGGCAAGAAGTTTTTCCGGTGACATCGAACATATGCCGGATTTCAAGAACGACGAAGCACCGATCCTGCGCCTGTTTGGAAGCGCTGACCCGGTCAGAGCGGCGCGGCTCCAGTTTGCCGATTGCTTTGTCAATAATAAAGAGCAGATGAAAGCGGTTGGCCTGACCGAGGTGAAATTTGAAAACGCCATCAACCGGATCAATTCTGTTGCAAATCCGCGCCAGATCGAGCGCGTCGTGCCGGGAACCAGCTTCGGCGTGAACATTGTCTATGAATTTAGCGGCGAGCGCGAAGCACAGGAAGACCTTGCATTGCTCGCAAAGGGGATGAAGCTGCTGCAGCTGGACTATCTCGGTGGACATGGCTCACGCGGCAGCGGCAGAGTCAGCTTCACAAACTTCCGCCTGACCGGTGTTGCCTGTGACGCGGATACGGCTTCTCTGACGGGCCTCTTTGAGGAGGTTGCAAACTATGAGTTGTTTTCTGTTTAGTCTCCGGTTTACCGCACCTGTCCACTTCGGATTGTCCGACGCTGCAATGTCGCTCTACGCATCGGAAGAAACCTTCCGTGCCGATACGCTCTTCTCAGCGCTTTGCCATACTGCTCTGCACGCAGAAGGTGAAGCAGGCGTGACACGGCTCTGTGAAGCCGTCCGGCGCGGGGAATTGACGCTTTCCGACGCCATGCCTTACTGCGGCGATACATTCTATCTTCCAAAGCCCTTTATCCATGCGCCCTCATCCGAGGAGCTTCCGGCAAAGCAGCGAAAGACCATGAAAAAGCTGCGTTGGCTCCCGATGCATGCCTTTGAGCGATTTTCTGTGTCCGTACACGGCGGGGCCGCATTTGTTCCAGAAACAGCGGAAGGCTTCGGCGTGCATGAGGATTACACGAAAGCGGCTGTTACAGACGGTGAGGACGCTAACCCGTATCAGGTCGGCGTGTTCCGGTTCTTTGAAGATTGCGGCCTGTGGTTCATGCTGTGCTGCCCGGAGGAGGACGGCCCCTATTATGAAACGCTGCTCCGTTTGCTCGGCATGAGTGGGATCGGCGGGAAGACCAGCGCCGGATATGGTTCTTTTGAAATCGAGGATGTGATTTTTCTGGACGAGCCATTCGACGATCAGACCGAGTGGCTGCATGACGCGCTTGCGCAGGAAAATAGCTCTTATCTGCTGCTGACGACGGCACTGCCCGAAAAGGAATACCTCGAATCTGTTTTAGACGGTGCCTATTATCAGCTGACCCGCAGAGGCGGCTTTATTCAATCTGAAACCTATGCAGCCGAGCCGCAGAAGAAGGACACGCAGTATTTTCTTGCCGCAGGATCTGTTTTGAAGCGGAAGTTTTCCGGCGGCCTGTTTAACGTCGGAGAAAGTGGAAAACATCCTGTCTACCGCTATTCAGCTCCTGTTCTGCTGGGGGTATCGTTATGATTCACGAAGGACAACTGGAGGTATTCGATCTGACGCTGATTGCAAAAGCTCCAGTTTTTGTTGGCAGCGGCAAAAGCTATGTGAAAAAAGAATATGTCTTTTTAACGCCGCGTTTTGCCAGAGTATCCTGCGACGAAGTGATGCTGTTAGATGAAACAAAGTTTTTTCATCTGCTGCTGGAACGGAAGCTGGAAGATAAGTACACACAGTTCATGCTGGGGGCGCAGACGGATCTTTACCGGTTTCTCACGGCAGAATGCTGCCTGAGTCTGAACGATATCCGCGCTGTCAGCCGCTACAGCATCGCTGCCGCAGACGCGCTCGACGCAGAGCATTCTCTGAAGGAAATCAACGCCTTTGTGCGCGGAGCAGACGGCCGCGTCTATGTTCCCGGAAGCAGTGTAAAAGGTGCGCTCCGTACCGCGATTCTTACTGATTGGATTCTTTCGGACAATTCTCCGCATTCTGCGTTTGGCGATACGCGCAAGGGCTTTCCGGAAGGGACATATCTCCATACGCTGAAACTCAAGAAGGATCGGAACGGCGCTGTGCTGGATGACGCAGTAAATAGTATCCTGCGCGGCCTCAGTATTTCGGACAGCCTGCCGGTCAGTGACACCTGCATGATCCTTGCCGGTAAAATAGATGCAGATCCGGATGGGCAGACGCACCGGATCAACCTCTGCCGTGAATGTATTCGCCCCGGAACAGCGCTTCATTTTAAACTGACGCTCGACCAGTCGGTACTGCATCAGAAAATTACGGCAGAGGGCCTGATGCGCAGCATTCGGACGTTTGACAGCTTCTACGAGAAAGCCTATTTACGCCATTTTACAGCGCCGCGTCATGCGGCAGAAGTTTCCTATGACAACACGCTCTTTTTGGGTGGCGGCGTGGGCTTCTTTTCCAAAACGCTTACATATCCGTACCTCGGCGAAAAGGACGGACTGCAAGCGGCAATCAACGAGCTGAACCGCTCGTTCCGCAAGCACCGGCACGAAGAAGACCGCGCGGATGGTATCTCGCCGAGAACCACAAAATATGCGCTTTACGAAGGTGAATTGTATCCATATGGTCTGTGCGAGGTGAAGCTCTCTTGATAACGACTTACCAGTTAGAACTGTCCGCCCGGCTTATGCCGTCGGATGGCTATAAGCTGTATGCGTGGTTGCTGACGCAGATTCCTTCTGACGTAGCAGAAGCGCTTCACAGTCAGCAGGACCATCCGATTTCTCAGTTCGTAACGTTTGATAAAGAAAAGGATACGTCTATATGGAATATCCATCTTCTGAGTACGGAGGCTTCTGCGCTGTTTGCTCCGGCGATAGAATCGATTGAAACGATTTCCCTGCACACAGGTGAAATTTCTGTTGTTTCCAAACAGCCAAAAACAGAGATTCAATTTGAAGACATCATCCGACAGGCGCGCCAGACCACTTCCTTGTGCACGGAAATTCAGTTTCGGAGCGCCGCTTCGTTCAAGCAAAACGGACGCTATGTGATTTTTCCACAGGAAAAGCTGATTCTGCAAAGTCTTGTGAATCGTTGGAACAGTTTTTGTGAGGAATATCCGCTTTGTGACCCGGACGCACTGTGTATGCTGGAAAGCGGCATTTATATCCGCGATTACACATTGAAATCCGTCCGATATCATCTAAAAAATGTATATATTCCGGCATTTGTCGGAAAGGTTACGCTGGACTCCAGACTTCCTGTTCCGTTGGCGGAGTTGTGGCACGCCATCCTGCTCTGGGCAGATTACAGCGGCATCGGCATCAAGACCGCGCTCGGCATGGGCGGGGCAAATGTCAGATTTCTTTAGAATCCAGCACACAATCATACCCTTGCAGCGCAAAAGATCCACAGTTTTTAGTGGATCTTTTGACTATTTTAAATTTGTTTCATGCTGCCCTCTTCAGAACTTTTTGAGGGCTTTTTTAGACAGATGCCGCTGATAAATACTTCATATCCGCGCGAATAAACCATCGGGGCCAGAGGAAGTTCCTCTGGCCCTTTTCTTTTTGAATACCAAAGACTCTGTCGAGAAACAGTATATTTGTCAGATATCTGAAATATCCTTCAGTGCATGATACACATCCCGCCAGAGGTGCAGGCCGCTGCCGGGGTATCGGCTGCGCAGGCGCTCCAGTGCAGCTTTTCTGGCTTTTGTCACGCCATCCGGCGAGAGCATTTCACGCAGACCCAGCTCGTCTGTAGACAGCTTTTCGTAGCCGAACACGCCATAGGTATGGCCGAGGATCGCGCGGTCTTTCGCGCTGAGCGTCTGTGCAACTTCATCCAGAGGAAGCAACTCCTCCTTGTGCAGCCGCTGCGCCTGCTTTACGCGCTGCATTTCGTCTTTTGGCAACGCCGCTACACCGAGATTTGCCTCCAAATAGCGGTACATTTTCCCGCGCAGAAACGGATGCAGATATGTGGTCAATTTTCCGCGATCCTCGTCATACACCCTGATGGAAAGACACTCACAAAGTTCCAAAGCACCTTCGGCACACAGCTCGTCCAGCGTTTCTTTGTCCGAACAGCCAAAGCTCTGCGCCGCGTCTTTTGCAACAGAAGCGATGAACCCCTGCATTTGAAGATAAAGCTGCTCAAAGGCTTCCGTGTCGCCGCTGAGATATTGCCGGTACAGTTCTTCGTTCGTCATAAGCTGTCACCTCCTCACGCAGCACCGTCAGCTTTGCTTTCTTGGGCGTCCTACGGGCTTACTTTTGCGCTGCACATCGCAGAGCGGATAGAGATTTTTGGTTGCCAGGGATTCGTTGAAAGCTTCATAGGGCATACCGGGCTGCGTTCGTGCTTCGTGGTAAAGTTCTTCTGCCTTTGCGTGCAGGCGCATCTGCTCCTCTGCCGTGATAATGCCGCGGGCTTTATCCTTATCGATACGCTGATAGCAGCGAGAAAGCGCCTGCGTCAATGGACTGTCCGTCGCTGTTTCTTTGACGCCGCGCATCCGATAACCGAGCTGCGCACAGGAATAGCGCGGGTTATCCGGATTCGGGGAATCGCAGTATTTTGTATGATAGCCCTTTTGCAGCAGAAAGAGCCTGCCGCACAGTTCACACTTCCGAATCAGATGCCCGGCTTCCAGCCCTTTATAAAAATCCAGCTTCAGAAGGGTTTGTAGATGCTCTGTTTCGTAGTATGCTTCTGACGAAAGCAGAAGCGCAGGAATCTCTGATCAAGATGCAAACGAGCGCAGAAAATTTCGAGAAACAGGCTGGGAGCCTGAACGAGAGGTATTCTTCCAACTGCAAGGCGCTGACAGAGAATACGAAGCTCTCCCTGACCGCGATCCTGAACGATACGAAGAAGCAGCTTTCGAATACTGTGCAGGAGACGCGGAAGAAAATCCGGACGTGCGCGTGGATCTCGATTACGGCAGTGATCTTGTGCGCGGCGCTGTGCGCCTTGGCCGTGCTGTGGAGCAGATGACGGTCGATGCACCGACACGCGACGGAACGACTATGCCGCTGCATATTGACAGCAAGCGCCGCAAGAAGCTCCGGCAAAAGAAAACCGCCCTCGATCACGCCGAGGACGACCATGAAGAAATGCGAATGGACACGATGTAGACGTTGGGGGTGGCGAAGAAGAACTGCATGATTCCAATTCCCGCTGGGAATACTTACAACAAAAAAGGAGGTGGACAGCATCAGCACCCAGAGGAAACCGGCGCCGGAGCAGGCAAAGAAAGAGCTTGCTGAACAGCTCTGGCTGAGCTACTACAATCAGGTTCTGTTTGAAGCCGGACTGATTACGGAGACGGAACGCAACCGCATGAAAAACAAAATCAGCGCATTGGCGCCGTCCGCCTCCAATGGAGTTGACAGGAGCGTCCTGACGTGATGCTCCTGTCAGAAACTCACACTTGCTTGTTTCACGCAGGTGTGATATAGTAGAAAAAACATGATAAAACGAAAAACGAAGGAGCTAGTCAAATGGACATACATACGATCAGAATGGAGCTAAGAACAAAGTCCATTTACGATTTGCCGCTGCGCGTGACCTACTATGCGCGTGTGTCGTCTGAGAGTGACGAGCAGCTGAACTCACTGGGCAATCAGGTTTCCTACTATGAGGATCTGATCCGAAGGAATCTCCAGTGGACATTCGTGCCGGGGTACATTGACGAGGGCTTGTCCGGTATCTCCACGAAAAAGCGTGAAAACTTCAACCGCATGATCGAAGACGCCGCCGAAGGCCAATTCGACTTGATCATCACCAAAGAAATCTCCCGCTTCGCCCGAAACACGCTCGACTCTATCCAGTACACGCGCCAGCTTCTGAGCTACGGTGTCGGTGTATTCTTCCAGAACGACAACATCAACACGTTCGATGAGGATGCCGAACTGCGCCTGTCCATCATGTCGTCTATCGCGCAGGACGAGCTGCGCAAGCTGTCCTCGCGCGTGAAATTTGGCCACCAGCAGGCCATCAAGTCGAGTGTCGTACTCGGCAACAGCCGCATTTTCGGCTACACAAAAGCGGACGGGAAGCTGGTCATTGACGAAACGGAAGCGCCGATGGTGCGGGAACTGTTTGAACTTTACGCGACCGGCGAATACTCCATGAAGCAGCTGGAAGCGCTGTTCTGGGAAAAAGGCTATCGCAACCACAACGGCAAGAAAATCGCGCACACCACCATGTCCAACATCATTTCAAATCCCAAATACAAGGGCTACTACGTTGGCAACAAGGTCAAGGTCGTGGATATGCTCACGAAGAAGCAGAAATTCCTCCCGCCGGAGGAATGGGTCATGTTCAAGGACGAAACAGGCGAGATCGTACCGGCGATCGTGTCTGAGGAAATCTGGGACGCTGCGAATGCTGTCCTGAAAAAGCGCAGCGAGGATGTGAAGGCTCGGCAGGGCGTCTGCAACCACGCCAATCTCCTGACAGGAAAGCTATGGTGTACGGAGTGCGGACAGCCCTACTACCGCCGCGAATCCGAGGACAAGCGCGGGAGAAAGAACAGCAAATGGCTCTGCTCCGGCAAGATCAAAAACGGCGCGGATTCCTGTAAATCCTTTGCCATCTACGAAAGCGAGATTAAGCCGCTGCTGTTCGAGGTGTTCCGCGACACGGCGGCAGACGCCGACGCAATGGCGGAAGAATACATCCGTATGTATAACGAGCTGACGCAGCACGGCTCACTCCGGAAAAAGATCGAACAGCAGAATAACATCATCGATCAGGCAAATCGGAAGAAGAATAAGCTCCTGCAGCTTGCCGCAGACGACAGTATTACGAACGCGGATTTCAAGAAGATGACTGCTGACTGCAATCGTGAAATAGAAGAAGCCGAAAAGGAAATCGCAGAACTGGAGCAGACAGCCGCAGAGGGCGACGCCTTCAAGCAGAAGATCGATGAGATCCGCAGAGTCCTGACGAATGCCCAGCGCGACGCGGCGCAGGGAATCATCACGAAGGAGTTCATCGACAAGTATATCAGCAAGATTTTCGTGACACCGAAGGACGACACGACTATGCTGCTTCAGGTCAAGATCTTCACCGGGGAAACGACGGAAAAGTACCTCCGGAAACTCGAAAGCCGCACGGGTCACATCACCCGTGATTTGGCTGAACAGTCAGAAAAGCCAGACGCCGCAAGGGTTTTCGACTCTGACGATTCTATGGGTCACACGTCTAAGAAAATGATCGAGGCCTACGAGCGCAGCATGAAGTAAGACTCCGGACCGCGGCAGATCCCTGCCGCGGTCCAAATCTTATAATGCGCCGTCTCCGATATTCTGTGCCGTACATTGCAGGAAAAAACCTGCCAAAAGATAG
>ERZ773104.2766-NODE-2766-length-18545-cov-4.698053_pt1 | contig 18545 bp, 16 predicted proteins | sample MGYA00511920_ERZ773104 | MGnify/ENA primary metagenome ERZ773104 (study PRJEB29015, sample SAMEA2737857) | human gut metagenome | biome: human gut; feature: human-associated habitat; material: faeces | place: China | collected 2012 ...
CACAAAAGCAAAATGCCCGTAGAGCCTATAAAATAAGGCTTTGCGGACATTTAAGGAGATATAAAAAGATAGTCAAAAAGACATATATAATTTTGTATAACTGATAAGCTAAGTAATGAAATATATAAGGGAGTGATAGAATGATAAAAAATATTTCTTTTGTATTTCAGAAAATCTGGCAAAAGCATCGGGGGTTGCTTTGCTACCTGATTTTATGTGTTCTGTCGTCTTTGGGAATTTCTGTGGTCGCTGTCTGGTTTCCGGCGTTTGTGGTTTCAAGAATTTCCACCGGAAAGGCAGATGCAGCGCAGCTGGCGGCGGCAGGGCTTGTTGCGGTCTGTGTTTATGGACTGCAGCAGATGGCGTCTTCCGGGAGGGGAATGCGGCAGCTGTTTTTGTGCCGGGATTTTCTGTATGAAATCTTTTTAAAACGTTTTGATAAAGCCTGCTCTTATGCAGAGAGCACAGAGGGACAGAAAGCATACGGGATGGCGCGGCAGACTGCCCTGTGGGGAAGTGATTTTCGCATATTTCTGGAAGGCATTCTGGATCTGTACGTGTGTATTGGCTCCTTCGTGTTGTTCGGAGGGGCAATCTTTGGTCTGCAGCCGGGACTGTTTTTCGTGTTGCTTTTGTTATCCGCAGCAGGATATGTTGTCTGTCATAAAAATGAAAAAGCGTACCAGAGACTTCTGGAGGAGCAGGCTGGGGAAAACCGACGCTTTTCCTATTTTATCGGGGCTGCGCAGAATGAAAAATACGGTAAAGATATGCGCTTGTATCAGTTGTCAGAGGTTGTTTCCGGGAAAATAGACGGGTGTCTGAAAAGCCTGGTACAGCTGCAGAAAAAATACTTTTCTGTACTTGCGCGTTCCGGAATGCTGGAGGGCGCGATCGCCTGTGTACGGGATATTGTGGTATTTCTGTATCTGATTCAAAAGTGCGCTGCGCAGGAAATTTCGGCGGCTGAATTTGTCCTGTATTATGGTATTGCGATGCAGTTTTCCAATTTTGTTACGGTATTTGTACATAGCTATAGTCAGCTGCAGACCGGAAGCAAGGGAATCGAAAAAATCCGGACATACATGCAGGAGGGCGAAGCGCCTGCCGGACAGCAGAAAACGGAATGTACGCAAAAAGTGGAATGTGCGCGGGCAGCGGAGGAGATCTCCTTTCAGGATGTGTCGTTTGGGTATAATGCAGGCAGGCTCGTAATTGACGGACTGAATCTGAACATCCGGAAAGGGGAAAAGCTTGCGCTGATCGGGGAAAATGGGGCTGGCAAAACAACGCTGGTCAAGCTTCTATGCGGTCTGTATCCGGTTTCGTCCGGGAAAATTACCATACAGGGGACGGAGGTTTCCAGAGGACAGGCAGATTTTATCCGGGATCAGGTTGCTGTATTGTTTCAGGATGCGCTGGTTCTTCCATATACCGTAGCAGAGAATGTTTCGTTGAAACCGTTGGAAGAGACGGATCAGAATCAGGTCTGGGCAGCTCTGGAACAGGCGGGACTTTCGGAGCGGATAAAGCAGGAGCCAAACGGAATTCTGACCCAGATGACAAAGGCAGTATCCGGGGATGGAATTTCCCTGTCCGGTGGAGAAGCGCAGAAACTTCTGATGGCGAGGATGCTGTATCATAAATCGGCACAGATCTGGATTCTGGACGAGCCGACAGCAGCGCTGGATGCAATTGCGGAGAGTGAAGTTTATGAAAAATTCCGGGAACTTGGAAAAGAGAAAACCTGTATCTATATTTCCCACAGGCTTGCGAGCACACAATTTATGGATCGTATCATTCTGCTAAAAGACGGGAAAATACAGGAAAGCGGAACCCATAAAGAACTGATGGCGCAAAACAGAATGTATGCGCGTCTCTATGAAATTCAGAGCCGGTATTACAGGGAGGAGGAACAGCAATGAAAGAAAAACGAAAAGTTCCTGTTCGGGATACAATAAAATTGCTTTGGGCGATGGATCGGAAGTTCCCTGTAATTGTGATTCTTCAGGGAGGATTGAATGCCCTGCTTTTCTATCTGCCGGTAATTTTGGTTGCCAGAATTCTGGATTTGCTGGTTTACAGGGAAAATTCTGCAGATCCGGTTTCTATAGCAGTTGTTGGACTGGTCGGAATCTGGCTTTTGAAAGGTGTAAAAGCGCTTCTGGAAAAGGAGATGAAAACCAGAAGCTATCAGATTGCCATGCGTTTTGAGACGCTTGTTCCGGTAAATACCCTGAATATTTCTTTTTCTGATCTGGAATCGGATTATGCAAAGGAAATGCGGGCGAGGATTTTGGCAGACCGAAGCTGGGGAAGCGGATTTTTTGGAGTCGCAGATAAGTTTTGCAACCTCTGCAATTCCGGGTTCGAACTGCTTGGTTCGGTTATTATGCTGATTCCGCTTGCAATGCAGGTTTCCGGGAGCGCGGCGGGGAAGGTTGCGGCAGCGCTTCTGTTCAATATTGGTCTGGCTGTGGTCGGCGCGTCGGTTTATGCCAAATGGTATCAGAAGAAAGAATCTGCTGCGATGAATCAAATGACTCAGGCAGAAAAGAACAGCCGCTTCTGGTATATGGATGAAGGCGGAAGCGGTGCGATCGGGGCACAGTCTTTGAAAGATATTTTTATGTACCGTGCGAAGAAAATGATTCAGAAAACGGTCGATACAGAACGGGAAGGTGTCAGGAAAAATGTATTTACCATTGCCAGAATCAATGGTGCAGGCGGGCTTGGAACTGGCATGATTCAGGGAATTTTGCTGTGTGTTTCCTATTATTGCGTGCTGGCGCTGGCAATTGCCGGGACGATCACGGTCGGCATGGTGCTGCGGTATGCGCAGGCAATTTTTCAGGCATGTATGTCGGTTTCAGCATCCATCCGGTTGGCAGGGGAATTTCGGACGGATGTTGGCAGGATCGCAAGTACCCTGGAATATCTGAACCTGGAAGCAGAGAAAACAAAGGGAGATTCTTTCACAGAGATGACAAAAGGGGTGATTGAGTTTCGGAATGTTTCTTTCCGGTATCCGGGGACAAAAGAGCTGGTTCTGGATCATGTCAGTCTGAAAATCGAGCCGTCTGAGAAAATCGCAGTGGTCGGGAAGAATGGAAGCGGGAAAACGACGCTCGTAAAGCTTCTTTGCAGGCTGTATGAGCCGGAGGAGGGAGAAATCCTCTGGAACGGCAAAAATATCCGGGAATATGATTTGAGGGAGTGGCAGAAGATTTTTGCGATCGTTTTTCAGGATTATTCCCTGTTGTCCCTGACGCTTGGGCAAAATGTAGCCGCTTCTGAGCAGTATGAAACAGAGCGTGCAAAAGAGGTGCTGCAGCTGGCAGGCTTTGGGGAACGTCTGAATAAACTAAAGAAAGGTCTGGAAACCGTGGTATATCCGGAATACGAGCAGGATGGCGTTTCGTTTTCCGGAGGAGAAGAGCAGAAGATTGCGATCGCAAGGGCGATTTATAAGGGCGGTCAGATTTGCATTCTGGATGAGCCGACTGCGGCGCTTGATCCTGTTTCAGAAAGCAGGGTTTATGAGAGCTTTGATGAGATCGTCAAGGGTAAAACTGCGGTTTACATTTCCCATAGGCTTTCCAGCTGCAAGTTCAGTGACCGGATTTTTGTTCTGGATAACGGGAAAATAGCGGAGAGCGGAACGCATGAAGCGCTGCTTTCCCAAAACGGGCTCTATGCGCAGCTATGGCAGGCTCAGGCGCAGTATTATAAAGTGTAGAGGAAAAGAGAATGGAACAAATTTTAAAAGAAAGAGGGCAATTTGATCTTAATATTGGTTTTTTTGATGATTTATTTAATGCAGATGAACTATCGTGTATTGATCAACCAATTGCGGCATGTGCTGGAATATATGATTTAGATTATTACTATATGTATAGTTTTTATATCATATACCTCACTAATTGGAGTTATCCATTATATGGTTCGTTGTTGTTGACTCCCTAAATTAGCATAATACTGATCTGCTTGCCTGTCTCTGGAATGATCTGTATACTGTCATTAGTTTACAGAAAGAAAAAGGTCCCAGAGCACCCTCCGTGACAAGTCGTGTACTCTGAGACCATGGTTAAAAACCATGATTATTATATCAGACTACACGCTGGTTCTCAAGGAGGATTTTGGCGTTTTGTTGAGAGCAGTGAGAACTCCCATATTTGTCCCGTATGTCGGGGAACGCTCCGCTACAGAGATTCCAGACCTCGCATCCGAAAAAGGGAAGGCGGCACTAAGGAGCAGCTGATGATCCGCAGGTTCCGCTGTCAGAACTGCCATGCTTATCACAATGAACTTCCGGACTGCCGTGTTCCCTATAAACACTATGAGGCAGAGGTGATCGCCGGTGTTCTGGACGAAGTAATTCTTCCAGAAGATCTGGATTCTGAGGATTATCCATCTTTCAGTACCATGCTCCGCTGGCTTCAATGGTTCCGTGAAAACCTACAGCGTATGGAAGGATACCTGCGGACAGTTGGATACCAGATACTGAATCTGGGAGAGGACTTCCTGTTTACCTCTGACTCGCTGCTCGACAAGATCAGAAACAGATATCAGAACTGGCTGGAACTGCTTCTCCGGCTGATCTATAACAGCGGCGGATTTCTGGTGCCGGTCCGCTGGTAGACTTGTGCACCTGTTTTGGTTCGTTTGTCATGCAGGCTGATAGTATAGTGGTCTCAAAAGGAGGTAACTATACCATGAGTACAAATGACACATTTATAAAACAGCAGTGGCAGGATCAGGAAGCCCTTCACCGTTTCCAGCTGATCTCGCCGCTTCTTCAGACCGGTCTGGATGATGCCAGACGTATACAGCTGCGCAAGACGATCGCTGATGAGAATAACATTTCTGTCCGCACGCTTTACCGGTATGAAAAAGCCTTTGCAGAAAAACAGTTCGCAGGTCTCAGACCGGCTGACCGTGAAAAGCATCGTTCTCAGAGCCTTCCGGAAAACTTTGGGTTTCTCCTCGAACAGGCTGTCCAGCTCCGCAGGGAAGTTCCGGAACGGTCAGTTGCCCAGATCATTTACATTCTGGAAGCAGAAGGTCTTGTGGCTCCCGGCATTCTGAAGCGTTCCACCCTTGAACGCCACATATACCGGGCTGGATACGGACAGAAGCAGATGCAGATGTACAAGGAGGCAAGAAACAGTTCTTCCAGACGCTTCTGCAAGCCTCACCGCATGATGCTGGTCCAGGGTGATATCAAGTATGGCCCGAAACTCCCCATTGGGAAAAATGGTGCAAAGGTACAGACCTATCTGTCCTCTGCCATTGATGACCATTCCAGATATCTGCTGCCCTCACGATTTTACGATAATCAGGAAGAATCCATCATTGAGGATACCTTCCATCAGGCCATCTCCAGATATGGAGTCTTTGACGCCTGCTACTTTGACAACGGAAGCCAGTACATTGCAAAGCAGATCCGGTTCTCACTTGCAAGACTTGGGATCCGTGTCATGCATGCAAAACCACGTTCCGGGAAAAGCAAGGGCAAGATTGAAAAGTTCCATCAGGTGGTGGATGACTTTATCCGTGAATCGAAGCTAAAAAATATCAGGACGATGGAAGAACTGAACCGTCTCTGGGCAGTCTATCTGGAAGAATACTATCATAAGCAGAAGCATGCCGGTATCGCAGAATACTACGAAAGCCTGGGAGTCGCTGTTTCGGAAGAAGGAATCTCTCCGCTTCAGGAGTGGAACCGGGACAGCCGTCCGCTGACCTTTCTGGATGCAGCGGTGGTATCGGAAGCATTTCTCCATCATGAGCAGAGGAAAGTCGACCGGGGAGCATGCATCAGCTTCCGTGGAAAACGCTATGAAACGAAGCCTTCCCTGATCGGACACACGGTAGAGATTTCTTATGATCCGGCAGCCCCGGAGCAGATCACCGTCTCCTATCAGGGAATGGATCCTTTTACCGCAATGCCGGTGAGGATCGGTTCGTATTGTGATAAGAGTCTGGCCCTGCCTGCTTCCATGCAGGAATAGACCCCTACGACTTCCCGCTTTCTGGATGCACTGGAAAAACGTCATGAACAGAACCAGCGGCAGATGGCAGATGCCATTTCCTTTGCTGCGTACCGGAAGGAGGCGGATGACTGATGTATGAATCATTCTTTGGCATGGAGCGCACGCCGTTTGTCCGTGATGTTCCACCGGAAAAGCTGTATGAATCCAATGCATTCCGCGAGACCCTCGGACGGCTGTCCTATGTGGCAGACCGTCAGATGTTTGCCGTTGTAACGGCGGACCCCGGATGTGGGAAATCAACCCTGATCCGCCGTTTTTACTCGGAACTTCCCAAAGAGGATTACATTGTCCTGTACCTGTCTGACTTAAAGCTGACACCACGGTGGTTTTATAAAGGGCTGCTGGACCAGCTGGGACTGGAATCCCGGTTTTACCGTGGTGATTCCAAACGACAGCTGCAACAGGAGATCGAAATCATCCGGGGAGTGCAGCACAAAAAGGTCGTCTGCATCCTTGATGAAGCACATCTGCTGGAAAAGGAAACACTGGAAGAATTCCGTTTTCTGCTCAACTACAGGTTTGATTCCATGAGTCCTATGGCTGTTGTACTGGTCGGCCAGACAGAGCTCTGGGAAAACAAGCTGAAACTGCAGCGGTATGCCGCGGTCCGCCAGCGCATTGATATGTACTGTACCCTGCCACACCTGGACAGGTCTGAGACAGAACAGTATATCGCAAGCCATATGGATTACTCCGGATGTACCCAGGAGGTCTTTACAGCCAAAGCGCTGGATGAGATCCATAAAGCATCGGCCGGGATCCCACGTATGATCAACCGGATCTGTGAAAAAGCTCTTATGTATGCATTTCAAAACCAGAAGCGCCTGATCGATGATTATATGATCAAGTTTGTCATAGAGCATGAAATGCTTGGAACCATAACAACGTAAAAGTTATTGTCGCCTGGATTCAGGCGGCAGCCCTGTGGGGCTGATGACAGAAAACCAGTCAATCTGATGACAGTTCATGTGAGCAAATCCGTGACAGTTCATGGGGTCAGTAACAATAAAAAATACGGATTAAAATATATTGTATTACGTTACATGGATGTGTTTGAAGCAAGACAGGATTATAGGAGTTTTACTGGGGTGTAATGAAAACAATAAAATTAGTATCGGAGGGAAAAATGCCATACATAAATGGGGATGGGAAACAAAATTGACCCCAATATTATTCCTGAACATATTGATACTAATGGAGATTTGATCGGAAGAAAAGTAGCATCGTATGAGCTGGCAGAAAATCATTCGGTTATAGACCAACTGTTGGAGTGGAAGAAGGAATTGAGAGAGCTATTAAACGGTATAGAGAAGAAATGAAAGGAATAGAAAATAATGAATGATAGAATTTCTGCACTTTTAAAAGAAAAACACATAAATAATAAAAATGTAAATGTGACGGCAAAAAGTATTTTGATTACTGGAGCAGGTGGAACTGTTGGAGAAGCTTTAGCTCGATTTTTATTAGAACGATATTGTGATAAAACAGTAATTTTATTAGATCATAGTGATTCGGCATTGAATGTATGTTATAAGAATTTAAACAAGTATAAAAATGCCCATTTTTATATTGGAGATTATGCAGACACCAAAATGTTCAATTGGTTAATTCGAAAATATAATGTAGATACGGTATTTCATTGCGCAGCATATAAAATTGTTCCAATGGTAGATTTGAATCCAGTTAGCGCCTTTGAAAATAACACAGAAAAAAGCAATAAATTATTTCGGATGTGTGGCGAAAATAAAATCCAAAATTGTATTTTTATGTCCAGTTATGAAGCTTTTATTTCTAAAAATATATTTGGCGATACCAAAAGAATTGCAGAAATTCTTTTGGAGCAAAATTCTACAAAATATCCTGATACAAAATATTGCGCACTACGATTTGGTTTTGTTTTAAACTCATCAGGAAGTGTAATATATTTATTCGAGGAACAAGCTCGAAAAGGAGAAAATATAACTGTAACGCATAAAGAAGTTGAGAGATATGTTTGCTCTGTAGATGAAGTAGTAGATGGAGCAGTTGTGTTACTCGAAATGGGTGAAACAGGATGTCTATACACTCTAAATATGAAAAAACCTATAAAAATATATGAATTAGCAAAGTATTATCAGATGAAATATAATGAAAGAAGTAAGATTGTAATTACGCAATTAAGGCCTGGAGATAAGATTTATGAAGAACCATTAGGATGTGAAAATGGTTTTTCTACAAGTTTAAATAATCAAGTTTTTAAAAATAACAAAATATATATTAATTGGAATACTTTTAATGAAAACTATTCTAAATTAATAAAAAATATAGAAAGTGAAAATTATGAAAGAATATATGATTTGATAAGAACCTGTACTAAAAATATTGAAGTAATGTGATATGTTAATTAATAATAAGAAAGGTATAAATAAAATTCCTTGAGGTTTTAGTATCTGACTTCCAGAAAAAAACAATGCAGTCTTAGTACATTTTGAATAATGTTTAGGAGTGAATAATAATACAGATGTTTCAAACCTATTTCCGCACCATTTTCAAAATAGATAAAAAGAGCACATTTATCTGCATCATCTATAACCTGCTCAAACAATTACTAAATGTTTTTTACGGCGTTTATTTCCTGCGTCTGATTCTGGTACACGTTGAGACTGACCGGGATCTGACTGCTGTTTTGTGGGTATTGCTTGGCATGTTGGCGATCAATGTTGGGTTTCATTTTGGCGACCAGTATTTCAAAAATGTTTATACCCCTGTGTTTCAGACAAAGCTCGAACAGTATCTGTATGAGACGATTTCGGACAGGGCGGCGGATGTGCCATATGATCAGTATTGCCAGCCGGAATTTCTGAATTTATATCAGCGTCTTTTGGACAATACGGCAAAAAATATTCTACAGGTTTGGAATTCGATCGGAACGCTGTTCGGATTGGTAGAAGCGTTCGTACTGATTTTGTTCTATATCGGGAAGGTGGACTGGTTTGCGATCGTGTTGTCGGTTCTGCCGCTGTTTTATTCCTATGTGGTCGGAGCAAAGGGCGCGAAGTACCGGCACGAATTCAACCAGGCGCTGACCTTTCCGACGCGAAAAAAAGAATATGCGAAGCGGGTATTTTATTTGCCTCAGTATGCAAAAGAACTGCGGACGACCTCGGTTTCCCAGATTGTCCAGAGTATTTATGAAGCGGGCGTATCAGAGACGATAGCGATCTGCAGAAAGTTTGGAAAAAAGATCGGATTTTTGAACTTTGTCGAACTGCTGATCAGCGATGGACTGGTAATTATGCTGCCGATCGCTTATGTTGTCGTGCGGATTCTGACCGGACATATGCTTTTGATCGGTGATTTTATCGGAATTGCGCAGTCGATTACGACGTTTGGCTGGGATCTGGAATGGTTCTTTGACGAGCTGATTGCGATCAAGGAAGCGTCGCTTTATATCCGGGAATATCAGGAATACTGCGAAACCTATCAGAAAACGGAAACAGGAGACAGGCATCTGGACTGTTCAAATGGATTTGAGCTTTCTTTTGTGAATGTCGGATATTCTTATCAGAAAGGAACAAATGCAAAGCGTGCCCTGCACGATGTAAACGTAACGATCCGAAACGGAGAAGTCATCGCGGTTGTCGGAGAAAATGGTGCAGGAAAGACGACGTTTACCAACCTTTTATCCGGGTTATTTGTTGGAAAAGAGGGGGAGATTTTATTAAACGGAACCGAGATCAGTCAGTATACAAAAGCAGATCTGACAAAGTTTTTCGGGGTAATCCATCAGGATTTTCATTTGTTTCCGATGTCTGTCCGGGATAATATCCGGGCTGGGGAAGAACTGTCGGAGAAAGAAATTCAGAATGCGGTAAACCAGCTGGAAGTACGCAAAAAAATCAGAAACCTGGATCAGTCGATTTCCCGGGAATTTGCGGATGACGGACTGGTGCTGTCCGGTGGGGAAAGCCAACAGCTGATGCTGGCGCGGATTATTGCGAACCGGTATCCGTTCGTAATTCTGGATGAACCGACGAGCGCGCTGGACCCTTTGACGGAACGGAAAATCAACCGGTATGTCATGCAGACGCTGGCATCGCCGGAGCGGACAATTTTGTTTATTTCGCACAGACTGTTTACGACGCAGCTCGCGGATCGTATTCTGGTATTTGATAAAGGAACGATTGTAGAAGAGGGGAATCATTGTGAGCTGATGAAGAAGAAGGGGCATTATTATGAAATGTATCAGCTACAGCAAAAGCTGTATGGACAGGAGGAAATCGAGTCGGCAAAAACGGAAAACGATCGTCCGGAATAATTTTTATTTGTTCGGGAAAGCCATGTCAGCAGAGCCGGGATTTGTCGTGCTGTCGGCGCTGCTGAGAGTTGTCGTCAGTGTGCGGACTTCCTTTTTACGGGTTATTTTTCTGGCATATATCATTTCCTGTATGGAACAGAAAAAAACGCTGGCATTTATTCTGACGTTTATCGGAATCTCGTTTTTGATCGTAGGAGTCACTTATGCGGTTCAGAGCTTTTTTGAAAATCGCTATCAGCCGGTGTGTCAGGAAAAGCTGGTACAGTCTCTGCAGCGGGAATTGTTCGAAAAAATGCGGACGGTTGATTTGCAAAGCTATGATACGGAAAGCTATTACAGCGCGATTACGCTGGCGGGAGAAGAGTGCTCAAAAAGGGCAGTTCAGGTCGTCGGAAATTTTCTGAACCTGTTGGAATCTGTCCTGACGCTTGCCCTGACCTGTGTTTCCGTGATCGGGGCGGACTGGATTGTACCGGTTGTGGCTGCTGTGTCGTTCGGGTTCAGCTTCTGGATGAATCAAAAAATGGTATCCAGACGGGTATCGTATGATACGGCGGTAAAATTAAAGGAAAAAGAAGCCTCGATGCTCAAACGTGTGCTCTATCTGCCGGAGTATGCAAAGGACATTCGGTCATCCGGGATGAAGCAGACGGTTTTGGAACGATATCGTAAAAATACAGAGGAAAAAGCTGTCCTGATCCGAAAACAGGGCGGAAAAATCGGACGGCTGACGGCGCTGGAAACGATTGGCGGTTCCTGCCTTTTGATTGACTTTTTCGCATCGTTGTATCTGGCAGTCAAAACACTCGTTTGGAATACCATGACAGCTTCCGGTTTTGTCGCGGTGCTCAATGCCTGCAATCAGATTCAGTTCAGCCTGGAAAGCCTTTCTGCGCAGATTGCGGTATTTGCAGAAAACGGGACGCTGATCGAACGGTTTCGGACAGTTGAAAACATGGAACCTGAAATTGAAAAGAAAGAACCGGGACAATCTGCAGCGCCATTTGAAACGCTTCAGGTGCAGGATATTTGCTTTCAGTATGAAAATAACAAGTTTGGATTAAAGAACGTCCGGTTTGAAATTAAAAAAGGAGAAAAGGTCGCGTTTGTAGGCGAAAACGGATCTGGCAAGACGACACTGGTAAAGCTGCTGCTCCGGCTCTATGACTGCAGCAGCGGGGAGATTTTATATAATGGAATGCCTGTAGAAAAGATGAATACCCGCACTTACAGAAGCGCTTATTCGACGCTGTTCCAGGATTTCAACCTGTATGCCGCGTCGGTTGCAGAAAATGTTTCGATGAACCAGAATCCCGATCTGGAAAAAGTCCGGGAAGCTCTGATTTGTGCGCGGATTCCCAAAGCAGCAGATCAGCTGGATGGAATTATTTCGAAAGAATTCTGTGCGGACGGAATCGATTTTTCCGGCGGAGAGCGGCAGCGGATTGCGCTTGCACGCGTTTTTTATGAAAACCATGATATCCTGATTATGGACGAGCCGACTGCTGCAATGGATATTCGTTTCGAAAAAGAATTTTATGATCTTGTCTTTTCTTATCTGAAAGACAAGACAATCCTGATGATTTCGCACCGACTGGCGTCGATCACTGCCTGCGATAGAATTTTTTATATGGAAAACGGTTCGATCACAGAACAAGGCACGCATCAGGAGCTGATGGAAAAGCAAGGAAAATATGCGAAGCTGTTCCTGGCGCAGTTAAATTGACAGTTTATTAAAACTTTTTTTAAGAGGCATTTCAGATTGGTGTTGGTATCTGACCTTTGGAAAAATGCCCCGGGAAAAAACAATAAAAGAATTCTAAAATGTCTATGAAGCTGATAGAATGAGATAACAAAACAGGAGGGGCTAAATTGCCTGTTTTAGTAAGGGGGACTGTACAAATGAAACAAGGGAAAATCGGCATGTCGTTTCGACATGTTCCGGGGAAATTTCTGGTAATAGGGAGATTCCTTGAAAAAATCGTATCTGCGTTGCTGCCGTTTTTAACAATGCTGGTCAGCGCGCGGTTTATCGACCTGGTGTTAAATCAGCGGATGGAGGAGGCGATCCGCGACGCCTGCCTGCTGGGAGCTTTGATCCTGTGCCAGCGGCTGGGCGGAAATCTGGATACCTGGATGCGGATTCACCAGCGGAAGGTGCTTTTTCCATATCTGGACGAGCGGATGATCGGAAAAATTTCGCGGATTCCGTATGGATTTCTGGAGAATACGGAGATTCAGGACGCGCTGGAGCGGGTGTCGAAAGACCCAGAGGAGGTGCTAAACGGCGTCCTGGAAAGCGGCTTTTCGATGGTCTGCTTCCTGATTTCCAACGGCTGTCTGGTTGTGTGGCTGATTACGCAGGCTCCGGTCTGGATTTCGCCGGTCATCGTGGTGCTGTTGGTCGGCTTTGGGTTCTTTGCGGTAAAAGGCGGGCAGAAGCAGTATGAGGCGAAAAAAGAGGTCACGCTTGGAAAGCGGAAAGCGGCTTATGCGGAAGAGATTCTGGGGAATCGCGACGCGGCAAATGAGCGGGTTCTGTTCGGGTTTGGCGATTGGGTCAACGGGATTTTCTTAAAAGAAAGACAGATCGCAAGGCTACGGGAGCGGAAAGCGAGACGCTGGTGGTTCATCGGCATGAACATGGGCGGATTTCTGGCGATCGCACTGTCGATTCTGGTGATCTTTGCGCTGATTTTCCCGGTTGTGCAGGGCAATACTTCCGTCGGTGTTTTTGTTTCGCTGGTGACGTCCTTTATGGCAATGGCGCAGAGCCTGACCTGGCAGTTGCCGGGAATGCTCAAAGAGATGGAGCAGGGCAGACAGCTGTTGGGCGACATGAAACGTATTTTGGAGCTGCCGGAATATGAGGAAAAACCGGACAGTAGCGCAGCGCTTTCGTTTGAGTCGCTGGAATTTTCCCATGTTTCGTTCCATTATCCGAACACCGAAGCGATGGTGTTAAAGGATATGTGCTTTCGGATCGAAAAAGGGCACCACTACGCGTTTGTCGGGCGCAACGGCTGCGGCAAATCGACGATTGTAAAGCTGATTTTACGCTTGTATGAGCCGGATTCCGGTGAGATTTTGTTAAATGGGGAAAAGATCGAGACGTTTTCGAGGGAGCAGATCTGGAAGCTGTTCGGCGTGCTGTTCCAGGATTATGCGAAGTATCCGGTCTCGGTAGCGGACAATATCGCACCCGGCGCGGATGCAGGGCAGCGGGCAAAAATTGCCAAAGCGGAGGAAACCTCCGAACTGGACAATGTGCTGGAAAAGCTGCCGCAGGGCATGGACACGGTACTTGGGAAAATCGCAGAGGACGGCGTGGACGTCTCCGGCGGTGAGTGGCAGCGGATTGCGATGGCACGCCTGTATTATCAGGATGCAGAACTGAAAATTTTAGACGAGCCGACCGCGGCGATCGACCCGGTGCGGGAGCAGCAGATTTACCAGAAGTTTTTGAAGCTGTACCAGGATACGACAACGATTATGATTACGCACCGGCTGGGTGCAACGTCTCTTTGCGACTGGATTATCGCGATTGAGGACGGAAAGGCGATGGAGCAGGGATCCCATGAAGACCTGATGGCGAAAAACGGCATCTATTGCGAAATGTACGAAACGCAGAGGAGGTGGTATCTGTGAAAAAAAGAAGCTTTTTCCATACCGTGCGCGTCATGTTTCCGATGGCGTTTCATGCAGCGCCGCTGCGGTTTATCCTGATCAATGTGCTGGGCATTTCGCAGTCAGTCGTGATGGGCGCAAATACCTTGCTGCTTTCGAATTTTGTGAATGAGCTGATCGCTTCTGTTGGAAAGGGACGGTTTGAGGCAGCGCTGATCGCTGCGACAGCTTTTTATGTATGCGGAATTATCGGCTACCAGCTGTTGAATACGCTGTTTAACTATGCGCTGACGGAATTTCTGGAAATCTGTGACGAGACTTATCGTTATGAATTTAACGAGAAAATTTCGAAGCTTTTCCCGCTGGCATTCGAGCAGAACGAGTCGCTGGATGAAATCCAGAAGGCGCAGGCTGGGCGGGAGGATGCGAATGTTTTCATGTTCCATATGATCGGCATCATCGACATGGTTCCGCCGTATCTGGTATTTTTTGCGATTTATGCGGCATCCCTGAATCCTGTGCTGCTGTTGTGTATCGTGATTTCATTTGTGCCGTCCATCGTGACACTGTACATGCAGCGGAATATTTTCTACAGCTATGAGGATACGGCAGCGCCGGTCAGACGGAAATATCAGGGTTATCGGAAGTGCCTGACAGACCTCGCGTTTATCAAGGAGACGAGGGTGCTGCGCGCTGTGCCGTTTTTCTTTGGGAAGATGAAAACCGAACAGCAGCAGCTGTGTGAAAAAGAGGCTGCAGTCCGCACAAAGGCGAACGGGCTGGATGCCATCAACCAGACGGTCGGGATGATTGGGTATCTGGGCGCTGTGCTGATTTTAGTGGTGAGCGTTTTAAAGGGAAGCATCTCGGTCGGTGCATTTGCGGCAGTATACTATGCGTTAAATTCGTTATTTGACATGGTATTTGCACTGGTCTGTGGATTTCTTGGAAGTGCAGTAGGCAGTCTGCCTGCTGTGGAGAACTATGTGGCATTCCTGGAAAAAGATCCGGGCAGGAGCTGGAAGGACGTGCCGCGGATGGGGAAGACGATGCAGTTTTCGGATGTTTCGTTTACCTATCCCAGCGCAAAGGAGCCTTCGATTGAGCATTTGAACCTGACGATTCCGGAAAAAGAGCACCTGGCGATTGTCGGGGAGAACGGAGCGGGAAAATCGACGTTGGCAAAACTGATTCTGGGGCTGTACCCACCGACACAAGGGGCTGTGACAGTGGAGGATGGAGCAGTGACGCAGTCGTGCGGCGCGGAACAGGGAACCACGCAGGACGGCTGTATCGGGCGCTCTGCCGTGTTCCAGAATTACATGAGATACCAGATGACGCTGCAGGACAATGTGACGATCAGCGACCCGAAAAAGAATGCGCCGGTAAAACCGCTGCTGGAGCGAACGGGCTTAAAGCCGGAAGCAGTTGCGCAGTGCAGCGAACTGATGCTGTCGCGGGAGTTTGAGGGAATCGACCTGTCCGGAGGGCTCTGGCAGCAGGTGGCGATTGCGAGGGGACAGTACCGGGAGCATGACCTGATTGTGCTGGACGAACCGACTGCGGCGATCGACCCGGTGGAAGAAAGCGCTGTGTATGAGAAATTTTTACAGATGGTAAAGGGAAAAACAGCGGTGATCGTAACACACCGGCTCGCTTCTGCACGCCTGGCTGACCGGATTTTGGTGATGGAAAAAGGACGGATTGCCGAAGCTGGAACGCATGAAGAGCTGCTTGCGGCAGGCGGACTTTACAGCCGGATGTGGAAAGCACAGGCGGAGAATTACGTTGTTTAACAGAGGGGGAAGGTATCATGAAGCAGTTTTCTTACATGCTCCATACGATATTTCACTACGCGCCGGGGGAGTCGGCGGCGTATCTTGCGGCGGAAATTATGTCCTGTCTGATCTCGTTTCTGCAGCTGATTTTGCTGCAGAGCGTGGTGGACAGCTTTTTACAGAACAGCCTTGGCAGTGGAATCTGGCAAGGCGTTTTGTTCCTGGGAATTTATTTTCTTTTTCAGGTGTTGATTCAGAACGGAAAAGAACGGCTGCAGTTTGGTCTTGAGAAAAAAGTGACGCTTGCGCTGGGAACGCATATCGCTGAGACGGTTCATTCATTGGATTATCCGCATTTTGAGAGTGAGACGATGTACGATCTAGTGGAGAAAATCTCGGACAAGCCTTATGAGCATTTCTGGAAGGCGTTTTATTCGTTTTCGAAAGTCATTGGAATTTTGCTGCAGCTGATTGCTGTATTCGGATATTTGTTGTATCTGTCCGGTGGCGGTGTAGGCGTTAGCGTCGTTTTGATCGTGTTGATTTTCTATTTTGACTACAAAATCATGGTAACGAGCGACGCGCTGGAAAATGAGCGGATTCCGGAAGAGAGACGAATGAAATATTACCTGAATCTCTTTTATGATAAAAAGTATCTGTATGAAATCAAAATCATGCAGACAAAGAATTTCTTTATGAAACGGATCGAACAGCACATGGATAAGGTGTATAAAAAAAGGCTCGAAATCAGTCTGCACACGCAGAAGTATTATGGGATTTCCTGCCTGTTTCTGAGCCTCTGGACGATCTGGATTTTTGCCTTTACAGGCTTACAGGTATATCAGGGCGCGCTGTCGGCAGGCGTATTTTTGGCATGTGTGAAGATGATTGATATGGTGAGCGGACTGTCCGGCGATTTTTCGGAGGAATACGTCGAATGCGGAGAAGAGGTTCAGAAGCTGGGCTATCTGAAAAAGCTGGAGGGACTGCAGCATGGAGAATGAAATTTTGTTTGAAAATGTCTCTTTTTCATATGATGGAAAAGAGGTGTTTCGCAATCTGAATGTGCGGATTCCGTCCGACCGGCATGTGGCGCTGGTGGGCGAAAACGGCGCGGGAAAGTCAACGTTTATCAAGCTGCTTTTGGGACTTTATGAGCCGAAACAGGGAAGCATTCTTGTCGATGGAAGGCCCGTAAAAGACAGAACGCCGAAGGAAAGAAAACGGCTGTTTGCGGCGGCATTTCAGGATTTTTACCGTTATCCGTTATCGGTAAAAGAGAATCTTTCCATGTGCCAGAACGGCGAAAAGACGACGGCAGATTATATCGCTGCGCTGGAAATGGTCGGTCTGGAAACTCTGAAAGATAAACTGGATTATTTGCTTCCCTGGATGTTACCCAGAACGTCTCGGTTTCCTCTGTTTTCTTTTCGCATTTTGCTCTCTGAACAATTTTGTGAAAAGTATCAGAGGATGCATTTGTGTCGCACCAGATGGTACCGTCTTCATCGGAATGCATCCTGCAACTGTAAAAAGAACGCAGCAGGATCCGTCGGACTAGGGGTTTTAATCCAGGACTGACTCTATAAGATTTTCTCATTTTGTTTCCTCCATTCTTCTTGAAATCAGTTCTAATAATAGTATGCTGACTGAACTGAAAAACAAAAACCATAACTACATGATACACCAAAAAGTCCCTTTACGCCATATCCTTGAACACACCTTATTCTGCCCCTTCTTTTGCTTTGATGTCATCATAGATCTGATTCACATTCGCGTGGATGTTGATCGTGTGAAGATAACTGAAATCCAATCCATATTCCTTGACAAATCCAATATACCGGTAATAGGAACTGTGAGCCATGGGTTAACTGGATTGTAAACGGATTGTATTTATAGATGACCGCCTTGCCTTCTTTTAGAAGTATTCTGGCTTTTCTTTGTGTGCATGGCATTAATGGATCACCACGCATGTTGAGTACAAATACTCCAGCAGTGGATCAAAGTCGTCCATATTGATTGTTTTTCCCATCTTATACACTCCTGCTATTCATCACAGCCTATAGCGGCAGCAATTACAGCTGATACATAGTCCTCTCTTTGAGCTTCAGAAGCCTCTTCCTGAGCGTTTCTGCGCTCCTTATCAAATTCCTCGTTACATTTTACCAGATTACCTTTTTTATCCTTATTTGCCATCATAACGGCCTCCTTTTTCTTTTTTCTTATGTTCTTTTTCAACAACAGCAGAGTACATACATTCTAAAATTGCGTCTACGCCAAATGTTGTAAAATTAGCTTCCAGATGTTTTAATTCTTCGTTACTGTATTGTTTCAATCTGTTTTCAATCATATGTAATTCATGTTCCGTCGGAGTAAAACACTGAATCGTCCGATCAACAATCATTTGATATAGTTCATTTCTGTTCATATTTTCCCCTTATATACTCTCAAATTGTTGTAGTTCTTACACTTATAGTATGGTAAATGTAGGGCCCAAAAGGAGTGTTATGGACAAAGAAAAACAGTCCTATCGAACTGCTTTTCATACATTCTGCAATTTTATCAAATTAATCAATCTCCTACTATTATTTTTTTGTTATATCTGCATCTCATATAAAAAATGGCATAAAAAAAACAGCTCAAAGCTGTTGTATAGTTCGGTATTTTCATTTAACACATCTTTATTACATACCCTTTTGAAATTGTTATTTGTATTGGGGTACAAAATGGGGTACATTTTGTAAAATCACCGTTTTCGTAGGGTCGAGACTTTGCTCAACCCTTAGA
>ERZ773104.2789-NODE-2789-length-18372-cov-5.933668_pt1 | contig 18372 bp, 13 predicted proteins | sample MGYA00511920_ERZ773104 | MGnify/ENA primary metagenome ERZ773104 (study PRJEB29015, sample SAMEA2737857) | human gut metagenome | biome: human gut; feature: human-associated habitat; material: faeces | place: China | collected 2012 ...
TCCAGACGCTTTAGGCGTCAGACTAAATATCGGCGGATACGCCTGTAACTTAGGTTTGCGCAGATATGCGCTTTTTCCCATGCCAGATATGGCAGGTCCCCACATTACAGGTAGTCCGCTGTATATCTGCCTGCATCTATGCAGCCATTAAGAGTCCCATCTCAGAACTGAGTTCCCTTAGATCTGCATAAACACATGAGGTTCTACGCTTTACTGCAGGGACTTTTGCCTCCAGCAAAGACCTTTCCGTTACCGGAAGGGGTTTTAAAAGTTCTCTGATAAAATATCTTGCTCCGATATTATACGATGCCGACAGGTCACAGTTATATCTTTTTCCTGTCTGGAATACACAAAGACTGTGATTTTTCAGGTCACGGGACACACTTCCGGAGCCATCGTATGCAAGCCTGCTCGTATTCCATGCGCAGACTCTGGATACCCGCATTCCTTTTCTGTGTGCCTGATGCTCACAGCGTTTCTGGATATCCCGTTTTCTCCACAGATGCAGTTTCTGTTTTTTCTTTCCGGATATCTTTCCCTGCATTTCCAGATACTCGAATACGATCACATCTGCATGGTTCTCTTCTGCATTTTTTACGATCGCACCTGCAATTTTTCTTCCCAGCTCTATGTTCAGGCGTTTCGTATATGCCCATCTTCCCCGTGACTGCGCAGAGCCGTGTTCCCTCTGGAATCTTCGGATCCGGCCCAGTGTGCGGTACATCCGGTCTTTTTCACTGGGATGATTGATAAATTTTCTCCCCAGGACAGTTCCGTCTGCCCGCATAATGGTACAGACCGCATCGGTATTGATTCCCAAGTCCACACTACAGATGATCTGTTCTTTTACCGGTGTTTTCGTAAGTGTCACTTCTTCCGTATAAGAAAAACGCAGGAAATATTTATGGTGCCTTTTCTCCAGTGTCGGGGCTGATGCCTTTTTCCCCGACCAGTTCCTGCGCAGATATTCCATATCTGTGTGATTTAAACGCACACAAAACCATTTCCAGTCATGACCATCATACAGTTTCAGGTATGCTTCGTCTTTTCCTTCTTTTTCCTCTCTGTACATGACATCACGATAAAAAACAGGCATGGCATGATTCTCATACGCCAGTCTGGGTTTCCCTGCTTTTTCTCCTGACTTTTCCCACAGTTCCATCCGTGTTTCGTAAGAAGATACACTTCCCAATGCATGCTGGATTGCGGCTCGCCTCAGGTAGGACGGCATCTTCGGAAAGCGAAGATCAAAATCAAAGCGTGCAGGATTCTTTTTTGTAGTATGCACCAGATGCTCTGCAGCATTAAACCGCCTTTTGGCATCCGGTATCTCTGCCAGTTCTTCCCACACCTGCTCATATATTTCTGTCAGGTAACTGACCGCAGACCGGTAGATTTCCAGTGTCTGGCGGACTGGGATATTCTGTTTTCGTAATTCTACGCCATAGCTGGATACGGTCTGCATCTCTTTTCCTCCAACAAATCATTTCTTCTGTCAGGCTTTTTTCTTTTCTTTTTCCTTTTGTCCTTCGATGTAGGCAAGCACCTGGTCTCTGCTCCTGTCACTGACCGTTATGGCACAGTAAGACGGATTCCACAGATGCCCACCCCACAGTTCCTTTTTTAACTCCGGATACGCAAGAAACATCTGGCGTGCAAGATTTCCTTTCATGATCTTGATCATATCTGAAATATAAAACTGAGGTTTACAGTCCACAAGCAGATGGATATGATCCGGCATCACCTCCATTGCCAGGATCTGAAATTTATATTCTTCTGCAAGATTCTGTAACATTTCTTCGCATTCTGTATCGATTCCGTTTTTTAAAACCTTTTTTCTACTTAAATGAAAAACTAAATTCCGGTTTTGGACCAAATGCAAGAGTAAATTCCATATAGGTCGAAGTTACTTTTGCACACATATTTGCCATATTGTCTTTGATAATCATTACTCCGTATAATGTACTTGCAGCTGATTGCCTGCCTGTGCAGATTGGAGATAATTATGAAAAATAAAGGCAATCAGAAACATTTAACATTTGAACAGCGTGTTGATATCGAGAAAGGTCTTACTGAGAATAAAAGCTTCACTGAAATTGGACGAATTATTGGTAAAAATCCATCTACCATATCAAAGGAAGTACGTCTCCACGCACATACAAAAGAACGTCCGGATTCAGGTTACACTCACCCGCCATGTATTCATCGTAAGAACTGTAAGGTGACATGCTTGTGTGATAAGATGTGTGGCATTCATTGTAAGCTTTGCAGAAAACCATCCTTTCGCTGCACTGATATATGTCCCGCATATGAGACAGCTGAATGTGAGAAACTGAATAAACCACCCTACGTATGTAATGGCTGTGGTAAAAAGACCCATTGTCTTATGCCCAGAAAGTTTTATTCATCCAAATATGCCCATGATGAGTACCGTAGCGTGCTAGTCGATTGCAGAGTCGGCATTAACCAGACTCCGGAAAGCATTCAATCCATGAATGATTTATTGGTTCCATTGATCAAGGAGAAGCATCAGTCCATCGGTCATATTTATGCTACTCATGCAGAAGAATTGGGTTGCTCCAGAAGAACACTTTACTCCTACATCAATGATTGTGTATTCGATGTCCGCAATGGTGACTTAAGGCGTTCTGTACGTTATAAGAAACGCAAGAAACCTACACAGACCAGTGCAAAAGATCGTTCTTATCGTCAAGGTCATAACTACGAAAATTTCCAGAATTATATGAAAGATCATCCAGATATAAATGTTGTGGAAATGGACTGCGTGGAAGGAATGAAAGGCGAAAGCTGCGCCCTCTTGACCTTTACATTCCGCAACTGCAATCTTATGCTTATGTTCCTGTTGGAATATCAAGACCAGGAATGCGTGTTAGAGGTCTTTGTATGGCTTGAAACAGTGTTAGGACAGGATGCATTCAAAAAGCTTTTTCCGGTGATCCTCACGGATGGAGGTTCAGAATTCTCAGCTCGTGAAGAGATGGAGGAATTCTGTGACGGAAGTAAAAGCACGACGGTCTTTTACTGTGATCCATACAGCTTTTGGCAAAAAGGTGCCTGCGAAAAGAACCACGAGTATATCCGCTACATCCGTCCGAAAGGGAGTTCATTCGCTGATTTAAATGACGAGAAAGTCAGACTTATGATGAATCACATAAACAACGAAAAAAGAGACAGTCTTAATGGACATAGCCCATATGAACTCTCTCTTTTACTCTTGGACAACAAACTGCACAAAGCATTAGGATTAAAGGCAATCGCACCTGATGATGTTATGCTTAGTCCAAAACTTATAAAATAAAATAGTAAAGCACAGGCAGATTTCACTGCACCAGAATTTAGTCTTGCACATAAGGCATGTGGAATTTAGTCTCGCACACTATTTTCAGATGCCCGGTTAGTATGCATAAAAACATAAATCATGAGTGCTTACAGGTTTATTATAAGACAAAAAAATAGAATTGTTAAGGTGCATTACAGAATTTAATCCCGCATAGTTACTGAGATAATACACAGCTGGAATTTAGTTTTTCATTTAAGTTCTAACTCATCACTACTAAAGTAACGAGAATGCGACGCGCAATTATTCAATATGTGGCAAAAAATGTGGCAGGATTTCTGTCCATAATTTACCAGATTTCAGACTCTACTGCTGCTCTTTCAATAGAAAGACCTTTCATATAGCTGTCCATAAATGCATTGAATCCAGCCACACCTTCCGGTTTTGGATCCAGTGTGCTGCTTTCCTGATCTGCAAATACTTTATTATCAAGGAAGCTTTCCAGAGTCTCACCTTCTTCTTTATTTACCAGATAAGAAGCAAGAAGTGCGATTCCCCAGGCTCCGCCCTCACCTGCAGTAGCCATTACAGATACCGGTGCATTGACAGCATCTGCCAGAATCTGCTGTCCTACGCCTTTTGTCTTGAATAATCCTCCATGACCAAGAAGACGGTCTACTTTTACATTTTCTTTCTCAAACAGAAGGTTCAGACCTACTCTCATGGCTCCAAGGCATGTATACAGATTAGTTCTCATAAAGTTTGCAAGGTTAAATTTGCTTTCAGGAGAACGTACAAATAACGGACGTCCTTCTTCAAAGCCTGTCATATGCTCACCTGAGAAATAACAGTAGGACAGAAGTCCGCCACAGTCCGGATCTCCTTCAAGTGCTTTATTATAAAGGGTTCCGAACAGTTTGTTCATATCCACTTCCATACCCATAGCTTCTGCAAACTCTTTAAATATATTTACCCATGCATTCAGGTCAGAAGTACAGTTGTTGGAATGAGCCATAGCTACCAGATGTCCGGACGGAGTGGTAACCATGTCGATTTCTTTATACGGTCTGGAGAGTTCTTTTTCCAGAACGATCATAGCAAATACAGAAGTTCCTGCGGAAACGTTACCTGTACGAACTGCAACACTGTTTGTGGCAACCATACCTGTTCCTGCATCACCTTCCGGAGGGCACATCGGGATTCCTGCTTTCAGTTTACCTGTCACATCCAGAAGTTTCGCACCTTCTTCTGTAAGAACGCCGGCATCTTCCCCTGCAACAAGAGCTTTCGGCATAATGTCACGAAGTTTCCAAGAGAATCCGTAAGGTGCTACCAGTTCATCGAATTTATCAACCATTTCCTGATTATAATCTGCTTTTGTTGTGTCGATCGGGAACATACCCGCCGCATCACCGATTCCAAGAACTCTCTTACCTGTCAGTTTCCAGTGTACATAAGCCTCCAGAGTTGTGATATAGTCAATATCTTTTACATGTTCTTCACCGTTAAGGATCGCCTGATACAGATGAGCAATGCTCCATCTCTGCGGAATGTTGTAGTTGAACAGTTCCATCAGTTTCTCGCTGGCTTCTCCTGTAATGTTGTTTCTCCATGTACGGAATGGTACAAGAAGTTCTCCTTCTTTGTTAAATGGCATATATCCATGCATCATAGCGCTGACGCCAAATGCACCTACAGATTCCAGTTCTATGTCATATTTTGCTTTTACATCCTTTGCCATATCCTGATAGCAGTCCTGGATACCTGTCCAGATATCATCCAGACTGTATGTCCAGACACCGTTTTCATAACGGTTTTCCCATTCATGTGCACCGGATGCGATTGGCTGATTTTTGTCATCTACAAGTACTGCTTTGATTCTGGTAGAACCAAACTCAATACCAAGTGCTGTTTTATTTGCAATTATCGCTGCTTTTGCTTCTGCTGTTCCCATTTTTATGTACCTCCCTTATTTTTTGATGTACTTTTTTTATATATTTTTAGGGCTGCCATCTCAGGCAATCCAATGAATCCTCTGACATATATGCACAATCCATTGTTCCTGTCTGATATGGCAGCCTTTTATGTTACTGTTCACAGTAACCCTTTTATATCACTTATGGTAATAATCATTTTCTGAATGCAAGTTCATTCCATCTCAGTTCATTTTTGAAGTCACGGATGTTTGTATCTTTGTCAATGTAAACAGCTTCAATACCCATAGCAGCTGCCCAGTCTCCCATCTGCTCTGCTGTCAGGTCATAGGAGAATGCTGTATGATGAGCTCCACCTGCAAGGATCCATGCTTCTGCACCTGTCTTAAGATTTGGCTGTGGTGTCCAGAATGCACTTCCTACAGGAAGCTTCGGCATCGGTTTCTCAACCTTCTTGCATTCCACATCGTTGATGATCAGACGGAAACGGTCTCCAAGATCGATCAGGGATGTTGCAATACCCGGGCCTGTCTTGCTTGTGAATACAAGTCTTGCAGGATCTTCTCTGTCACCCATGGAAAGCGGGCATACTTTAATGCCGATCTTACCATCTGCAACAGACGGGCATACTTCAAGCATATGAGACTGAAGGATTCCTTCTTTTCCAGGTACAAAATTATATGTATAGTCTTCCATCATGGAAGTTCCTTTTGCATCTTTTACACCAGCTGTCATGATCTTCATCAGACGTACCATTGCTGCTGTCTTCCAGTCACCTTCTGCACCGAATCCATAACCTTTTTCCATAAGTCTCTGGATTGCAAGTCCAGGAAGCTGTTTAAGAGCACCCAGATCTCCAAAGTGTGTAACGATTGCCTGATAGTTTTTCTCTTCCAGGAATTTCTCAAATCCGATTTCAATCTGAGCCTGAACTGCTACATGACGTTTAAATTCTTCCGGATCTCTTCCCTCAAGAAGAATATCATATTTGCTGTAGTATTCATCTACCAGCGCATCTACATCACCTTTAGCTACATCTTTTACATAATCGGCAATCTCATTTACAGGATAAGCATCAACTTCCCATCCGAATTTAATCTGTGCTTCTACTTTATCACCTTCTGTAACAGCTACGTTTCTCATGTTATCTGCTACACGACATACGCGGATATGGCTGCTCTCCATGATACCAACTGCTGTACGCATCCAGGAAGCAAGTCTTTCCTGAACATCTTTATCTGCCCAGTGTCCGACAATAACTTTTCTTTCGATTCCCATTCTTGTAACAATATGACCATATTCACGACCGCCATGAGCAGACTGGTTTTCATTCATAAAATCCATATCAATGGTATCATAAGGAATCTCCTCATTAAACTGTGTATGAAGATGGCAAAGCGGTTTTCTGTATTCTTTCAGACCAAGGATCCATGATTTTGCCGGTGAGAAAGTATGCATCCATGTGATAACACCTGCACAGTCCTCATCTGCATTTGCCTCATTAAATGTTTTACGGATCAGCTCGTTTGTGATCAGTGTTGGTTTCCATACTAATTCAAATGGAAGAACACCACTCTTGTTTAATTCCTCAACAATGATTCTGGAATGCTCAGCAACTTTTCTTAAGCACTCATCTCCGTAAAGATCCTGTGAACCTGTACAAAACCAGAACTTATAGTTTCTTCCTGTTTTCATGATAAAATTCCTCCTGGATTTATTTTTATTTTTTATTTATTTCATTTGTTTACAATATTTTTCTGCATGATCCCCGTATGATCAGTTCCGGATAAATCAATCTTTCAACCTTACTTTCTTCTTCAGGAACTCCATTGATCTTCTCAAGTATAAGCTCTGCTGCCATTTCTCCCAGCTTTTCCTGCGGATGAGCTATCGTTGTGATTCCGCTTCCTCGCTGAGCATACAGTGAATTGTCATAACCGGTAATGGAAATATCATCCGGTATCCTGACTCCCATTTTCTCCAGTTCTTCCATAACCTGAACAGCAATCTGATCATTGTAACAGACGATTCCATCCGGAAGCTGTCCGCTCTGTACCATTTCTTTTGCCATCAGTGCAGGTTTTACTTTCCTGTCCTCTGTATGAAACCAGACAACATCATCAGGATCATAGGCAATCCCTGACTCCTGTAAGGCCTTCACATATCCCTTGTGGCGCTCCAGTCCCTGCATATCGTCTGCCTTAAAGAAACCCTTGATCTTTTTATGTCCCAGTTCCAGCAGATATTTTGTTACAAGATAGCCTCCCTGTGCATCATCCATAAGAATATGAGGTTTATCCCTCATTTCTGAATAGATTCCCTGAATAAACACATACGGAATTTCAAATTTATCCAGATTCTGATAAAGATTTCTGTGTTTACAGATCATCTCACTTTTGCTTGGTTCAATGATCAGTCCATCAATATCTTTCTTCAGAAGTTCCTCCAGACATCTGGCCTCTTTCTGTCTGCTGTTTGCTGTGTTTTTCAGGATAATACTGTAACCGCTTTCTGAAAGGACATTATCCATTCCCTGTATCAGTCTCGGAAAAATATAATCAGAAATATATGTGGTCACTACCGCAATATTCTTTGAATTCTTTATATGGCGCATATTCTCAGAGCAATAAGTACCTCTTCCGTGAAATGCCTCTACATATCCGTCCTGCTCCAGGATTCCCAGTGCTTTACGAACTGTATGTCTGCTCAGGGAATATTTCTGTGAAAGCTCGTTTTCTGAAGGAAGCTTCTCTCCCGGTCGGATAGCTCCTGACATAATATCACTTCTGAGCTGTTCCATCAGTGAGAAATATTTCGGCTTTCCATTATCTGTCATGTCTTCTTCCCTCCTGTATTTAGGATACAACTTGTACGCACGTACGAACAAGTTGTTTTTTATGCATAAATTATACAAAATATTGAGAGATTTTTCATTAGTTTTTTCCAAAACACCTCGAGGGATAGTGATGTATAAACAGTAACAGTTCATCCTTTACGAAAGTTACCAATATCCGATTGATTTCAACATCACTTCGGCTCAGCTTTTTCTATACCATAACATTCATGGCAAATCCCATGTACCGCCATACGTATTTCTTTATCCAGACGTGAATTACAGGTGATCAGAGTCACCATTCTCTCCCTTTCATCAGGCTCTACTCCTGTGTCATACATGGAATTATTTTTCAATATAGATAATTGTCTCCTGTATGCAGGACTGGATAACTTGTATCCATATTCAAATGCCGGGCTTTGGGAAGATGCCTGTTCCACAGAAAAAATTTTGTACAGAAACTTTCTTTTTGGTGTTATGATCTCAATTTCAGGACATTTTTTCAGAAATTCAGGCTGTTCATAACGGTTCAGATTTGCGAACATCATATTACCTTCTATATTGTGCCCGTAAAGAATACTGTGGGAATCTGTAAAATTATTTTTTATGTCATGTTCCAGAAAAATACAGCCAAACAGATCTTCCTCTCCCCTGAAATTATGTTTCAGGTAATATTCATCATCTGCCGCCTGAACTACAGGATAAGAAATATCGGCTCCCGGAACAGTAATCCAGGCAACTGTCTGAGAGTTGATTTTTCTTAAATTTTCCCAGGAAATCCCGAAGGATTCCCTGATTTCATCTGTACAGTTTTTGTTTTTTGATTCAGAAGATCTTCTCTGTTTTTTCCTGCGTTTTTTTTCACTGTTTTTTGTACTGCTGTCTTCAGCATTTTTGGGGGCATCTGCCAATAATCCGGCATCTGCTCTGTTCTTCACCCCTGCCATCCGGGAAAGCTCTGCATATTCCTGCTTTGCTGCAAGATTCTGTTCATAACTTTTTATATAGAAACCGGCACAATATATAAGAAGCCCAAGTGCTGCTACGATCATACTTACTGCAAATGTCCTGAGCTTTTTCATTTCCGCGGCATACCCTTTATATTTCTCTTCCCGGAAACAGTTCTTCTGTAGATCACCACACCTCCTGTCAGCAGTCCCACTCCGAGGAGTCCAAGAACAGCCATCATTTTAAACGGCCTGACATCTCCTGTTTTAGAACTTCCTGCCATGGAACCACTCTGATAGCTTCCGTATCCACCTGAATTTCCATAACTGCTGCCTCCGCTTCCGGAAGTTGTGCCTCCATTATTTCCACCATTATAAGATGCTAACGGTGCTTTCGTCGGTACAGGAGTCATTTTCGGGCAGGTTCCCGGTACAGATGGTGTTGGTGTGACTTTTGGCTGCTCTGTTGGTTTCGGTACTTCTGTTGGTTTTGGTGTCTCTGTCGGCTTTGGTGTTTCTGTTGGTTTCGGTGTTGCAGACGGTGTTGGTGTGACAGTGGGTTCTGCTTTTGCTTTCACATATACCTCCTGCTGCGCAGCAGTTTCCGGTGAAATATCTCCTCTTGCTTTCGCTGTGTTTACAATTTTTTCAGGCTCTGTGCTTTCTGTTTTAAATACCAGTTCATAGCAGACTTCAATTTTATCCATATCTGACAACGATGCTCCTGTCTGAATTACAAATCCTGTATCATCTGCCTCTATTTTGGCATCTTTCAGTTCTATACCGTTTTTCTTCACAAAAATGCTGTCTTTTACAATGGAAGCCCCTTGGGTTTCCAGTTTATCTTCGATAACAATATTCTGATCTGTGACATCCTCACGCAGTTGTCTTACTGTCAGTTTATAGTATCCTTTTTCACCGGACGCATACTCTTTCTTATCTGATTCCTTCACAATTTCCAGAATCGGACTGTGTACCTCTGTCTCTGCTTCCCCGGTTGCAGGTATCTTTTCACTGCTGTCTGCAACTGCAGTATTGTGCACTTTCTGTCCTGCCAGGGCTGCATCAATCACTGCTGCCTGATATTCCACGATCATACTTTTCTGTTCCTGACAGTCCAGAGGATTATACATTACCTGCTCAAAAAGACCGCCTTTATCATTATCGCAGATACTATATCTGCTATCCCTGACCAGTGTCCTGCCTGTTGACATCAGGAAAGTATTATCATCATTGATCTGTACATCAGCATCTGCCACATTTCCTTTCTCATCCATCAGAATCACCGAATCCTTCAGAAGACGTACTCCCTGAGTATCGATCATATCCTGCAGAGTAACATTACGCGCCACACATCCGGTCTGCTCCTGTGTCAGGACAATGCGGTATGTAATAATATCACCATATTTGTAAAATGGTTTGTCCGTCGTCTTCTCTACTTTAAGAACAGGCGAGTTCACCCAGATTTTTGAGGAGTCCTTTACTTTCTGTGCATTATCTGCATACGCCTGTGCTGTATTTACAATCTCCATCCCATTTACGCTTTCCTGCGCAGTACAGCGGAAATTAACAGTCACAGGTGTCTGATACGGAAGATCTGAAATCGTCACGATCCATCCGGTTCCCTGACGTGTAACCTGACAGCTGACCGGTTTTTCCACTGTTTCTTTATAATTTTCCGGATTCAGCTGATTTCCTGCATCATCAGTTCCTGCCACCGGATTCTGAATAACAGCCGGAACACCGCTTACAGTAACAGCATCTTCAGCTCCGTCCAGAGCCAGCCCTTCAGGAAGGGAAAGATCACTGATCACAAGATTTCTTGCGATAGATCCCTTCTGAAGATTATTAACCGTAACCTGATAATTCACCTGTTCTCCTACCCGAAATTCATTTTCCGCACGTCCGTCCCCGGCTGCCAGATATGGATTCTGAAAACTTTTCTCAATAGAAAGAACTGCTGTATTTACATACACTTCTGCGTCATCCTGTGAAACAGGGGCATTCTGCGCCTGCACATTGGCAACATTAATGCTTTCCATTCCATTTGCCGCTTCCGTAACTGTGCAAAGGAAAGAAATCATAACCGGAGTATTTGCCGGAAGATCTGAAATGTTCAGTCTCCATCCGCTTCCCTCCAGAAGAAATTCATAATTCACTGGTTTCTCTGATGTCTCATTATAAAATTCCGGATTGAGCTGGTTCAAAACATCTTTGGTCCCTGCTGTCAGCTGCGTAATATTCTGTGGGATTCCGCTTACCGATACATCCTCTGCCGATGAAAGTGCAAGTCCTGCCGGCATACCGATATCCCAGACAGTTACGTTCCGGGCCACTGTACCTGCTTTTTTATTCTCCACCACCACATTGTACTGTACCTGTTCTCCGACCTGCCATTCATAATGATCTGCAGATTTCTCAATCCAGAATTCTCCTGAATTTACATATACTTCTGCATCATCAGATCTCTCATCTGTATTAGCAGCTTTTACAGTTGCTGCATTTACGCTTTCGTGTCCATTTGCCTCTTCCTGTGCGATACAATGGAAAATAATCGTTACAGGCTGACTGTATGGCACATAAGAACAATAAAAGGAAAATCCGTTCTCATCTGCATTCAACTGAGAATCCACAGGTCTCGCTTCATATGCCTGTCCTGTTTTCTTATCCGGTACGGGATAGTTTACCTGTTGCTGAACTCCCAGTACTTCCATGCTCTGTGCACCACCTGCCAGAACCAGTCCCTGCGGCAGACCAATATCAGTAATAGTTACATCTTTTGCAATTGTTCCTGCCGTTACATTATTCACCACGATCCGGTAAGCTACCTGCTCTCCTGCCTGCCATTCATATTTGTCTGCTGTTTTATCAATTTCAAGCTGTGGACTGTTCGGCCATACTTCTGCCATATCCTTTCTGGATTCCTGTTCTCCTGTCTCAGGATTGATCAGATTATCCGCTGTTGCAGTCACAATATTTTCCCATTCCTGTCCATTGGAATCCGCAGATGCCTGACATTTAAAACGGATTGTGATCGTCTCCCCATACTTCAGGGACGGACACTCTGCTTTCCATCCATTTTCTCCCTGTCCGGTAAGCGTACAGTTCTCGCCTCCCTGACTTGTCTCTACAGCATACTGCCCTTCCAGAAGCTGCAGACATGATGGAAGCTCGTCTGTAATAACAACATTTACTGCTTTTACATCCTGTTTTGTCTGAGAAACCAGAACCTCATAATCTATGATATCTCCCGTTTTCCATTCATACTGAGAAGTATTTTTCTTTACTTCCAGTTCCGGTGGAATCACACCCTTTACCCACACTGTTTCCGTATCCATTGTATCTCCGCTTCCGTTTGTACGTTCATAACTCATGGATGCATGGTTTGGTACAAGAATACTGTATCCATCCTCTGCAAGGTATTTTGAAATGTTAATTTCTGATTCCGGTCTCTGGCGTACTTTTAAAGTAAATGTGTAAGTCTGATTATCTGTAAATGCTTCATCCTGAAGGCTCTCTGCTTTGGCCCTGCAGGTCACTTTCTGTCCTTCAACAGCAACATCAAACCAGTCTGTCACTGTCTGCCCTGCATCATTCACAATACTGACTTTTGATGCATCCTCTATAGTAAGACAATCCTCAAGTATATCCTGTACCACAAAGGATTTCAGTCTATTGGGTGTCACCTCCGCCCGGATCATATACTGAAATTCCTGTCCCTGACGAATGCCAAAAGGTTTTTCTTTTGATGTGGCAGCTGCCTGTTCCCATGTACAGTTTGCCTCTCCCACACGTTTCTCGGGCGCTTTTTTCATCTCAACATCACCGAAACAATAGGATGTAAAATCAAAATATGCATATGCTTTGCAGTATTTCTGTCCTTTAAAGTTCGGACAATAACTGTTGCCTGATGGATCCAGATATTTATTTCTTGTAATCTCTGCCCATCTTTCCTGAGAACCGGCCTTTGCAATGGCATCTTCACGACTTTTATCCCATTTATCCAGCCTGAACTGATGACAGAACTCTACCGTAAAATTATCTGTATTATAAAAAAGATTCAGCCATCCTCTCGGATCATCCGGCTCAACAGAACCAAGTGGTGAGCTTACAGAGTTTCCATCTACCGTCAGATAATCATTGTTTTTCAGAACATATGCATTATCCAGACTGCTGTCTGACGGAATACGGACTCCCTGTCCCGCATCAATATCACGTATGGTTCCATGACCACTGATCGGCAGTGTTTCTTCTGTTCCATGCTTCAGAAACTGAAACTTAACCTTTGCGTATCCTACAGAATAAATAAATACACCGATACTGTTTTTGGAAAAACCAACCATCGGATAAGCTTCATTATCTTTCCAGGCAAACGTAGCTCCGCCTTTATTCTGAACAATCGATTCTGCAGTGCGCAGATCATAACGGGGTTCTGCATTCTCTACTCCCACAAGGATGAGTCTGACATCAACAATATTTCCATTTCCATCTTTTCCTACATTGTTATAACGCATCCCTGCGCTTCCGGCTTTATAGTCTGCTCCTACACGAACGCACTCTGTGTCACGTTCGCTTTTTCCATTGTCTGAAAAAGCTTCCCTGTCCAGATTATCACACCCAAAAGATTCATATGTGGTAATTCCGGGCTGAAACTTCATGTTAAAGCGATAACCATAATCTACCACCTTGTCACTGTCCCATGTTTCTACAGTTAACGGTGCCGCCTGGGTTACGCAGACAGGCACAAGCCCCAGAATTGCCTGCAGAATAAAAAGCATTGCAAGCAGCAAAGCTCCAAGGCGTTCTTTCAGTTTGAAATTGTGTTTCATTTTCCGTCTCCTTTCCGAACAAAAATATAAAAATGAATGTGGGATTTTTCCCTGCACCTGGCAGGATTAAAGAATAGAAATAAGTTGAGATTGTATGATTATAAATATTCAAGGGGAATTAATATCGTGAAACAAGAACGTTTACACTTAAGATTTTTTAGATTTTTTAGATTTTTAAAATTTTTAAGATTTTGCGCAGGGTTTCTTTTCTGAAACCCTGCATAGATTTTCATTGATTATTTCTTTTCTTCAGCCATGAAAGAAAGTAAAGAATAATTGCAAGAATAATAAAAAACGGAATCGCAACTCCGATTATCAGTATCAGTAAAATAATTATAACAGCCGCTGCTGCAATAACAACAGCCCTGCCATGCCAGGTAGAAAGATCGATTACTTTTTTCCATCTTTTCTCCTGCTGATGAGGAAGCTCTGTCTCATTGCCATAACTACTTCCGTAAGAAGAATACTCTCCGTAATCTTCCTGTGTACTTCCATCATCTGTATCGATCAGAGTCTTTGCTATCAGATGTGGGTCTCCCAGTTCCTGCAGTACTTCCTGCTCTGAACGTCCGCCACGTACCTGAGACTGTATATAATCTTCATAATACCTGATATGTGCTGCTGCTTTGCCCTCCTGCATCTGACCGGCAAGCTGGCTTCTCAGGATTTCCAAAAATTCTTTTCTGTTCATCTTTTACACTCCATTTTGCCAGAAATACATGTCAAAACTCTACTGCTCACTCCGTTATCAGTAACGTTCGTACTCTTATTTTACCATATATACCGCAGGTAGCAACTAATATAATCATAAACTTTTTATGAAATTCTTATAAACTCAGTTACTGTTCACTCCGTTCTCAGTAACTTAGCCAAAATTCATTCCAGATTGCCTGTGGCAATGGAATTTTGGCTTGTATGTCATTTCCCGACAATTTTTGCATACATCTCCGGTCTGCGGTCTCTGAAAAGTCCCCAGTTCAGTCTGTCTGCCTTTAATGCATCCAAATCAAAAGTGCTTACAAGCACCCCCTCTTCCCCTCCGGGCAGTTCTGCGCAGAGAGCACCTGTGTTATCTGTAATAAAAGAGGAACCGTAAAAATTAAGAGCAGATTTCTGCATTCCGTTTTCCGGACATGGCTCTACTGTTTCCTCACCGATTCTGTTGGCAGCGATCACAGGGATCAGATTGGAGGCAGCGTGTCCCTGCATACATCTTCTCCAGTGTTCCATGCTGTCACATTCCAGGATGGGCTCACTTCCGATGGCAGTGGGATAAAAGAGAAGCTCTGCTCCCTGCAACGCCATACATCTTGCTGTTTCCGGGAACCACTGATCCCAGCAGATTCCAACTCCGATGGTTCCAAATCTGGTATCAAAAACCTTAAAGCCGGTGTCTCCCGGTGTGAAATAGAATTTTTCCTGATAATAATGATCATCCGGAATATGTGTTTTTCGATAAATGCCGAGATTCTTCCCATCTGCATCCAGAACCGCAACGCTGTTATAAGTATTATTGACCTCTTTTTCATAAAAGCTGACCGGGATCACAATCCCCAGCTCTGCCGCTACTCTGCTGAAATGACGCACTGCAGGGTTTTCCTCTGCAGTCTGCGCATATTCATAATACTCATATCTGCGCTCCTGGCAGAAATAGGGCCGTTCAAAAAGCTCCGGAAGAAGAACAATCTCAGCTCCCTTTGCTGCTGCCTGACGCACCAGTTCCTCTGCATGGGCAATATTTTTCTCCACACTTTTACTGCATTTCATCTGAACTGCTGCCACTGTTACATTTCTCATCCTGTCTGTTCCTCCTGCTCCTGTTTACATAAGTAAGTTTTTTCATAACTTTCAGGTAATAACCCTCAAACACATGACTCTCAAAGTTTTCTGCATCAGGGTCAGATATTTTTTCCGGGAATCTGCTGGGTGATACAGTGAATATTTCCACCGCCAACAATGATGGCTCTGGCATCAATGGGATAAATCCTTCTTTCAGGAAAACACTTCTGCAGAATCTCCACTGCCCTTTTGTCATTTTCATCCCCAAATTGTGGAAGGATGATCCCTCCATTGGAAATATAGAAATTCACGTAACTGGCAGCCATCCGTTCTCCTGCTTCCCGTTCATCTTCTCCCTCTTCAAACACAAAGCCATCCACATCTTCCCGGGTAAGGCAGACCGGTTTCTGAGGAATCGGAAGCTTATGAACCTTAAATCTTCTGCCTTTTGCATCTGTTTCCTGTTCCAGCACCTTCAGATCAGCCAGAGACATGGCATACTGCGGATCTGTCTCATCCTCTGTCCATGCAAGCACAACCTCTCCGGGTCTTACAAAAGCGCACACGTTATCCACATGCTCATTGGTTTCATCCTGATAGATTCCACATGGAAGCCAGATAATCTTGTGGACACCGAGCCAGTACTTCAACTGTTCCTCTATCTGTTCCCTGCTCATCTGAGGATTGCGTCCCTGACTCAGAAGACAGGCCTCTGTAACGATCAGAGTCCCCTCTCCGTCAGAATGGATGGAACCGCCCTCAAGCACAAAAGGTCTGGCATCCAGACATGGACAACCAAGAGTCCTGCAGATAAAGGCAGCCACCCTATCGTCCTTCTCCCAGTTCCGGTAAAGTCCATCAAAGTCTCCTCCCCAGGCATTAAACTGCCAGTCAACTCCACAGACCGCCCCTTTCTCATCCAGAACCATGGTTGCTCCCACATCTCTCGCCCAGGCATCATCTGTCTCGCATTCCAGCAAAGTCACACCGGAAACATTTCCAAGCTGATTCTTTGCATTCTCCATCTGAGCTTGGGAAACCAGCATATACACCTTTTCGCTCTCTCCAATAGCCTCTGCAACTTTAGCAAATGCTTTCTGCGCTTCCCTTGCCCCATAATTCCAGGAACCGGGACGTTCCGGCCAGATCATCACACATCCCTCATGAGGCTCAAATTCTCCGGGCATACGATATTTTGTTCTGTTCTTCTCTGTAACTTCCATGTCTGTCTCCTTTTCTTTGATAGCCCGGCAGATATCAGGAAAGCCGGCTCTTAAAGTCTTCGTATCCGAAATGTCTGATAACCTCACACTCTCCGTCCTCATGCATAACCGCAATATCCGGCAGCGGCATACCGTTAAATGTATTATTCTTCACCATAGAATAAATCGCCATATCCATAAAATACAGCTTGTCCCCGATCTGGATCTCTCTGTCAAAGGAATAATCTCCGATCACATCTCCTGCCAGGCAGGTGCAGGAAGATAAGCGGTAGGTATATGCCTTCTCCCCTGCTTCCCCGCTGTCCTTAAGAGGCGGACGATATGGCATCTCCAGCACATCCGGCATATGGCAGGCTGCAGAAGCATCCAAAATCAGCGTTCTGATCTCATTTTCCACAATGTCCATAACCTCTGTCACCAGATATCCGGCATTCAGGGCAACAGCCTCCCCGGGCTCCAGATAAATATCCAGATCATAGGTTTCCTTCATATGCTGAATACATTTTTCCAGGAGCTTTACATCATAATCCTCTCTGGTAATATGATGTCCGCCGCCCATATTCAGCCAGGAAACCTCAGACAGAAATTCTCCAAACTTCTCCTCTACCGCCTGCAATGTTTTCTCCAGGTCATCCGCATTCTGTTCGCAGAGAGTATGAAAATGCAGTCCGTCGATCCATTTCAGACATTCCCCGTCAAAGTTCTCTCTGGTAACCCCCAGCCTGGAACCCGGCGCACAGGGATCATAGATCGCATGATCCCCCTGAGTGGAGCATTCCGGATTAATACGGAGTCCCAGACTGGCTCTGGTACACACATCTTTAAATTTCTTCAGCTGTGCTGTGGAATTAAAGATAATATGGTCACAGATATGATCCAGTTCCTCTATATCTTCTGTACGGTAAGCAGGGGAAAAAACATGATTCTCTTTCCCCATCTCTTCATATCCAAGCCTTGCCTCAAACAGACCGCTGGCAGTGGTACCTGCCAGATATTTTCCGATCATGGGATACAGAGCAAAGCCGGAAAACGCTTTCTGCGCCAGAAGGATCTTACACCCGGTATCCTCCTGGACTTTTTTCAAAATCTCCAGATTCTCCCGCATCTTCTTCTCATCGATCACATAGCAGGGAGTTTGCAGTTGATCAATCTTCATTGGCTTTCCAGACCTTTACCAGTTCAGGATCTTCGCAGACTTTCCATGGAAGTCCCCATTTGTTCAGTGCTTCCATATATGGATCAGGATCAAATTCTTCCACATTAAATACACCCGGCTTCTTCCACTGTCCGGTCACTACCATCATGGAACCGATCATAGCCGGAACACCTGTTGTATAGGAGATTGCCTGGGATTCCACCTCTTTATAGCATTCCTGATGATCACATACATTATAAATATAAATACTTTTCTCTTTTCCGTCCTTAACACCTGTGAAAATACAGCCGATATTTGTTTTACCCACTGTTCTCGGACCCAGAGATGCAGGATCCGGCAGAAGAGCTTTCAAAAACTGGATCGGCACGATCTC
>ERZ773104.2800-NODE-2800-length-18323-cov-17.582658_pt1 | contig 18323 bp, 12 predicted proteins | sample MGYA00511920_ERZ773104 | MGnify/ENA primary metagenome ERZ773104 (study PRJEB29015, sample SAMEA2737857) | human gut metagenome | biome: human gut; feature: human-associated habitat; material: faeces | place: China | collected 2012 ...
AGCCTGACCCAGGTGTTTGCCAGCGCCGACCGTGTGCTGGACCTGCTGGACGAAGAGCCTGTGACCGCCGACGTGACCGACGGTGCCCACACGGCCTTTGCGGGGGCGCAGGCGGAGCATGTGAGCTTCTCCTATGCGGACGAAGAGGTGCTGCACGACCTGAGCCTGACTATCCCGGAAAAGAAGATCGTGGGCATCACCGGCCGCTCCGGCAGCGGCAAGTCCACCTTCCTGCGGCTGCTCATGCGTTTCTGGGACGTGAACACCGGCACCATCCGCTTTGGCGAGGAGGACATCCGCCGGGTGAACACGGCCACTTTGCGGGCACAGGAGAGCCTTGTGACCCAGGAGACGGAGCTGTTCAATGACACCATCGGGAACAACATCCGCATCGCTAAAAAGGATGCCACCCGCGAAGAAGTGGAAGCGGCCTGCAAAAAGGCCGCACTGGATGGCTTTATCCGCAGCCTGCCCAAGGGGTATGACACCCCCGTGGGTGAGCTGGGCGGGGCCTTGTCCGGCGGCGAGCGGCAGCGCATCGGTGTGGCGCGGGCATTCCTGCACGATGCACCCTTCCTGCTGCTGGACGAGCCTACCTCCAACCTCGACAGCCTGAACGAGGGCGTGATCCTCAAGGCGGTGCGGGCCGAGTGCCGGGACAAGACGGTGCTGCTGGTTTCCCACCGCAAGTCCACCATGGCTGCCGCCGATGTGACCTACTCGGTAGAAAGCGGCCGACTGAGCTGAGAAAACAAACTGCAACCCCAAAAAAGGGCCTGTCTCACAAGAGACAGGCCCTTTTTTGCTGCATGTTTATGGATCAGTAATTGACGGCTTTGAGGATCTGGCGGCCAATGTACTTGTGGCCGGAAACGGTGGGGTGGCCGTCGTTGGCAGTGCGGGTATAGGGGATGGGCACATAGGTCACATCATACTGGGCGGCCAGCTTGGCTGCGGCGGTGTTCAGCCGACGGAAGTGGCGGCTCCAGGAGGGCATCAGGGGCACCGGGTTATTGTAGCTCAGTACCAGGATCTGGGCCTCCGGGTTCAGCTCACGCAGGTCCTTCATCACACGCTCCAGCTGGGTCACAGTGTCGGCGTAGGTGGAGGTGCAGATCTGGCCCATGCCGGTGGTCAGCAGATACATCACGGCACGGAACTCCGAGGGGGTCAGGGTCAGCTGCTTCAGGCAGTCCATAAAGTAGTCGATGTTGTCCGGGGTCAGGTTGCGGAACATTCCGGTGACCATGCTGTTGGCCAGCTTTTCACTTTTCCAGTTGGTAGCCTCGCCCAGGGCCACGATGGTGCGGATCAGGGCGTCGTTGGCACCGATCTGCAAGGTGATGAGGTCCGCTTTCTGGATATATTCCTTCAGCTCCGGCACCGAGGTATACTGCACGCCGGAATACTGGTTCATGGCCGGCATGGCACCTGTCTCGATCAGGTCTGCCAGGTCGCGGGTCATCACGGCGGGCAGGCCCAGGTTGATGGCGTGGTCACGATCCAAGCCCAGCTGGTCGGCTACATAGCCCACAAAGCACTGGCCATCGTAGCCTTTGTAATTGCCGGACATATCGAAGCCGTTCTGGACCAGCTTGTACTGCAGGCCGCTCAGGCCCACACCGGCAGTCACGCTGTCACCGATGGCGACATAGGTGTACTCTTTTTTGGCGGTGGGCTCTGCAACAGGCGCCACAGCATCGTCTTCGGTAAGAGCTTCCGGCTCCACTTCCTGCACGGCGGTTTCCGGCTCAGCAGTCTCTTCGGTGGTGGGGTTCTCTGCAAAGGCAGGAACGGCCAGCGACAGCAGCAGCGCGGCCGACAGCAGCAGGCTTGCAATGCGTTTTGTTTTCATGGTCATCATTCCCTCTTTCCCCGCAACATCTCAAGGCTGCGGAACTGCTTCCATGATAAGGAAATGAAGGGAAAATGTCAATTGACAAAACGTGGAAAATCGCAGGAAAAAGTTGTCAAAACAGAAGCTTTTGAAGCTGAATGCCGGAAATAAACGCAGGAAAGCAAAAAGACCCTGCCGGACAGGCAGGGTCTTGAAAAAACGAAACGTTTACTTGCGGACGGCCTTCAGGATCTGGCGAGCGATGTACTTGTGACCGCACACCGTGGGGTGACCGTCGTTGGCAATGGAGGTATAGGGGATGGATACATAGTCTGCGCCGTACTGCTGGGCCAGGGCCTTGACGGAGCGGTTCAGCAGGCGGAAGTGTCTGCCGTAGGTGGGCAGGAAGGGCAGGGGGTTGTAGTACCCCACCAGAATGATCTGGGCGTCAGGGTTCAGGGCTCTCAGCTCCTGGAGGATCTGTTCCACGTTGGCCACAGTCTGATCCCGGGTCTGGTCACAGATCTCCTCCATGCCGGAATCCAGCAGCTTCAGGGCAGCCTTCAGCTCTTCCGGGGTCAGGTCCAGGTTTTCCAGGCCCTTTCTCAGGGTCTGGAGGGTCTGGAGATTCAGCTCCCGCATGGTGCCCGTCAGCAGGGGAATCAGCAGTTTGGTGGCCTTGCCGTTGGTGGCTCTGCCCATGGCCCCCATGAGCTGCAGCACAGTGTCGTTGGAGCCGATGAGCAGGGTGATCAGGTCGGCGTCTGCCAGCTCCTGCCGCAGGGTAGGCAGGTCGTAGTAGGCGACACCGGAGGCGGTGGAGCCGGTCCTGACCAGGTCCAGGATGTTGCTGCTCATGGCAGCAGGCATCCCGTAGTTCACGGCATGGTCCCGGTCCAGGCCCAGGGCGTCGGCCACCCGGGCTACATAGCAGTCTTTGGAGTAACCATGGTAGTTTTCCTGCACATCATAGCTCTTGGCGGTGCTGGAAAAGTGGGTGTCCTTCAGGCCCACACCGGTGGTGATGCTGTCGCCCAGGGCCACATAGGTATAAGCGTGCCCGTCCTCCGCAAAGGCGGGCACAGCCAGCAGCACCAGCATGGCGGCTGCCAGCAGCAGGCTGAGAATGCGTTTTTTCATAAAGAACCTCCTTGTATCGCAAGCTCAGAAAAGGATCACTTTTCCAGAGCTTTCAGGATCTGGCGGGCCAAGTACTTGTGGCCGCATACCGTGGGGTGAGCGTCGTTGGCCACCACCGTGTAGGTTGCAGGAGCAAAGGCTGCGTCATACTGCTGGGCCAGCTTTTGCACCGAGCGGCTCAGGGTACGGAAGTGCTTGACAAAGGGGTTGGCAGGGGCCGGCAGCAGGGGCAGGGGATTGTAGTACCCCACCAGAACGATCTGGGCGTTGGGGTTCAGAGCCTTCAGCTCCTGCAGCAGGGCCTCGATGTTGGCCAGGGTGGTGGCCTGGCTCTGGGCGCAAATGTCGGCAACGCCGCTGCTCAGCAGCTGCAGCAGGGCCTTGCGCTGCTGGGCGGTGATGTTCAAAGAGTCCAGGTTCTCCCGGAGGGCGGCAAAGGAGGAGGCATCCATCTGGCGGAAGTCTCCCTCCAGCATAGGCAGCAGGGCCTCAAAGACCTGGGGGCCCCCCATGGCAGCGGCAACGCCGTACATGATGGGCACCAGCACGTCATTGGCACCGATCTCCACCGTAATGATCTCAGCGTCCTTCAGCTCCTGGCGCAGGTTGGGCAGGACAAAATTCATGCTGGCACTCTGGCAGGAACCGGTCCGCACCAGCTCCAGCAGGTCGCTGCTCATCAGGGCAGGCATTCCGTAATTGGCGGTCTGGTCCCGGCTCAGGCCTAGGCTATCGGCCACCCGGGCCACATAGCAATCCTTGGAGTAGCCCTGATAGTTGCCGGAAACATCGTAGTACCGACCGTTTCGCTGGTAAACGGCGTCCGGCAGGCCGATGCCGGCCACAATGCTGTCGCCCAAAGCAATGTAAGAATAGCAGTGCTGGGCCGATTCGGCAGCGGCGTCGGTCTGGGTCTGCACCGGGACGGTTTCTGCAGCGGCAGGCTGGGCAGCCCCGGCAGAAACCACCGGCAGCACCAGCAGAGCCAGGGCCAGCAGCAGGCTGACAATACGGTTTTTCATGATGTTCCTCCTTTTTTTTTGAGCCATAAGGTCCCTTCTATCATAAAAAGAGAAGCCAGGAATGTCAAGGCCCGTTTTGCTTGAATGCGTTGGACAAACCAAAAACGGCCGTGCACAAGGCACGACCGTAATAGGCAAACTTTAATAATCCCGGGGGCTGATCTGCTCCTCCAGCTTGCGGTAATCCACCTTGCCCACAGGGGTCAGGGGCATCTCGCTGATGAACTTGTAGGCTACCGGCTGCACATACTCCGGCAGTTCCTCCACACAGAGCTGCCGCAGCTCTCGCAGGATCTGACGCTTTTTGTCAGCGGCAGCAGGGTCCAGCACCACGAACACAAAGGGCAGGCGGCCCTGGGGGTGGTCCTTGGCTACGCAGCCCACCACCGAGCACTGCCGCACGGCAGGGTGATGGCTGATGGCGTTCTCGATCATGGAGGGGAACACCTTGAAACCGTCGGGACGGATGATCAGCCGCTTGATCCGGGAACCCACGAACACAAAGCCATCCTCGTCGATATAGCCCACGTCCCCGGTGTGCACCCAGGTGCGGCCGTCCGGGTGGACCTGCTTGACGGCGGCGGTCTCCTCCGGCTTGTGGTAGTAACCCTTCATGATGGACTCACTGCAGATGCAGATCTCGCCCTGTTCCCCGATGGGCAGCTCCTTGGCGGTACCGGGCTCAAACACAGAGACGATGGTGTCCACCAGAGGAATACCGGCACTGCCGGGCTTGGTGATGGAGGCGGCAGCGGCGGTGGCGGCAGAGGAGACCTCGGTCATGCCATAGCCCTTGGCCATGGGGAACTCCACGTTATGGGCAGCCAGGAACTCGTTGACGTTCTCCTCAGCACCCACCGAGATGGCGTCGCCGCCGGCGGCGTACATCCGGATAAAGGACAGGTCCTTGTTTTTCAGCAGGGGGTCGGTGGCCAGCTGCTGATAATGGGTGGGCACACCGAACATGTGCTGAGGCTTATACTTCAGCACCAGACTGCCCAGCTTGGAGGCGTCCGCATTGGGGATAATGACCACCTTGATGCCCAGGGTCAGGGGCAGATGGATGCCGCAGGCAAAGCCATAGGCAATAAAGGGGGGCATGATGTTCATCAGGGTCTGGCCCCGGTGGCACAAAAACTCGTAGGTCTTGAACTGCTTGGCAATGGCGTTGAAGTTCCGGTCCGTGAGCATTACGCCCTTGGGGGAACCAGTGGTGCCGCCGGTGTGGACCACGACGCAGGCATGGTCCATGGGGTCCACCGGGTCTGCTGCAGTGCTCTGGCCCTGGCCCCCGGCAATAAAGTCCTTCCAGTGGATGACGTTGGAGGAGTAGTGGTTCTTATCCGGGTTCTTCAGCTTGTAGCCCATGGCCATAGGCAGGGACAACGAGTCGGCAGGAGACACCACCAGGATGCGCTCCACATGGGTGCGCTTGGCAGCCTGGACACAGCGGTCGTAGGTCACGTTCAGGCAGATCAGCAGGTGAGAGTCCACCTCAGCGATGTAGTCGTGGATGCCCTCCACACTGTACCGGGGGTCCACCAGGTTCAAGGTGGCACCGATCAGGTCCGCAGCATAGAAAGCGTAGATGATCTCCGGGGTCATGATGCTGACCACCGTGGCAATGTCGCCCTTCTTCAGGCCAATGGCACGGAAGGCGGCAGCGGTCTTTTTGATGTTGACAAAAAGATCGGCATAGGTGATCTTGCGGCCAAAGTACTCCAGAGCAGGCTCGTTCAGGTGCTGCTTGTTCTGCTGGTACAGGTACTCAAAAGTGGTGCAGTCCGGCAGGGGCTGGCCAATAAAGCTGGCGTCGTAATACTTCAGCCAGGGCTTTGCGACGGATGCGTAAACCGCCTCATGTGCTGCAGTCGACATAGGATCAAACCCTTTCTTTTATGATTCGTTCTTCTTCTTTTTTATACTTTCTCCAGGCCCGGCAGACCAAAGCTCCGGGCTCCGGGCCAAACAGGCCAGGGCACACGGCCCTTCCTGTATTGTAGTGGACAACAGTTGGAAAGTCAATGAACAAACTGTGAGAAGTAAAAAAGAGACAAAACAACGATGGCTTTGTCTCTTGAAATCTGGGAAAAATGCTTATTGCGGCAAAGGAACTTAGTTATTGCCCAGCCAGGCCTCTGCTTCAGCGGCGCTGCAAAGAACCCAGTGCCTCGGCCGCAGCTGCCGCCACTGAGGGGCCTCGGTGGCGTAATCGTGGATGGCAGGGTCGTAGACCAGCAGCTGCTTTTCCCGTTCCCGGCGGGGGTCCGGCATGGGGATGGCGGACAGCAGGCTGCGGGTGTAGGGGTGCAGGGGGTGGGCTACCAGCTCCTCAGCGTCGGCCAGTTCCACGATGCTGCCCTTGTGGATGACTGCGATGCGGTCCGAAATATAGCGCATCACCGAGAGATCATGGGCGATGAACAGGTAGGTGATGCCACGCTCCTTCTGCAGGCGGCGCAGCAGGTTGAGCACCTGGGCGCGGATGGACATGTCCAGAGCGCTGATGGGCTCATCGGCCACGATGAATTCCGGCTCCACGATCAGCGCACGGGCAATGCCGATGCGCTGCCGCTGGCCGCCGGAAAATTCGTGGGGAAAGCGGGAAGCAAATTCCGGCAGCAGGCCCACGTCCAGCAGAGCCTGCCGCACTTTTTCTTCCCGCTGGGCGGCGGAGAGGTCGGGCCGCACGTTCTGCAGGCCCTCGCCCACGATGTAGCTCACCTTGGCGCGCTCGTTCAGCGAGGACTGCGGGTCCTGAAAGATCATCTGGATCTCACGGGTGATCTGCTTGTCCAGCGCACGCGGGATTTTGCCGTTGATCTTCTGGCCCTTGTACAGGATCTCACCGCCAGAGGTGGGCAGAATGCGCAGGATGGCCCGGCCGATGGTGGTCTTGCCGGAGCCGGACTCGCCCACCAGACCAAAGGTCTCGCCCTTGTAGATCTGGAAATTGGCGTTCTGTACGGCGGCAAAAGCCTTGCGGCCGGAGCCGTAGGTCACATTCAGGTCCTTCACTTCCAGAAGGACTTCTTTTTCCTCGGCCATCTTACAAGCCCTCCTTTTGCAGTTTTTTCACCGCAGCAGGCGGCTCGATGTGGGGTGCCCGGGGGTCCAGCAGCCATGTCTTGGCCTTGTGGGTGGGCGAAACTTCAAAGTACGGCGGGCGCTTGACATAGTCGATCTTCAGTGCCTGCGGGTTGCGGGGCGCAAAGGCGTCGCCGCGGATCTCGGCAAAGAGGTTGGGCGGGGTGCCCACGATGTTGAACAGGTCCTCGCCTTTTATGCCCATCTGGGGCATGCTGGACAGCAGTGCCCAGGTATAGGGGTGGCGGGGGTCATAGTAGATCTCGTCGGCGGTGCCGATCTCTACGATGTCGCCGGCGTACATCACGGCCACCCGGTCGGCAATGTTGGCCACGACGCCCAGGTCGTGGGTGATCATGACGATGGTCAGGTGGTACTTGGCCCGCAGCTCCTTGAGCAGCTGCAAAATCTGAGCCTGAATGGTCACATCCAGCGCGGTGGTGGGCTCGTCACAAATCAGGATCTTCGGGCTGCAGGCCACCGCAATGGCGATCACCACGCGCTGACGCATGCCGCCGGAGAACTCGTGGGGGTACTGCTTAAACCGCACTTCCGGGTCAGAGATGCCCACGTCCCGCAGGTATTCCAGTGTTCTGGCCCTGGCCTCGGTGCCCTTCAGGCCCTGATGCAGGGTCACGGCCTCCAAAATCTGGTCGCCGATGGTTTTCAGCGGGTTCAGGCTGGTCATGGGGTCCTGCATGATCATGGCAATTTCGCGGCCCCGGATGCGCAGCCAGTCCTTCTCGGTTTTCAGGCCGGACAGGCGCACCGGCTCTGCGCCGGGGGTAGGGTAGTAGTCGATGGTGCCGCCGGTGATGGAGCCATTGGTGTCCAACAGGCCCATGAAACTCTTGGTGAACACGCTCTTGCCGGAGCCGGACTCGCCCACGACGGCCAGCACTTCACCCCGGTACAGGTCCAGGTCGATGCCGCGGATGGCGTGCAGCACCCGGCCGCGCAGGTTGAACCGGATATCCAGCCCCTGCACCGAGAGGATGCAGTCATTTTCGTTCATCATGCATTCCTCCTTACTGCAGGTGGTTCTTCGGGTCGGCGGCGTCCGAGAACGCGTTGCCGATCAGATAGAACGCAATGGTGACAAAGCTCAGAATCAGGGTGGGGTAGAGCAGCTGGTAGCGCAGACCGGCCTGCATCATCACCTTGCGGCCGTCGTTGACCAGATTGCCCAGCGAGGGCGTCTCCACCGAGAGGCCCAGGCCGATGTAGGTGATGAACACCTCGTTGCCGATGGCTTCCGGGATGGTGAGGGCCATGCGCAGCATGATCACCGACACCAGATACGGCAGCAGGTTGCGCAGCACAATGCGCACCGTGGGGGTGCCGATGCAGCGGGAGGCAACGTTGTAGTCACGGTCACGGATGATGAGGATCTGGTTGCGGATGAACCGCGCCATCTCGATCCAGCCCTTGATGGACATGCCCAGGATCATGGTCCAGATGCTGGGGGAGGCCACATAGGAGATGAGGATCAGCACAATGGCGGTGGGAATGTTGTCAAAGATGTTGTACAGCTCCGTGAACAGAAAATCCAGCCCGCGCACATAGCCCCACAGCACACCGGCAGTGATGCCCACCACGGCTTCGATGAGAGCCACGAAAAAGGCAATGGTCAGGCTGGTGCGGGCACCGGCCCAGATGCGGGCCCACAGGTCCTGCCCGATGGAGTTGGAACCCCAGATAAAGCCGTCCTGCCCGGGAGCGATGTTGCGGTACTGGATGCCGGTGACGGGGTCCACGGCGCAGAGGTTGGGGTCTGCCTGCCCCGGCAGATAAGGCTGGAGAAAGGCAAAGGCCACCACGGCCACCAGCGCGATGAGCAGGGCCACGGCTACCTTGTTCTTGAAGAAAGCACGGAAGGTGCTGCCCCAGTAGCTGTAGTTGGAGCAGGCCGTGGCCTCGGCCTGCTCGGCGTGGAACCCGGCGGGGGTGAACAATTCGTCCTCCGGCGGGTCTGCCCAGGCAGCAGGGCCTTCCTTCTGCAGGGTGTTGAGCTGGTTTTCCAGCTTTTTGGATTTTTCCCGTTTCAGGAACGAAAGCATCAGCGGCCACCTTCTTTCTTGCCAAAGTTGATGCGGGGATCAATGAGCACCATGAGCACATCGCCTAGGATCAGGCCCACGATGCCCACGCAGGCGTACAGCAGCACAATGCCCTGCACCATGGTGTTGTCGTGGCGCTGCACGCAGGTCACCAGCAGTCCACCCATACCGGGGATGCTGTACAGGCTCTCAATGTAAATGGAGCCCACCACCGTGTTGAGGAACGCCGAGGGAATGTACTGCACCAGCGGCACCATGGCGTTGCGGAACACATGATGCAGCGCGATATTGCTTTCGCTCACACCCTTGGCACGGGCCAGCTTGACGTAGTCCTTGTTGCTCTCGTCCACCATATAGCGGCGCAGCCACATGGCGTAGAAGGCCAGGTTTGCCAGGCTCATGCTGCACACCGGCAGCACCCAGTAGCGCCAGTTGGCGGCGTCGAACAGCAGGCCCACCCCCAGAACGGAGGTGCCGTACATCTGGATGTACAAAAAGTACACGGCAGCCGGCACGGCCTGGATGAGCACGATGAGGGCTGTGCCCAGTTTGTCGGGCCAGCGGTTCTTGCACCGGCCCATGACAAGCCCCAGCGGGATGCCCAGCACAAGGCTCAGCAGCATAGCCAGCACGCCCATCTGGATGGAGATGGGCAGCTTTTGGGCCAGGATCTCGGTCACCGGCACGTTGACCTTGTAGATGTGGCTCACGCCCAGGTCCCCGTGCAGGGCGTCTTTCCAGAACCGGCCGATCTGCACCGGCAGCGGGTCCAGCAGGCCCATGGACTGCAGACCCGCCTGGATCTGGGCCGCGGTCATTTTTTCGTAGTTTGCAAAATAGCCTTCCACCGGCATGAGCCGCAGCAGGCAGAACACCAGCGTTACAATGATGAACAGCGTCAGCAGAGAACGCCCGATGCGCTTTGCGAGATATTGCACCATAGTGTGCACCTCTCTTTTTCTTTTGAAATACAGATAAGAATAGAATACCGCAATTTCTTGATTTTGAAAAGTGATTTGAAGATTTTTTGAGCAAAAGCTGTTGAAAAGGCGGTGGGAACTCCCTCAGTCACGGCTGCGAAGCAGACTGAGGGAGTTCCCTTCCCGTAAAAAAGCAACTCGGAAAAATCCGCAGATTTTTCCGAGTTGCAAAGAAAAACATATTTCCGCTGAAAATATCCAGAGCGAAGCGGAGGATATTCAGAATGATTTACCGGGCGTCCCGGTTCTGGTCGTACTCCTCCATGGAAACGTAGTGGTCCAGGATGTGCACGCCCTTCAGGCGGTTGGACGAAAGGCCGGTGGGGGCGTACTGACCCTCCCACAGGTTCAGGCGGGTGGCAATGTACGGCGGCACGGGCAGGCCCAGTGGCACCACCAGGGCATTCTGGATCAGATAGGCCTCGGCATTGGCAAAGGCTTCGTACCGGGCATCCAGATCCTCGGTGATGGCCTTGGCCTTTTCCACCATGTCCATGTAGGTCATGACGTACTCGGCCGTCTCACCGGTGATGATGCCGTCCTCCACGCCGGTGCGCAGGAACGCATAGCAGGTGCCGCGGTCGCCGGCTTCCTGATAGAAGGGGTACACCTCGGTCTCGGGGTCGGAGTAGTCGGCACCCCAGTAGTAGGACATGAGCTCATAGGCACCCACACGGCGCACGGCGTTCAGGAAGTTGTCGGAGGGGCCCTGGGTGATGATGATGTTGATAAAGTCGAAGCCGTCGTTCAGAACGCCCTCCACCTGCTGCTTGAACACCTGACACTGCTTGTCCCAGTCCACCACGGCGGGGTTGTAGGGGTACTGCACCTTGATGGGGAAGGTGGCCCCGGCGGCAGTCAGCTCTTCCACAGCGGCGTCGCGGTATTCCTTTGCCTTTGCCTCGTCAAAGAAGTCGGACAGGTTGGCCAGATCGCCGCATTCGGTGTAGTCCACGCCCTGACTGTTGGCGCAGAAGGACGGCGGGGTGATGGTGTGCAGCTTGTAGTTGTCGTAGCCTTCCGGGGCAGTGACGGCCAGCGTGACCGACGGGTTGATGGCGTACAGGAATGCCTTGCGGAAGTTGGTGCTGTTGACCGCCTTGGCCCAGTTGTCCGGCTCATACTGGGCGTCCACGCCGGTGACGTTCCAGTTGGAGAACTCGTGGGCGTAGGGCAGGAAGTTGAAGATGTAGAAGTAGCTCTTGCCGGTCTCCGGGCGCTCCATGGACACCATATCCTTGGTGGTGTCGTCGGACAGCCAGCTGTCGAGGATGTCGGAGCTGATGGTGGCCTGGTCGATCTCGCCGCGCCGGACCATTTCCGGGCCGCTGATGAGCTCTTCCTGGTTGTAGATGTAGCGGATGGTGTCGATGTAGACGTTGTCCTTGTCGTAGTTTTCGGGGTTTTTCTTCATCACCCAGCTTTCCAGCGGCACATACTCCGCCAGATAGAACGCGCCGCAGCTGCAGGCGGTCTCGGCGCTGGTGCAGAACTGGTCGCCCAGCTCTTCCAGCAGGGGGCCGTAGGCCGGCTCGTAGGGAGCGTAGCTCAGCAGGCTGACAAAACCGGGAAAGTCGAAGTACAGCGTATAGGTCAGGGTGTGCTCGTCCACGGCCTTGACGCCCACGGTATCAAAATCCACGGGAGCATAGCGCGTGGTGGTGCCATCGGCGGCTGCGGCGGTCACCGAGCCGTCGGCTTCCAGCGTGTAGGTGGTGCCGTCCTCGGCCACGGTGCCGTTCTCGGCGCTGGCTTTGTAGAACAGATAGTTGTAGTAATCCTCGGCACCGGCCACATAGGGGGTGACCAGGCTGGCCGTGGAGGATGCATAGGCCGGGGTGAGCACATACTGCAGCGCATCCACGAAGTCCTGTGCGGTGACCGGGCCCAGCACCTCACCGTTGCAGTCCACCCAGTTCTCGTCCCGCAGGTGGAAGGTCCAGGTCAAGGTATCCGCATCCCACTCCCAGGTGGTGGCCAGACCCTCGCGGATCTTGCCGCGGTTGTCGTACTCCACCAGCGTGTCCACGCACTGGGTGCCGTGGTACAGGTCCGGGTCTGCGGAGCAGATCAGATAGTTCAGGGTGGCGGGCTGACGGGAGTACAGCAGGGTGTAGGTGCTGCTGCCGGAGCCGCCGGTGGAGCTGCCGGAAGCGGACGAGCCGCCGCAGCTGCTCAGCAGGCCGGCTGCCGCTGTGGAAACAACAGCGGTGCCGCCGGCTTTCAGGAACTGGCGGCGGGTAATGGTATGACGCATAAAAAATCCCTCTTTCTTTCAGATTCGGGTCTGGATCGGATGAAATTGCCCCGCAGGCACAAACCGAAAAAAGAGGCAACGGAATCCATCCGTTACCTCTTTGTAACAGCGTACAGCTACCAACGGGTAACCAACGCAAGTATAACATTGAATCCGTGCGGCGTCAATCGGTTTTGGGCACAGCGGCGGCAGTTTCTGCACCGGCAGCAGCGGCAGCCTCATCGGTGAGCATGGCAGCCACGGACTGCGGTGCGGCGGGAGTAGCGGCCTCCACGGCAGGTTCTGCAGCCGGGGCAGCTGCCGGCTCTGCCGCCTTGGCGGCTTCCTCGGCGGCCTTTTTGGCTTCCCGCTCTTCCTTGAGCTTCTGTGCGCGGGCACGGGCTTCTTCCTGCCGCTGTTTGGTGCGCTCCTTGATGCGGCACACCGAGCACAGGCCCCCGGCGCTGTCCGGAGCAATGGGCTTACCGCAGTTCTTGCACAGGGTCTTGGTGCACTTGTGCAGGCTCACCGGGCCAAGGGTGGTGAGCTGGCGCAGCTTCATGCCGTCCAGCCCCTTGTTGGAGCAGGCCGCCACGCACACGCCGCACTCACTGCACTTCCACGGGGTGACCACCATACGGGTCTGGCCGTCCGGCAGGTCCTCCTGCTTCAGGGCACCTGCACGGCAGGCTTTTTCGCACTTGCCGCAGGCAAAGCACTTGTCGGTGAAGCTGGGCAGATAGCAGCCGTAGTGCAGGGGATTGTCCGGCATGGCGGCCTTGAGCTGCCTGGTGCGCTGGTGCAGCAGCAGGCGGAAGTCTGCACCGCCGTCCTCGTCGGCGCGCAGGCCGGGCAGCATGCGCAGCAGCTGTTTGGTGCCGCTCTTGGAGCCGTGGCCCACCTGCTCGAACATCTCGCGGCGGGTGAGCTCCTTGACGTGGTAGGGGGCTTCGTCCGGCTCATAAGCCAGCGTGAAGCGGGCCTCGAACATCGTTTCCCCGAAGAACTCCACCAGGCGGGTCAGCTCGGCCCGCAGCTGGTCGGCGCAGGTGTCGTTCTCGCACTCGCCGCAGGGGGTCAGGTCCAGCACGATCTTTTTGTTCAGGGCCAGATAGGCCAGCGCCTCCCAGGAAAGGGACGCGATGCAGGCGCGCACCATGGAGTTTTTGCGGGCCGACTTCTCACAGCCGATCCAGATGGTATCGTTGTCGGTGTCGGCGGCAGAGGTGTCGCGCTCCACCTGCTCCGGCGAGGGGGAGATGCAGCGGCTGCGGCATACGGAGACGCACAGACCGCAGTCGGTGCAGGGGTCCCAGTCCTTGACGAGGTTGGGACGGGTAAAGATCTGATCGCCGTAGGGGCAGATATCCTTGCAGGCCGTGCAGGATTTGCGGTGCGGGTGCAGGTTCCAGCACTGGCGGCGGTTGATCTCCGGATGGGTGGTTTTCATCAGTGCATCCATCGCAGCTCTTGTAAAAAAGCCCATACGATCACTCCTTTTCTACGATCGACGTGACAGCTGCATGGTCCAGCAGAAAGCGCTGGACCTTCTGGTTGGTAATGGCGGCGGCCACAGCATCACGGGCCAGAACCCGGCGGATCTCCTCCTCCGGGTTGCCGTGCAGCCGGGCCAGACGGGCGTATTCGGCGTCCACTTCCTCATTGCTCACAGTGATGTTCTCGGCCTGTGCAATGGCTGGCACGGCCAGCATCGCGCGCATGCGGCGTGCGGCGTCCTGGCGATAGCCGGCCCGCAGCTGTTCCGGCGTGGTGTTGTTGGCCTGGCAGTACAGCTCCAGCGAGAAGCGGCTCCGGGAAAGCTTATCCTTCAGCTGCTGCAGCGCGTGGTCGGCGTTCTGGTCCAGCACGGCAGCAGGCAGCTCCACGGTCAGGTTGGCCCCGGCCAGGTCCAGCAGGGCAGCCTCAGCCAGACGGTCAGCGTTGGCCTCGTGAGAAGCCGCTTTCTTGGCACGGATGCTCTCCCGCAGGGCGTCCAGCGTGGCAAAGCCCAGCCGCTGGGCCAGGGCATCGTCCACGGTGGGTTCCTGCTTCTGCTCCACCGTGTGCAGGCAGATCTCGAACTGCGCCGTTTTGCCGGAGAGCTCCGGCACGCGGAACTCGTCCGGGTAGGTGAAATCAAAGCGGAAGGTCTCTCCGGCGCAGTGGCCGTACACGGCCTGCTCGGCGGCAGGCATGAGCTGGGCGGTGCCCAGTGTCACGGTCACCTGTTCCATGCGGCTGTCCGGGATGGGCGCGCCGTCCAGAAAGCCCTCAAAATCCAGCGTGACCCGCATCCCCCGGGCAGCGGGGGCGCTGGTGGCGCAGAAAGGCGCATGACGGCGGGCAAGGCTTTTCAGTTCAGAAGCAACGGCGGCTTCGGTCACCGGGCGCACCCGGCGGGTGACCGGCAGGCCCTTGTACTGCCCCAGTGTGACCGGCGGCAAGGTATTTGCAGTTTGTTCCATGGCAGGGATCTCCTTTTGGTTCAAAGCTCACAGCCCACGGGCAGCAAGCCAGTTTTCGGCGACCTGAGAGAACATCTCAGGGTATTTGGCATCTTCTTCGGTAAAGGCACTGAGGTAATACTCCACCTCGGCGCGGCTGGGGGCTACCGTGCGCCGCCAGATGGTAAAGGTGGTGCCGTTGCCCATGTCAAAGGTCTCTTCCAGTGCGAAGTATTCGTCGCGCACGGCCAGGAACCTATCGTTCAGCTTGTGGGACATCTCGTTCTCAGGGTCATTTACATGAGTCAGCGGGAAAGGATCGGCGGTGAGAACGTATTTTGCCTCAAAGAACTGCATGGGGAAGTAGTGGGTGCCAGGCACCGAGAAGCCAAAGGCCAGCTTGTTGTTGATGGGGGTTGCGGGCAGCTGGCAGTTCTTGAAGTGGTCCGGGCAGTACAGCGTGTCGTGGGGGATCATATAGGCGATCTCGCCATCGGCACAGTGGGTATCGATCCATTTGGCAATGGCCTTGATCTGCGGCAGATCCTTGCGGTCATAGACCAGGTCATCAATGGCGGCAAAATCGTGGGCGCTCTCCTGCGGAGAGGCCGAGAGAACCGTGCGGCCGATGAGAAAATCCGGCAGAGCCACGGTGGTCAGGGGGGAGCAGCGCACCGAGGTGGCAAAGGCGATGGTGAACAGCCAGAAGCCGATCTTTAGATTCCGGCGGCGGTTCATGCCCTCTGCCAGGGCTGCGGCACCGATCAGGAACAGGAGGAACCAGCCGGGTAAAAACAGCAGCATATGTTGGGAACCGGTGGTCTGCACCCGGGTGAACAGCACCATGCTCAGCAGGATCTCCAGCCCGGCCAGACAGGGCAGAGCTGGCATCTTTCTGCGCTTGAAGCAGAACCACAGGCCCATGCCCATAAGCACCAGGTTCATCAGGCCCATGCGGGCGCATTGCAGGTAGGTTTCAGTGACCATGCCGCCGCCGTTGTAGTAGGAATAGTGGTCAGCGTAGTCGTAGCCCAGAATGTGGCTCACCAGGGGCCACAGCAGGATGACCATGGCCACCATGGACATCAGGCCGAACAGGATCAGGTTGCGCACCTGCAGCAGGGCCTCCTGCCTGCGGCCCACTTTGGCAATGCGGGCGCTGCTCACCAGCACCAGCACGGCGTAGGCAAAGTAGTAGCCCACCACGAAGTACAGATACCACCGGCGGGACAGGATGATGGCCGCCGTGGCCAGGAACAGCAGCCCGAACCGGGGCAGGTCCAGCTTTTCAAACCGGAAATCCAGCGTGAGCAGCAGGATGCTGAAGGCGAAGATCAGGCCGAACCAGTCCGGCTGGCTCAGCACGGCGCTCATGCGCAGCCACGGGTAGGTAAAGGTCCAGGACAGACCGATGAGAAAATACCAGAAGCGGTTTTTCACCTGCAGCATCTGGCCCACTTTGACCACCAGGCCGGCCAGCAAAAGCAGCAGCATGGGCACGATGCTGAACACCTGACAGATCGCAAAGCTGTCGCCGGTGCGGTCGGTCAGGCAGAACGGGAACTCGATGAACAGGGTGTTGAAGTTGGTATAGTCCTCAGCCAGAGAGTCCAGAATGAAATGGAAGCCGACCGCCGGGCCCTGAAGAAAGGCGGCCTCGGCGTTGTACTGCTTGTTGATGTAGTTGACGTAGTCCCAGATGTACACGAAGCTGCGGCGGGTCTCGGCCCAGTAGAAGTAGAGCAGCGCCGCGGCCCAGAAGCCGATGATCACAGCCCAGTGGAACAGGTCGAACTTCACGTCCGCCAGCCGCAGCACCACCAGCACCAGCCCGAACAGGGCCAGGTTGCACCACAGGCTCACCAGCGGGAAAAATATGGCACTGCCGGGGGCGGCAAGGCCCAGCACCACCAGCGCCAGTGCGGACACGGCATAGGCCAGCAGGGCCCTGCCTACCCACGAGGTGCGCAGCTTGGAAAGAGTTGCTGACATGAGAAAAAATCCTCCTTATAAAAATGCGCGATGCACACAGCATAAATTCACAGCTTACAGTATAGCAAACCACAGGGGGCACTGTCCAGCCATAGCGGAGGCAAAACCAAAAATGCCCCGCTGCTTTCAAAGCACACGGGACATTTTGACACAAATATTACTTACTGGAATTCTTGGCGCGGGCGGTACGGCGCTTCTGGGCCATGGCCTTGTTGGCGCTGATGCGGGCGGCGTCCGGGTTGGGGGCCTCCGGGGTCAGGCGCAGCAGGAAGCTGCCCATGGCGGGCAGGTCCACGGTGAGGGTATAATCCCGGCCGTACACGCCGCCGTCGGTGGTGTGGAAGTGCAGCTTGCGGCGGCCCTTGTGGGCACCGCCCCACTCGGCAGCCTCGGTGTCCAGCACCAGCTCCGCAGAGCAGGGGAACTTGAGGTACAGCGGGAACTTTTTGTGGGCGTGGTCCTGGGTGTTCATGATGCACAGCAGGTTCTGGCCCCGGCCCTTGCGCAGCCAGGCGTAGACGCCCTCGGTGCAGCTCTCGCTGGCCACCCACTCAAAGCAGTCGGGGTTGTATTCGCCGTCAAACAGGGCGGGCTCGGTGGCGTATACCAGGCTCAGACGGGCGAAATACTTCTGGAAAGCGTCATGGAAGGGATACTTGAGCAGGTCCCAGTCCAGCTCCCGTTTTTCGTCCCACTCGCGGAAGTGCCCCAGCTCGTTGCCCATGAAGTTGAGCTTTTTGCCCGGATGCATATACATATAGAAATAGAGGGTGCGCAGCTGAGCGCACTTTTCGGCGTAGGTGCCCCACAGCTTGTCGATGATGGTCTTTTTGCCGTGCACCACCTCGTCGTGGCTCAGGGCCAGCAGGTACAGCTCGTTGTAGAAGTAGTGCATGCTGAACAGCAGCTTACCGTAGGCGTTCGGCCGCTCCCCGAAGGGGGTGGCGAAATAGTCCAGCGTGTCGTGCATCCAGCCCATGTCCCACTTGTAGTCGAAGCCCACACCGTCGTAGCGGGTGGGGGCGGTGACCTTGAGGAAGTTGGTGGAGTCCTCGGCCATGTAGATGCCGGTGGGCCAGCGCTTGTTCAGCCCGTGGTTCAGGCTGCGCAGGAAGTTCACGGCACCCTGGTTCACGCCGCGGTTGGGGTCACCCTGCCAGTACAGTGCCCGGGAGATGGCGTCCATGCGGATGCCGTCGCAGTGGTACACATCCATCCACAGCCCGGCGGCGCTGCTCAGGAAGCTGCACACCTCCCGGCGGTAGTAATTGAAGTTGCAGGTGCCCCACTCGCTCTGTCCCACGTCGCTGTCGTACTCATACAGGTGGGTGCCGTCGAACTTGGCCAGTGCGTCGGCGTTGGCGGCAAAGTGCACCGGAACAAAGTCCATGATGACGCCGATGCCCATGCGGTGGCAGGCGTTGACGAAGGCAGCAAACTGGGCCGGGGTGCCGTAGCGGCTGGTCACCGAGAAATACCCGGTGGTCTGGTAGCCCCAGCTGCCGTCAAAGGGATGCTCGGCCAG
>ERZ773104.2806-NODE-2806-length-18308-cov-5.153947_pt1 | contig 18308 bp, 15 predicted proteins | sample MGYA00511920_ERZ773104 | MGnify/ENA primary metagenome ERZ773104 (study PRJEB29015, sample SAMEA2737857) | human gut metagenome | biome: human gut; feature: human-associated habitat; material: faeces | place: China | collected 2012 ...
AACCAAAAATCGTATGCTCAGGTACCAAAGCCTTCACCAAATTTGAGCCTACGAATCCGTGTACACCAGTAATCAATATATTCATGACCTTTCTTTTATTCTAGGATTAATTATATCTGCTGCCTTATACATTAACTCTCGAATAAGCGATGGCATGCAAGCCCGCACCAATGGATAACAAACACCAACATATGCAATAGGTGAACATTTGCATCGCCATGCTCCTTTTAAGCCTACCTTAGCTCTCCACCAACCTACCTTCACGGTATTTCTCAAAATACTATCTTTGAAGAAACGATAATACAATAAAGGCTCTTCTATATTTTTGCACTTAATAAGATTTTCAACACACCTAAACCAAAGTTCATAGTCATCCTGTCGAGGACCTGAATTAGGGTTATAACTGCCAACTCGCAATAGTGCTGATTTCTTAAACGAAACTGTAGGATGAATAAACGGACACGTCCACACTTGCCTATAAATCTCGCTTTGATTTACAGGAACTGTCATCGCTTTTATCTCCACACCTTCTTCATCCATCATAGTGGCATATGAACCTACTAATTCTAAATCTGAATTTCTCGAATATTCTTCCAAAGTTCTCTCAAAACGATTCTTATAGCAGAGATCATCGGTATCCATGCGAAATACAATTTCGTTACGACATTTCTCAAGACCAATATTAAGGGCTGTACTCAAACCTTGATTATTATCTTGAGGATATACATCGAGAGATGGGTATATTTTCCTGAATCTTTCAACAACAGCCAACAGTTGCTTTCCCACAGGGCCGTCAAGAACGAGAACAACCTGATCCGGTGAAATTGTTTGCTCGAACACACTCTTAAGTGCAAGGTTTAAATATAGTGGATTTTCTTTGCAATACAAAGACATCAATACTGAGAATTTCTCCATATTAATCAACAATTGGTTACAAATTATATTGTTTGATTATTTTACGCTTTCATAGCAATAATTTCAACTTATAGTAAGGATTTATAGAATACACCCACTGGATTTTATTTAATTAGACGTATCTTTCGTTTGCCTGTAAGCGTCCAATTCTGACGCATCGTATAGGTAAAGCCTCTTTTCCAGATTTCCTCTTAAATAAATCAAAAATTGGGGCTGTTTTTAAATATTATTAGTATTGATTCCGACTCTCATCGACAACAGGTTCTCATAATACCTGCTACCGTTAACAACTTCACGGAAAAAATTCTTCAAATATTCCAAAGCTGACAAACCGTTCATACGACAAGTCGATATCAGCATTTGATAGGCTGCCAATAGATTTGCCATACGGCTACCGACAAAGAAAAGTGAGTTCATGCAAAGATATCACCTTAATTTTGCAACACATCAATTAACTATAGCCTTGCGTAACCTATATGCTTACTTATAAAATTTCTGTACTTCACAAACAGCAATGCCAACGAGAGTTTTTTCTGTGTCAGCAGATATACCTTTTTCCATTTTTTTATCAGAAATTCGAGACAACTCTTGTTTATCACCAATTGCCGCCTAAGATATTTTGTAAAATAAATTATTATTAATCCTGTATGCATATAATGTATTCCTACTCATTATCTCTTTGGTATGTAAATGACTGTCCTCCAAATTTCACGTAAAGTGAACGAAAAGTATAAAACAAACACTTGGGAATATGTTCCTGTACAAAAGTCTTACACCATAACTTTATCTCATACAATAATGACTGAATCTCGCGGTCTCCCTCGTATATTCCAGGATGTTTTTTGAAATATCGAACGGCCTTATGCAATATTTTTCCCTTACGAACTACATCCAAAATTTTATAGTTTTCTTCATAACTTACCAAACAATTAGCACCATACTCAACTGCACTCTCATGAAGAGTAACCTCAAACATCCAAGCAGTTCTAGATTCCCTTACGCAAAATTCAAAGAACTTCTTTGACCAAAATCCAGAATACAAGTTCACACTATAGTTTGCTTCATTAATAATATGATATAATTTGGTCTCTCCATCAAGCTTTTCCCCAGTTGCATTCGTCGGTTTTTTAAACAAACGTATGTAGTCATACCCACCAGACACCATCAAATCAACAAGGTGTTCCATTCTGTTGTTATCCACTTTCTTAATTAGAAAATAATCATCTAGAGTAACGAAAACATAATCCGTTTTGACATACTGAAGTGCATATTTCAGTCTATCGCTCCATTCTAGATCTGATCCTGCCGCAATAATCTGCACATCAGAAAAAGTATACTCGGTAGGCTTGTCTGTTACTATGAACGTTTCAAAATCTCTTTCCGGCCAATTCTCACGGAAAAGCTTAAGGTTTGCATCCCATAAATCACTGAACTTATCACACGAAAAGATCAGACATGTTATAGTATCTTTCAGCATATTTTATATTATTTACTTATTGCTCTATTAACAACAGTCATAAACATCTCACAACTCCTATCTACATTGTGATGCTTGTGAGTCATTACAATCTGTTGCTCATAATATTCTTTCTGCTTTTTGGGTGTCGAAAGCATTTCTCTGATAACTGCTTCCAAACCTTTCTTGTCTGTACATACATACGAAGCCATAGTGCTCTGCATGTACTCAACAATTCCGCATTCTTGTGAACCATAGGTTAATATTGTGACTCCACTCGCCAATGCATCTGCCGCCTTGGTAGAAAGTGAATATCTTGACTCATCAATATCTTTTGGTAAAAAGCCTTCTACAATAACCGTCACATCACTATTCTGCATCTTCTCTTGAACTTGTTCATAAGGAATCATTCCACCATAATATACATTTGGATTATCCTTGAACACTCCGTACTCTAATGGGTTCCTTGATCCAGAATAAACCTCTAATATATATTTTGGATTGATACGGCCCAAAGCATATCCGATGTCGTTCAAAGAATGGTTGCGTCCCATACCAATATTGCCAAAATAAGTAATAGAAGGATTATCTGTATTAACTGGGGCAAACAGTTTGCGTTTTACAGTTGAATTCAGATAAATAGTCTCACCATCCAAGCCCATATCACCATTGTACTTATCACGGATTTTATCACTTATGTATATGGCACTCCCCTTATGTGCAAGCACCTTGCGAATGAGTTTTTTATAGGTTAGTTTGTATAACCAATACAAAGGGTTTAATGAGAAACGAGTATTGAAGTAATAATCATCCAAAATAGAGTTTACAATAGGTATATCATATCGTTCAGCCACATATAATGCAATCTGAGGTATAAAATAGTCATCCGAAAAACTCAGAAAAACACACTCTGGCTTAAACTCATCAAGCCATTTATTCAAAGCTTCTGTACACCAGAATCTCTTTCTCCAAAGCAGGCCTCTCAGGAGATGTGTAAGCGGACTATGCCTTAAACCGAACTGGTATGCACGAGGCGCAGATAATGTCTCATCAGTTCTTTGGTTTGATTCGCTCGAATCCGGCAATTCATCATAGTTATACACTTTACCCGTCTTAATGCGTTTTCCTTTCCAACGTTGAAGCATACGATAGTCTGTAATTTGAAACAGAGTACCACAATGCCCTTTTACTGGTGATTGAGGCTTACAGAATATCTGCGCTATATTTTCCTTTTCCCAATAGTGGAAAAATGCATCAAACGACCGTGATTGATCTTTGGTGCTATATGGAGTTGTTCCCACTATCAACAATCTTGGATGTGTCATATATTTTATCTTCAAAAAAGAATTTTGTTCAACAAGTTATTCGTTTCAGGTTTCTTAATGCAAAAGCCACTCAATGCAACTATTACGATAAAATTAGCAAACAAAATAATACATCCGATAGCAGACAATGCTAACGGTGCTATAAACAACTTCAGTATACACAATGAGAAGTCATGAATAAGATAGATTTCAAGAGAGTGTTTACCTACCCAATTTAGAAATTTGAGAGGGTTCGTTTTGCATACAGTAAGTAATTTAGTATGTTGTTCCTTTGTAGAATCTTGATTATTAAACAAACCATTCCTATTGTAAGCAGGTAATTGACAGCTAGCAATCTCATCCCCTCCAATGTTCCGAATTGTGGAGTTACTGTCATTTGAATCATATTGAGAACCAGATAATGCGTCAAGTAGATCTCCAAAGAATAAACTCCTGTCCAATGAACTAATTGCAAAAGTTTGTTTCCACTACTGTATATCCCTATAAACAATCCAATTATAGATATGCAGCCAAATAATGATGTAATGAAACGAAGCACAATAATCAAAGCGTCTCCATTATCATCATGAAAGTTAAAACGAAGAATCATTGTCAACCATATTACCAACGAAATTGTAATAACTCCGTTGACTAAGCTTGACGATTTCTTAAGCGCAAGAAACTTGTCCTGCAATTGACCATATAAATAGCCCAACAAGTAGATTGGGATATAATACAATGTCAATTTTATGCAGAAGAATGACAAACCTGCAATATAACCAATAACACCAAGAACAATCATACCCACTCCACATAACGTTAGATGAATCAACATATTCCAAGTTGTGGACTTAGAGATTTTGTTACTAGCATAATCAGCAAGTCCATAGATCATATTGATTGTCCAAATCGTTGCAAGGAACCAATAGCCCGAATCCATATGCCATAAGAGCCACTTAATATCGAGATAATTAGTCTGTTGGAAAATCAGTCCTCTAATGACGAATGACCAAACTGCCCATGGCAATATATACGCAAGAGTACGTTTCTTAACAAATACCCATAGTTTGTCACGTGTCGTCAAAGGTTTACTGTATTTAGTAACATAGCCACTAATAATAATAAATAGTGGCATTTGCAACGTCCAAATAACTTGAAATAAGAAAGTATCATTAAAATTCGCAGTGCTTCCAGACAAGGTATGTCCTAACACAACTAACAACATGGCGAAGCCACGAATAATATCAACAATTTTATTTCTCATCATGAATATTATCAATTTAAATTAGAGATCTGAACCTAATTTGTAAGGAACAATATCAAACTGACTAGGCAATAAAACAGTAAAATAGAAAATTGCAATCATCAAAGCAATAAACACGACCTTTATTATTTTACGATTATCGGTACTTAGTCTACTAAATAATTCCGGTATTAGAATTAAAAATACTAACTCATAATATGTTGCTGCCCTCATTAAGATAGATCCTGAAAATGCAACAAGAAATAAAATAGAAATGGCAAGTATATTTGCATAATTTTTTATTGATAGGGTTATAAACTCATCTTTTGCCTTAAACGTATTACGAATTCCTGTATACCCATTTCCGTCATTCTTAGAAACTACAATAGAAATAACGAGAAAAACTAATAGCATTACAAAACTTGAACCAATAGTAAGCGAAGAGTTGAATTCGTAATTTGTTATTTCATTATTCTGCAGATTTCTTAATATAGAACCACTTTGCATAAAAGCCCCAATGCCTATAATAGTATATAGAAATCCCCACCACAGATTAATAGGAATTCTCATAATTAAATAAGCTGCAAAAAAGACCATGGCAGACCTATGAATTAATGATGCAACTGCTACCAACATTAAAAATTCTAGGAAAGGCTTGATTCCATTCTTTTGCGCAGTAAGAAATGCGGATAAGCATAATGACATCGCCATGGATTGCCTTAATCCTGACATATGAAATACAAAAAACTGAAAGCACACATAAATAACAAGGGAAAGTGCTACATCCTTAGAATATTTGTATATATATTGAGCTAGAGGAAACAGAATAATAAAATTGCAGAAAAACAAAAACTGTCTAAATGTCATTCCAAGCTCATTTCCCAATTTCATCAAAAACACATATCCAGGTTCCATCCATACCCAAGATGCATCAAACCACTTATTTCCTGCGGTCATTTCATATACATCCGAATAGCCCTGTAAATCTCTACCAACAGAATAGTCACGTAATGAAAATATCAGAAACAGCATACTGAAAAAAACGACCGTTGAATATTTGCGTTTTTGGGGGTTGTTTTTATCAGATCCAATATAGACAGAAATAAATGCTATCAAAATCAACAGGAATATATATACACTCATAACTAGAAAATAGAGTTATACAAATTAATATAATGAATAAAGCACTTTTTGCTATCAAAATGCTCAATAGCATACTGAGTGCAATTGGACGACAAACAAGTGGTAGAGTTAATAACTTTTAGTATAGATTCTACCATAGCCGACTTGTCGCCTTTTTCTACGACCCATCCTGTAACCCCTTCCATAACCAGTTCAGGACTTCCCCCTGTCCTATATGTTATGACAGGAGTTCCACATGCCAAAGATTCCATGTTAACTGTAGGACATGTATCAGTATATGTAGTATTGACCAAAGCTATTGCGGAAGAATAGAAAGCAGCCAAATCTGAAGCACTATTTGTACGCTCAACACCAATTATGCCATCTGGAAGATCTATAATTTCTTCTTTAGTCAATCCTACCAATACAATTTTAATATCAGAGGGTAATTGTTTACGAATTACATAAAAGTCGGATAGACCTTTGTAAGCCCCCCATGGAGAAGCTACTCCTAATACATACTTAGAAGATTCCAATCCTAGAGTTCGCATCTGACTAGATATTGGAGTAGGTTTAAACACACTCATATCTATTCCATTGTATATAACTTGGCTGTTGACATTCCTCAAATAGGATTGTTTGAGTAGTCCTTCAAGCCAATGTGAAACAGGAACCATAGTCATTTTTTCTGCCACAGACAAGAATAAACCACGCTTTCTTATCCATCCTTGAGCACTTCTATCAACGTATGTTGCAGGATAAGATTTCAAATATTTGCATCCCCCACATCCAGTCATCCATTTATTACATTTAACAAGATCAAAATGAGCGCACCTACCTGTGAATGACCAACAGTCATGTAACGTCCAAACCACCCTAATACCTTGTCTTTCAATATAATGAAACAGCATAGGATAATTTACAAAGTGCCCATGAATATTATGAATATGCACAATATCAGGATTCACTCTGTTCATAAAGTGCAGCAAACGTCTTGTGGCTATAATAGAAGCTAATCCCTCTGCATCTATAAGGCGAGATAATACATTATGAACATAATAATTCACCTTGCCTGCAATTTTAAAAGCCCCAGAATAGTCGCTTTCACCATGACCAAAAGCAATATAAGCTTCATGTCCTTGTGATTTCAGAATATCAGCAATATTGGTACAGATACGACCGGTACTTCCACTACCACAACGCCCATTGATAAAAAGAACTTTCATTAGAATTTATTTTTTCACAAAACTCGCAAGTAATTGTCTTTCTTCTTTATCTAAACCGATAAGAACTATAACAGTAACCAAGAATATCTCAGAAAGAACTATACCCAAAATATGCCCCCATATTGGGAATAACGCAGGATTGTATAAGATATAGAAAACGAGAAGAGGAACTGATATAAATCCTATTTTTATGAAAGAAATTTCAATAAATTGACGAATATCAAAATCAAAAATTCTTTTTAAAAGATAGAGTCTTATGAAAGCAAGAAGGAAACTGATACAACAGAAAACATTTAATATTGCGAATGGGTTTGCTCCAAGCTTATAGCAGACAAAGGAAATAGGTAATCCCAATAAAGTGAAAGAATGAATAATAATCTGATAGTTCTTGATATTGCCAGTTGCATTTACTAATGCTGGAATCCCCTCTCCAAGGCAACCCAGAAGAGCCCCCAAAATCATCAAACGACAAAATGTTGCGGAACCTTCAGGTACTTCTTTAAGCCAAATACTCAGTAAAAACTCCATTTCAAGTAGGACTGGGAATGCTACAAAACACATCAAGATAAAAGTGTACTTAGAGATATAGCTAGTAAGCTTGATTGAGCGTCCGGAATTACCACCACTAAAATTCTTAGTAATTTGAGGAACAGCTGCACTATTAAGACTTCGAGCAAATACCAATACAAAGCTTTCAATTTGTATTGCAACAGCAAATGCAGCATTTACCACAGTACCAAAGAAAAAATTAATGACAACAGCACTACCTTGAGACTTACCAACTGACGCCATAGCTCCAAACATAGTCCAAAAAGCATACTGAAGCATCTCTTTTATAAGTTTCGCATCTTTATAAACTGTAGGTTTAATCACACTCCAATAATGCATTACACAATAACCAGCATATAAAACACATGACAAGAGTGTATATGAAAGCATTATCATACTATACAGTCGCAAACGATTTGTATCGGAATATATAAGCAGTATTATTACACCAAGTTTAATGGACTGTGAGATAATATCGATGACAGCATTAATAGTAAATTTTTCATACGCTACCTGTAATCCTTGGAAAGGCACAAATAAAGTAGATAGAGCTGCAGTAAAAATGGAAATATGGAAAACAAATATAGCATCCGATATCTTATCGGGGACGATATTAAGGTAATTATATATATACCAATCTCCCACAGCTATACCAATCGCAATTAATCCTATAGCAAAAACAGCATGAATTAATAAGCTCGTATTAAATATCTTATTAGGATTTCCACCTCCTTTTTTCCCAATCTCAAAAGCTAGATACCTATATGTAGTTGCCAACATTGCCGTATTGACAACATTCAAAAGTGTTACAATACCACCTACAACATTATAAAGACCAAAATCTGATGCACCCAATGCGTCCAAAACGACTCTGGATGCTATAATATTGACCATACTCACAACGCATAGTCGCAAAAAAATTACAACACTATTTATTGCAATTCTCTTATTATCATTCATATTGTGAAATCTGTTTCTTTATTAAATCCCAATCTAAATCAAACACAAGCATGTGATGCTTCTGATCATGTGCAGAATCCACAACTACAGTCATTCCATCTCGACTCAACTTTGGGTGTAAATCACATGATGCAGGGTTCTTATCGTAGTAGGCATTAAAGGCTCCTAACAACAGATATTTACTAGTTTGCAAATCATACACATATAGCCGCTGACAATGGTACTTATCAGGATATGTATCTGTAATCATGTAGCGACCATCAGGTGTGAATGAAGGATGACCATCGGTCAAAAAGGGATCCACGTCGAACACCCGCTCTAAACAGTATTTCTTATTCTGTGTATAGTATTGATAGGTTGTAATTCCGCCCTTCATCTTTAACAATGTGCGAGTTGGAAGTACATTCCTTGCAACCATCTTTGCGAATAGAGCCATGGAGAATTTTGGTTTAGATCTCAATTGGAGAGGAACAGATTTAATCTTATCATCTGGTTCAAAATCTTTCTCGTTTACCTTTCCTCTGGTAGGGTAAGCATAGATTACAAAATCATTGCCATTCCACCCAAAATGCGACCATTGCGTATTTTCCCATCCATCAATACTTTGCATATCCAAAGTGGATGCATCAATTATAATAAGTCGAGTCTTATAAGAATAGACATTCGCCACTGAAGAAAATCTGTGTAAAACACAAAATTTTGTTCCATCTTGATTTATCATTATATGCTCCAACCAATGTTTCGCTTTTGTAAAATAAGGTTTGGGATCTAATGATAAGATGTCTTGAATTGAAATAATTCGCCTTCTTGTATTGCTGACTAAATCTATTTCGAAGATGCCATCACCTTCAAAAATGAAGCCATCCTTGCTTTTATCTTTCACAGATTGATAATGATACGCACGACACCAATGCGCACGCTCCATATCCAATGTTATCGACTTCTTACCACCTGGCATAATGCCATATACTGCCCAATCTATTTTGCGATCATTCCCAGTTTTTGTATTATGGATAATAGCAATATGATGATTGTTTTCTGAAGTATTGTAGATAATCTCATCATCGCTCAACCATTGAGCCATACACCCTTGCTGCCAATTCCAAGAATCAGAGAATCCGACATGATGCCATTCACCAGATGGTATTTCATAATATCCAACTTCAACTTTCAAGTCAGCCCTAGGAGGTACACCATCTTCAGTAATACGGTTACATAATAATTTCCTATGATTGCTTGTCAAAGTATCATAGTTATAATAGCCAAACCATTCTGAAAATCTATCAGATGGGGTCTCAAATACCTTCTTTATATATTTTGATATTCTATAATCATTCATTATATTGACTTTGGAGTATATTTTGTCATATCGTGCTTGTTCTCATCATATTTTCCTTTTTGAACATCTTCCACAATCGTATCATAGAACATCGAATTGAGATGCTTTACTTCGAAACAATCATGAGTTCGCTTGTACATCTTCAAACCTATTGCAGAGGCTTTTTCTTTATGATTTAGAACCCACTCAATTTTGTTATGAAGAGCCTCAACGTTACCCTCTGGAACAATCATGTCATCGAATCCTATCTGATAAGGAACTGACCCAGAATCATCACCTATGACAGGCTTCCTTGTTATCTGCGGCTGGATAGCCGCAAGCGAGAATGTTTCAACCCATTCTAGTGTTGTCAAAGGTACATGAATTGCACAATCTACAGCATTCCAATATTTTGCCATTTCAAACCAGTCCACAAAACCTGTTTCTATAACTTTTTCACTGAGGTTTCGCTCTTTAATGATGGCACGCAAACGTTTGAGATCTTCTTCAGAACCTGTACCCATCATAAGGTATTTCCAATCACCGTCAGCAGGAAGAGCTTTGAGTATCACATCAATCCCCTTATCTGCAGAAAAACGGCTTGCAGAACCAAATACATACGTAGAATCGCTAATATCATACTTCTTGCGGATTTCATGTCGTGCTTCTACATCTTCATGAAACCATTCTTCGTTTACCCCCAAGATAGTTCGCTGGAAACGGCGCGTGAAAATAGGTAGTCGCCGACTTGATCAAAAGCCCTCGAGGATCTTCCTCGGGGGTTTTGCTTTTGCAGGGAAACGCTCTGAGAGAAATCTTGGGGCGTTTTTTTGTTGTGTCTGCGGATTGTGGAAAAACCAGAGTGCGGGTATAATAAAGAAAATGCATGAAAAGGGGACGTTGAAATGGCACAATATGAGTGGATTCCGCTTTATAAAGAAATTGCGCAGAAGCTACTGCAATTTTACGGCGACCGCAGGCCGTTGGTTCAGTTAGTCAATGATATCTTTGCGGAGACCGGGCTCAATATGCCAAAGCTGGAACAGAACAGCCAACTGGTAGATATCGACCCCTTTACGGTGTTCGGGCTTTTTAATAAGAGCTCCATGCGGGAAGACAAGCGCCGAAAAATCTTGGCGGCTTTGCTGCAGAAGCTGGAAATTTCAGCAGACCTGCCCGCAAATTTTGATGGCATTCCGGTGCTAAACAATCAGAATGCAACATTTTATTATTTCCTCCCGGGGCGGGGGAAAGATGACATTGAAGACCTGTGGATATTCTACACAGGGGCTATGCGCTATGCAGTGGAAAAATCAGAACGCAGCAAAAGCTGTGTAGCCAAGAGTTTTGATGTTGTAGTCAACAAAAAGGGGAATGGTAACAGCAAAATTACCATGGGGCTTTACTGGATCGCACCGGATGTTTACTTAAATCTGGACAGCCGGAACGAATGGTATTTGTATGAATCCGGAAAGATGCCGCAGGAGCTGGTGGCCGTGCTGCCCAAAATCGACGGGAAAATGAGCGCAGAGCAATATTTTGAAATTGCGGATAAAGTGCAGAGCTATCTGGAAAGTGGAAAATGCCCGCAGCATAATTTTGCAGAGCTGTCTACAGAGGCATGGCGTTATTCTCAGCAGGTAAATGAAGAGAAAAAGACTGCGGGAGATGCGCCGCTGCAAGCTGTAATGGAGCCTACTGCCATGCCGGACGAAAATGTTGATACGGTTCATTATTGGCTTTACGCGCCCGGAAATGGAGCGGACAAGTGGGAGGAGTTCTATCAAAAAGGCATTATGGCCATTGGCTGGGGTGAAATTGGCGATTTAAAGCAATTTGCCTCCAAAGAGGCGATGAAAGAGCGGATGAAAGCGGTCTATGGCCAGAATCTCTCCTACCGGAATGCTGCCCATGCGACCTGGCAGTTTGCCAACGAGATGAAGCCGGGCGATATTGTTTTTGTCAAAAAGGGGCGGAATCAGATCATTGGCCGTGGTGTGGTCGAGTCGGCGTATCGTTTTGATGCAAGCCGGACGGATACCTATAACAACATCCGCGATGTAAAATGGACGCATCACGGAGAATGGCAGCACCCGGGGCAGGCGGTGCTGAAAACGTTGACGGATGTGACGTCCTATACCGAATATGTGGAAAAGCTGAATGCCCTGTTTGCAGATGACCTGAATGACGAACCAGAAGAAGTGGAAAAGACTTACCCGCCGTATGGAGAAGACGACTTTTTACAGGATGTTTTCATGCAGCAGGAAGATTACGAAAAACTGGTCGATATTCTGAAAATCAAGAAGAATATTATCTTGCAGGGCGCTCCGGGTGTGGGCAAGACCTATGCCGCAAAGCGGCTGGCTTACTCTATCATGGGAGAAAAAGACGTCGAGCGTGTGATGATGGTCCAGTTCCACCAGAGCTACTCCTATGAGGATTTTATCATGGGATACCGCCCGACGGCCACAGGCTTTGAGCTGAAAAAGGGAGTATTCTACAATTTCTGCAAAAAAGCAGAAATCGATACAGACCGGGATTATTTCTTCATCATTGACGAGATCAACCGTGGAAATCTGAGCAAGATTTTTGGCGAGCTGTTTATGCTGATCGAGAACGACAAGCGCGGCATTCCGCTGCAGTTGTTGTACGCAGACGAAAAATTCTCGGTGCCACGGAATGCTTACCTGATCGGTATGATGAATACGGCGGACCGGAGCCTTGCCATGCTGGATTATGCGCTTCGCCGTCGGTTTGCATTTGTTGATCTGAAGCCGGGCTTTGAGACCGAGGGCTTCCGGGCCTATCAGGAAGAGTTGCAGAGCGATGCATTTGACCGGTTGATCGCCTGTGTGCTGCGGCTGAATGCGGCCATTGCAGCGGACGAATCGCTTGGCGAGGGCTTTTGCATCGGACACAGTTATTTCTGCAACCGGACAAAAGAAACGACCGATGCAGAACACTTGAATGCCATCGTGGAGTATGAGCTGATCCCCCTGCTACGGGAATACTGGTTTGATGAGCCGGAAAAAGTACGCGACTGGGCCGGAAAATTGAGGAGTGCAATTCGGTGATACCGATTCAGAATATTTATTACATGCTGTCCTACGCGTTTCAGGTGCTGCAAGAGCAGGGCTACCGGAGTGTGGCAGCGGAGAACTTTCAGAATACGGCGGACCTCTGTGCCGCAATTCTGGAAAAGGGTGTTTCCTCTCAGCTCAAGCGTGGACTGGGCAGAGAATACCGGGAAAAAACGGAACCACTGGCAAGCCCACGGGGCAAACTGGACCTCACCGCATCCATCAAAGACCAGACCATCCGGAACAAACAGCTGGTATGCACCTACGATGAATTTTCGGTGGATACGGAGATGAACCGCATTTTGAAAGCGACCTTGCGCCTGCTGCTGCGTGCGGATGTTTCCCGTGAGCGGAAAAAGAAGCTGCGAAAGCTGCTACTCTACTTTGGAGATGTCAGCGAAGTGCGGGTGACGGCGATCCAATGGCATCTGCGGTTTGACCGGAGCAACCAGACCTACCGGATGCTGATGGCGGTCTGCTATCTGGTCATAAAGGGGCTGCTGCAGACGCAGACCGGTGGGACGATGCGGGTGATGGATTTTCTGGATGAACAGCGGATGTGCCGCCTGTACGAAAAATTCATCCTCTCATTTTACAAAAAAGAGTTTCCAGAGCTGCACGCGGCAGCCTCTCAGGTAGCATGGGACCTGGACGATGAGCAGGATGAGTTTCTGCCCATCATGCAGAGTGACATCACCCTCTCCAAAGGGGAGAAAGTCCTTATCATCGACGCAAAATATTATGCCCACACCATGCAGACCCAGTACGATGTCCACACGCTCCATTCGGGCAACCTCTACCAGATCTTCACCTATGTGAAAAACCGGGACAGCAGCTATGGGAACGTCCCGCATGAAGTCTCAGGAATGCTGTTGTATGCGAGAACAGATGAGGAATTTCCGCTGCCATCTAGGACTTACCGGATGAGCGGGAATAAGATCGCAGTGCGGACGCTGGACCTGAACTGCGATTTTGCGGTGATCCGGCAGCAATTACAGATGATCGCAGAAGAATATTTCGCTTAAGACACAAACCGGCCCCGCAGTATGGAAAATTTTCCACACGGCGGGGCCGTTCCTGTTTAAAACTTTTCTGCTTTAATTCTTGGTGGCAAACACGATGCCGATGGTGCCCGGGCCGGAGTAGCCGCCAATGGTGGTGCCAATGTCCGTCTCGTAGACCTGCTCAAATTTGCCGTATTTTTTCAGGCCGGCTTTCACGGCCTCCATGCAGCCGGGCTTGGGCTGGCAGGAAGAGATGAACACCATGCTGGTGTCGATGTCGTCCCGGCCGTCCAGCTGGTCGGTGATGTACTTGCCCACGCAGATGGGCAGGCTGCCGCGGTACTTTTTCATCACTTTCAGCTCACCGCCCACCACGGCCAAGCTGGGCTTGATGCCCAGAATGTTGGCGCCAAAAGCCAGCACGCCGGAGCAGCGGCCGCTCTTGGCCATATAGTCCAGCTGGTTGAGTACAAAGCTCAGCTGCACCCGCTTGGCGAGGTTCTGCAGCCGCATGGTGATATTGCGGGGCAGCAGGCCATCGGCGGCCCACTTGGCGGCCTGCAAGACCAGATAGCCCTGCCCGGTGCAGATGTTCTGGCTGTCAACAACGGAGACATTCTCAAACTGCTGGGCGGCCAGGCAGGCGTTCTGGTAGCAGGACGAAAGCTTGGAGCTGACCGAGATGTGAATGACAGCGTCATACTCTTTGGCAAAAGGGTCAAAAAAATCCGCATACTCCACCAGATTGGCGGCGGCGGATTTGGGCATTTTGCCGCCGTTCTGCACATGGGCAAATACATCGGCGGGGCGGATGCTCACACCGTCCAGATAGCTCTCCTCGCCCATGAGAATATGCATGGGCATGAGCGAAATGTTCCACTCCTGCAGCAGCGCCCCGGACAAATCACAGGTGCTGTCAGCGGTGATCTTAATGTTCAATGGGGTTCTCCTCTTTTCCGGCCGGGGCGCCGCCGCGGCAAAATAGCAAAATATCTTACCCTAATATATCACAGATTGCTCAGGATTGTTAGTTAATAAATGTAAATCTTTTATGAAGTGCCGGAAAAAACAGCCCGGTTTTGCGGTTTCTGTACAGTTATCACAAAAGAATGGCCGATTTTATGGTTCTTTCCGAAAATTCGCTCGGAAGTGTTTATTTTGTCTTCTAAAAATTATATAATATGGTATGTACCCTGAATATTAAGATGGATGCGGTCTGCCTTGCGGCCGTTTTATTTATTGGAGGTTGCCTTTTATGTTCATTACCGATTACAACCAGCACCTGCTGGACCATGTAAAAAAGATCCACTTCATCGGCTGCGGCGGCAGCGGCATGTACCCGCTGATCCAGATCCTGGCCGCCAAGGGCTATGAGATCTCAGGCAGCGATGTGCTGGACGGCAGCATCATCCGCTCGGAGCGGGAGATGGGAGTCAAGGTCTCGCTGGGCCACAGTGCGGACAATGTGATCGGCGTGGACATGGTGGTGTACTCCGCCGCCATTGCAAAGGACAACGTGGAGCTGAACGCCGCTTCCTCCTACGGCATCCCCACCATTGAGCGCAGCGTGCTGCTGGGCTACGTGAGCCGCCTGTACAGGGAGAGCATCTGCGTTTCCGGTACCCACGGCAAGACCACGACCACTTCCATGATCACCACGGCGCTGGAGCTGGCGGGCAGGGATCCCTCCGCGGTCATCGGCGGAAAGCTGCCCCTCATCCACGGCTACGGCAAGGCCGGCAAGGGCGACGACATCGTCATTGAGGCCTGCGAGTTTGCAGAGACGTTCCTCAAGCTGACCCCCTACCTCTCTGTGGTGCTGAACATCGACAATGACCACCTGGATTATTACGGCAGCATGGGCGAGCTGAAGTTCGCGTTCAAGCGCTTTGCCCTGATGACCCAGTTCATGATCTTCGCCAACGCGGACGACAAGAACACCATGGACGTCATGTACACGCTGGACCGCCGCGTGCGCACCTTTGGCATTGAGAACGATGGCGATTATCAGGCCATCAACGTGCAGGAATACAAGCCCGGCTTCTTTGAGTTCGACCTCAAGGAGTGGAGCAAGGTCACGGGCCATATCCGTCTGGCCGTGCCGGGCCGCCACAACATCTACAACGCGCTGGCCATGTGCGCCGTCTGCCGCTTTGCGGGCCTGACCGTGGAGCAGTGCGCCGAGGCTGCCGCCAGCTTCAAGGGCGCGGGCCGCCGTTTTGAGGTCTACGGCGAGTGCAACGGCGCGGTGGTTGTGGACGATTACGCACACCACCCCACCGAGCTCCGCGCGACCCTGAACACCGCCAAGGAGCTGGGCTACAAGCGGCTCATCGCCGTCCACCAGCCGTTTACATACAGCCGCACCAAGATGCTGTTCAACGACTTTGTGGATGTGCTCAAGATCCCCGATATCGCGGTCATCACCCCCATTATGGGTAGCCGCGAGCCCAACGACCCCACCATCACCAGCGCGAAGCTGGCGGCACAGATCCCCGGTTCCGTGCTGGTCAACAGCCTGGAAGAGGCTGCCGACTGGGTGAAGCAGAACGCCCGCGAGGGAGATCTGGTCATTACGCTGGGCTGCGGTGATATCTATAAGGCCAGCAAGATGATGGTGGCCGGCAACCAGTAAACGGATATAAAAAATACGCCTTGCAGACGCAAGGCGTATTTTTTATGTCTCAGTGGCCGCGGCGCTTTAAAATTTCGTCCAGGATGGCGTCTGCCACGTCGGCTTTGCTCATCAGGGGCAGCTCCCGGGTGCCGTCCGGGGTGATGAACGTGACCACGTTGGTGTCCACGCCGAACCCGGCACCGGAGACCTTGAGGTTGTTCGCCACCACCATGTCCAGATTCTTCTTTTTCAGCTTGGCGGCGGAATTCTCTACCATGTCGCGGGTCTCCATGGAAAAGCCGCAGAGGAACTGCTTGGTCTTCCGGGGGCCGATGGTGCCCAGAATGTCGGCGGTGCGCTCCACGGGGATGGAGAGGTCGCCGTCCTTTTTCTTGATCTTATCGTCGGCCACGGTGGCGGGGCGGTAATCGGCCACGGCAGCGGCCATCACAAGGATGTCCATGTCCGCAAAGCGGCTGGTGACGGCTTCATACATGTCCTGCGCCGTGGTGATGGGCACGTCCTCGGTGAACTTGACCGGGGGCAGGGCCGTGGGGCCGTGGATGAGGGTGACGTCCGCACCCCGCATGGCGGCGGCGCGGGCCACGGCATAGCCCATCTTGCCAGTGGAATGGTTGGTCAGGTAGCGCACGGGGTCCAGCGGCTCCTGGGTGGGGCCGGCGGTCACGGCAATGTGCAGGCCTGCCAGATCTTTGGGCTTGGCGATGGCGTGCAGGATGTGCTCAATGAGCACATCCTCCTTGGGCAGGCGGCCACTGCCCACATCCTTGCAGGCCAGCAGGCCGCTCTCGGAGGGGATGACCGTAAAGCCGTAGTGCTCCAGCGTCTTGAGGTTGTCCTGGGTGATGGGATTTTCCAGCATCCCGGTGTTCATGGCCGGGGAGACCAGCTTGGGGCACTTGGCGGCCAGCACCACGGTGGTGAGCATGTCGTCGGCAATGCCGTGGGCCATCTTGGCAATGACATTGGCCGTGGCCGGGGCTACGAGGATGACGTCGGCTTTCTTGGCCAGCGAGATGTGGGTGACTTCAAACTTGAAATCGCGGTCAAAGGTGTCCACCATGCACTTGTGGCCCGTCAGGGTCTCAAAGGTGAGGGGCGTGATGAACTGGGTGGCGTTCCGGGTCATGATGACTTCCACGTCGGCCCCCAGCTTTTTGAGTGCGCTGGCCACGTTTGCCATTTTATAGGCGGCAATGCCGCCGCTGACGCCCAAAAGGACGCATTTTCCGTGCAGATCCATCCAAAAAACCTCCTGTGTTTTGGGATTCTTCTCCTTAGTATAATGCAAAAGTTCCGCCAGCACAACAAAATCTTTGCATGGGCTTGTATCTTGCGGGAAAATGCGGTAAAATAACTTGAATTAAAAACCCTTGCTGAATGAGGTTTCAATATGATTCTTGCCATTGATATAGGCAACACCACCGTCGCCCTGGGGGGCATCAAGGACGGACGTGTATGCTTTGTGGCCCACATGGATACGGTGCGCACCC
>ERZ773104.2821-NODE-2821-length-18198-cov-3.465359_pt1 | contig 18198 bp, 17 predicted proteins | sample MGYA00511920_ERZ773104 | MGnify/ENA primary metagenome ERZ773104 (study PRJEB29015, sample SAMEA2737857) | human gut metagenome | biome: human gut; feature: human-associated habitat; material: faeces | place: China | collected 2012 ...
AGCCAAAATTCCATTGCCGCAGGCAATCTGGAATGAATTTTGGCTAAGTTACTGTAAACGGAGTGAACAGTAACAGTCTGAGAAATATAAGGCCTGTCACTGTTGTGTAAACGGTTGACAGATGGAATTTCCAATGATAATATAAATTCATTCGACATAAAAAATATTCAGTTGTATTTTTTATATATAGATGTGTGAAAAAACAGTATAAAACACGACAACAGGAGGGAAGAAGATGGAGAACGAAACAGTTTCCAAAAATTTTATTGAGAATATCATTGATAAAGATTTAGCAGAGGGTGTTTATGACACCGTGCATACGCGTTTCCCGCCGGAACCGAATGGATATCTTCATATCGGTCATGCGAAATCTATTCTTTTAAACTATGGTCTTGCACAGGAATATAACGGCAAGTTCAACATGCGTTTTGATGATACAAACCCGACCAAAGAAAAGAGTGAGTTTGTAGAATCCATCAAGGCAGATATCAAATGGCTTGGTGCAGACTGGGAAGACAGACTGTTTTTTGCATCTGACTATTTCGGACAGATGTATGAAGCTGCTGTAAAGCTGATCCGGAAAGGCAAAGCCTATGTATGTGACCTGACAGCAGATCAGATCCGTGAATATCGTGGAACTCTTACAGAGCCGGGGAAAGAAAGTCCATACAGAAACAGAAGTGTAGAAGAGAACCTGCAGCTTTTTGAAGAGATGAAAGAAGGCAAATATGCAGACGGAGAGAAAGTGCTTCGTGCCAAGATCGATATGGCATCTCCGAACATGAATATGCGCGACCCGGTTATCTATCGTGTTGCTCATATGACTCACCACAGAACAGGTGATAAATGGTGCATCTATCCAATGTATGATTTCGCCCATCCCATCGAGGATGCCATTGAGGGAATCACACATTCCATCTGTACTCTGGAGTTTGAGGATCACAGACCACTGTATGACTGGGTTGTAAAAGAATTGGAATACCCACAGCCACCGAAGCAGATTGAGTTTGCAAAACTGTATCTGACAAATGTAGTTACAGGTAAACGTTATATCAAGAAACTGGTAGAGGAAGGCATCGTAGACGGATGGGATGATCCGCGTCTGGTTTCCATCGCAGCACTGCGCCGCCGTGGATTTACACCGGAATCCATCAAAATGTTTGTAGAACTCTGCGGTGTATCCAAAGCAAACAGCTCTGTTGACTATGCAATGCTTGAATACTGCATCCGTGAGGATCTGAAACTGAAACGTCCCCGTCTGATGGCTGTTCTTGATCCGATCAAGCTTGTGATCGATAATTATCCGGAAGGCGAAGTAGAATATCTGGAAGCTCCGAACAATATGGAGAACGAAGAACTGGGAACCCGTAAAATACCGTTTGGCAGAGAACTCTATATTGAGAGAGAAGATTTCATGGTAGATCCGCCTAAGAAATATAAGAGAATGTTCCCGGGCACAGAGGTTCGTCTTATGAACGCATATTTTGTAACCTGTACAGGATATGAAGCTGATGAAGATGGAACTGTACGTGTTGTACACTGTACTTATGATCCTGCAACAAAGGGTGGCAATGCGCCGGATGGCAGAAAAGTAAAAGGAACCATTCACTGGGTAGAAGCAAGTCAGGCAGGAAAAGCAGAAGTACGTCTCTATGAGAATATCGTAGACGAGGAGAAGGGTGTATACAACAAAGAAGATGGTTCTCTGAATGTAAATCCGAACTCTCTGACAAAAGTTACTGCATATGTAGAACCAGCACTTATGGAAGCAAAAGGCTATGACAGCTTCCAGTTCGTAAGAACAGGATTTTTCTGTGCAGATATCCATGATTCTAAAGAGGGTGCACCGGTATTCAACCGTATCGTGTCTCTGAAGAGCTCATTTAAACTTCCGAAAGCATAATGAGACTGAAATAGTAATATAATCAGAATAAAAAGGGAATGTTGCTTCTACGATTGTATAATCGTGAAGTAACATTCCTTTTTGGTTACGTTACTGTGAACGGTAACGTTTATTCTTCAGATTCAGATGCAGCGTCCATAGTCTCTTCAAAATTCTCGGGTTCATCGGCATCTTCTTCCTCTTCTGCATCTTTAATCTCAACTTCAGCAGCTTTATCGGAAGACTTCTCAGAATCGTCTGTATCAGCAGCTTCTTCAGCTTCTTCGCTTTCGGTGTCATCTGTTGCAGACTGTTCGCCTGTATGTTCCCAGGACTGGAAATCTTCGGCAGGTTCCTGATCTTCCTTAGCAGTTTCCTTTTCATCAGTCAGATCGAAATCATCAAAGTCATCTTCAAAATCAAAATCCTCTTTACAGGATCCTTTTTTGGCAATAAGGGCAGCTACAGCACCGGCAGCAGCTGCTGTAAGGGCACCTATTGCAACATATCCCCAGTATTTATTAATTTTAGCCATGATAATCATAAACTCCTTTCTGATATTCTCCTATTTTTGACAGCGAGTCAGGATAAAAATATCTTTTACTCCTGACACCATTTTATTCAGCTATAGGTTATTGTTATTTTAATACTTTTCAGATAAAAAGGAAAGCGAAATTTTATGGAAAGAGTTAATGAAAGCAGTTGCATACCAAAAAGATACAAGGTATACTATGACAGGAAAGAAGAGGTTATTATGAGAAAAATTATTTTGGCATCTGCTTCACCCAGACGAAAAGAACTGTTGGAACGGGCTGGCGTGGATTTTGAAGTGCTGCCTGCATCAGGTGATGAGAATCGTATCTCAGACAATCCGGGAGAGGCAGTAAAACAGCTGGCTTCGGATAAAGCAGCTTCTGTTATCCGCACTATGAAAGATAGTGCCGACGGAACAATTGTGATCGGATCTGACACAGTGGTAGTGTTTAAGAATGTGATCCTTGGCAAACCTCATGATACAGAGGATGCAGTGAATACATTAAAGAAACTTCAGGCAAATACTCATCAGGTATATACCGGTGTTTCTGTATGGGAAAAGAAAGAAAAAGTCTGGACAGAACATACTTTTTATGAAAGTACAGATGTGACGTTTTATCCGGTTTCAGATGAGGAGATCAGAGAGTATGTTGCTACAGGAGAGCCTATGGATAAGGCTGGAAGCTATGGCATCCAGGGACTTTTCGGAATTTATGTAAAGGGGATCAACGGAGATTACAATAATGTGGTAGGACTTCCGGTTGCCAGATTATTTTATGAAATGAAGAAATCAGGAATTAACTTAAGAGGATGACAAAAGATGATTAAAGCATGTATATTTGATTTGGATGGAACACTGGCTGATACGCTGGATTCCATGGCTTATGTGACTAATATTATTATGGAAAAATTCGGGTTGAAAACACTTCCGGTGGATAATTTCAGATATTACAGCGGAGAAGGGGCAAATATGCTGATTCGCCGCGCGCTTAAGGATGCGGGGGATCCGGAACTTGCGCATTATGATGAGGGACAGAAGCTTTACCGGGAAATGTTTGAAGCAGATCCGATGTATAAAGTAGTTCCCTATAAGGGAATGCCGGAAACCTTAAAGAAATTGAAGGAACATGGAATGAAGCTGGCAGTTTGTTCAAATAAACCTCATCCTGCAGCTGTGAAAGTAATTGCGCAGCTTTTTGACGGGGAATTTGATATGGTAGTTGGTCAGAGCGAAGCAATCCGCAGGAAACCGGCACCTGATGGTCCGCTTATGGTTGCGGAGAAATTTGGTGTAAAACCGGAAGAATGTATGTATGTGGGAGATACAAGTACAGATATGAAGACCGGTAAAGCAGCAGGAATGTATACAGTAGGTGCGCTATGGGGCTTTCGTGACCGAAAAGAACTGAATGAGAATGGAGCAGATCTTGTCGCTGAGAAACCGACAGATCTGGTAAAGATTTGCGAGGAACATGGAAATGATTAAGTTGGTTGCAAGTGATCTGGATGGGACGTTACTTTTACATAAGGCACAGTCTCTGCCTGAAGAAATTTTTTCGCTGATCAGGCAGTTAGAGGAACTGGGGATTATGTTTGTAGCAGCCAGTGGAAGGCAATATCCGAATATGACAAAGCTGTTTGCACCTGTTGCTTCAGAGATTTCCTATATTTCGGAGAATGGTGCACTGGCAGTGGATCATGGAGAGGTACTGTATCAGGATTCTTTTGACAGAAAGCTGGCAGGGGAGATTATTTCTGCAATCCTGGAAAAGAAGGATGCCGAGTTTACCTGTTCTGCAAAGGATTACCACTACCTGATGCCGAAGACAAAGAGATTTCATGACCATATGTTATATGAAGTAAAAAATGAATGCAGATTTGTAAACAGCATGGAAGAGATGACGGCTCCTATCATGAAGCTGGCTGTGTTTGAACCGGCCGGCCTTACAGAAGAATCTGTGAAATACTGGATGGATAGATTTGGAAAAGAATGTGTTGTTGTCACTTCGGGAAATGAGTGGATTGATTTTATTCCTTTTGGAACAAACAAGGCAAAAGGAATCAGAGAATATCAGAAAAGATATCATATTTCGCCGGAAGAATGTATTGCGTTCGGAGACGAATATAATGATATAGAGATGCTTAAAGCGGTAAAATATGGCTTTGCCATGGAGCATTCCAAGGAGGGGGTACGGGCAGCTACGTCCTATATGACAAAACAGGTTGAACCGGTCCTTGAGAAGCTGATCCGGGCAAAGGGAAAGATTGAGGAGGTTATTTAAATTGTTTACAGAAGAATGTATTAATACGTTTCTTGAAAATCAGGAACAGCTTTTTCCACAGGCGGTAGCAGAATCATATGAAGCAGCGGAAGCATTCCTTGAGGATTGCATGGCGCAGGTTGTGGATTCTATTGAAGAAGTGAGAGAATATCTGGAAGAGTCAGGCGCTGATGTGGAAGGAATGTCAGATGAAGAACTGGAAGATGCAAGTGAAGTATTTGCTCTGCCGGATGGAAAATATCTGATAGTAGAAGGATAAAAACTGTTCGGTCAAATTATGGATATCACGTGATATATCGGAGAAATAACTGTAAAACACAGTTCGGTCCCTGAATATTGGAGAAAATTGAACTCTGATACTCAGGGGCTTAAGTTGTTTTAAGGGAGAAAATACAGATTACATTTCCGGAAAATGCGATGCTATAATGCTTTTATAAAGAGAAAAACGGTGCTGTGGTCTGTGATGGGAATGAAAAGGGCAGACAGACACAGAAGCATCACAGAACTGTAATTATTCAGTACCTTCAGAGTGGCTGCTGAATAATTACAAATTTTATTATAAATGAAAAGGAGGACTACAGATGGAGAGAAAGAGATTTCTTGCAGTTGTAATGACTGTGATGATGGTTATTTCAATGATTCCATCCATGGTTTTTGCGGCAGCTCCGTCAGGAGAATTGGGCGGTAAGCTTAAGATTAAGGGACTGGCAGCTGTAGGCGTAGTAGTGAGTGCAGATTATGCAAAGGTTACACCAGAAGAGGTTACAGATGAAGATTTCACTTTTTCCTGGTCAAGACAGACAGGGGAGAAGGAGTTAACACAGGTAGGTACTGAGAAGACCTATACGATCACTCAGGATGATCTGGGATGCAGACTGGTGCTTGATCTGACCCCTGTAGATGGAAGCGGACTGACAGGTACTCTTACTGCAAAGACGTTAGAGGTAGCTGCAACTGAAGAAGAGGCGAAAGCAGTGGAACAGGAAGCAGAGGATGCACAGCAGACAGAAACGGCAGATGGAACAGAGGATGCACAGCTGGAAGAAACAGCAGATAATGCAGAAGGCAGTCAGGATTCTGAAAATCAGGATGTAGATAGAACAGAAGATGTACAGCAGAATGCAGGGAATGAACAGGAAGATGAGTCTCAGAACACAAAAGGTCAGCCGGAGGAAACAACAGAAGGTACTGATGATTCCCAGATGAAAATTTATACAGAAGATCAGCTGCAGGTGGATGAGAACGGAAATGTGCAGACAGATGGATCAGAGAAAGATCAAAAGACTTACGAAGCGACTGCCACTGTAGAGGACAGCGAAGATCAGATTTGTGATTTTGGAACAGTAAAGAGTGATCTTGAGGATGTGGAAGCACAGTATGTGCAGATTACGAACACCGGAAATGAGAGCTTGAATTTTCAGGAGATCAGTCCGGAACATTTTATGGTTCAGGATATTACAGAACCGCTGAGTGCAGGTGAATCTGTAAGCGTATGGATACAGCCGAGGGAAGGGCTGGAACCGGGGGAATATGATGATATGATCACATACCGGACGGAAGAAGGTATTGAGGTTTCTTTTGAAGCGAAGATTGCAGTTGAAGGTGAGGATGATTCATCAGATGACGAAGATCTGAAGCCTTCGGATGAGCCTTCTGCAGAACCGACAGAGACGCCGGATGACAGCGAGGCTCCATCGGCAGGTGACAATGCAGATGCATCTCTTGAGGCACAGTCTCTTGATGTAAATACAGGAAGTCTTAATTTCAGCGATATCGAAGAAAATTATACACAGGCCAATGAGACACTGTCCGTAACCGTAACAAATACAGGGGATGGAACTGTCACTTTAAAGATACCGAAATCAGATTATTTTGAGGTGATGAACGAAGATGGAAGTGAAGCTGTATCAGGAATACAGATTGCAAAAGGTGATTCTCTTATGTTCATGGTACAGCCAAAAACCGGTCTGACGAAGGGGGATTACAGTGATACCCTGATATTTGAAAGTGAAGAGGATTCGGAAGTAGCAGTGCAGGTAACTGCGGAAGTATCTGTAAAAGAGGCAGAACAGGAACAGATCACAGCAGTTCAGGCAGATCCGGAATCTTTCAGTTATGATGATCTGAAGGAAGGTTATGATACTCCTGAAGCGACGACCATTACACTTACCAATACAGGAAATACAACTGTTTCGCTGATGCAGCCATATGCAGAGTATTTTGATATTGGGGAACTTTCGGCATCAGTGCTGGAGCCGGGAGATTCTGCTGCATTTACAGCAGTACCGGTGACCGGTCTGAAAGTCGGCAATTATCTGGACAGTATTCAGATAGCCCAGACCAGTTCGGAAGGACAGGAGGATGTATTGACAACGATCAAAGCTTCTGCGACTGTTTCGGAAGTGAAAAAAATTTATAAATTATCCGTAACACCGGAAGAACTGAATTTTGGAAAAGCAAAAGAAGGATATAGTGAGGCACCGGAAGCGCAGAAAGTTACAGTGACGAATGAGGGGAATACAAATGTAACTTTAAATGCACCGTCAGGTAAAAACTTTAAAATCGGGAAACTTTCAGCCACAGAGCTTGCACCGGGGGAGAGCTGCACATTTAAAATCCGCCCGAAGGAGGGCTTAAAGGCCGGCTCCTATACAGAGTCAATTGTGATTGATAATGAACAGCAGATCAGTGCAGAAGTGAAAGTTCAGTTTACGGTTAAAGCTACCCGCAAGGCGAAAATTGCAGATCCGGCAGATAATAAGATTACAGGAATCAGTTCAGATGGATATACAACACAGTCAAAGATTACATTTACAGCAGTCGGAGCGGGTATGGACAATGAAAGTCCGGGAAAGGGAGATGTCCGCTATGTACCGTATAACTGGAAAGTGATCAATACAAATAGCTGGAGCAGTGCACCTTATACTGCTGCATTTGGAATTACGAAGGCCGGAACCTACACATTGACAGTTACATTTGACCGTCAGAAGTATAATGGAAGTGAATGGGAGAATACAGGGGAGCAGGATACTAAACAGGTGAATTTCAGTATTACACAGGCGCAGACTGTAACCGCAACTCCGACTCCGCAGCCGAATGGAGCAACTGCGAAATCAGCGGTAAAGACAGGAGATACGACTAATATCACACCGTTTGTGATTATTCTGGCGATTGCAGCAGGATGTATTGTGGGAGTTGTGGTATACAAAAGACGAAAGAAATAAGAGTTATATGAAGAAAAAAATACAGGGGAATATGTAAAATATAAAATTATTAGCACTCATTTTTGGTGAGTGCTAATTTTTTCTTGACTTTTGGAATAAATGGTATTACTATATCTTTCAGAGAAGCAACTTACAGGAGTCAAAAGCTATTTCAAAGGATAAACAGGAGAGGATAGTTTTGGCTCAGGAGGCAGAGCAGATAAAGTTGCGGCAAATGATTAAAAACAAAAAGGAGTGTGGACAGCATGGCTGTAAAACATGGAAATTTATCAATTAACAGTGAAAATATTTTCCCAATCATCAAGAAATGGTTATATTCCGATCATGATATTTTTGTAAGAGAGCTGGTCTCCAACGGATGCGATGCGATCACTAAACTGAAAAAACTGGAAGTAATGGGAGAATATACTTTTCCGGAAGGATACAAACCGGAGATTCAGGTAATTGTTAATCCTGATGAGAAAACTCTGAAATTCATCGATAATGGTATTGGCATGACTGATGATGAAGTAGAGAAATACATTACCCAGATTGCTTTTTCAGGTGCAACTCAGTTTCTTGAGAAATATAAAGACAAAACTACAGATGATCAGATGATCGGTCATTTTGGACTTGGATTTTATTCTGCATTTATGGTGGCGGATGAAGTGCATATTGATACACTTTCCTATACAGAAGGTGCACAGCCTGTACACTGGTCCTGCGATGGCGGAACAGAATATGATATCCAGGAAGGTAACAAGAATACGATTGGTACAGAAATCACCCTGTTCCTGAATGAAGACTGCCTGGAATTTGCAAATGAGTACCGTATGCGTGAGATTCTTGAGAAATACTGTTCCTTCATGCCGGTTCATATTTACCTTTCCAAAGCAAATGCACCTCAGGAATATGAGACAATTGATGAATCTGAGTTAAGAGACGATGATGTAGTTGTTGAACATATTCATGAGGAAGCAAAGACAGAAGAAAAAGAAAATGATAAAGGTGAAAAGGAAGTTGTTGAAATTTCTCCTGCAAAGGATAAAGTAAAGATCAATAAACGTCCGGTTTCCATCAGTGATATTAATCCGCTCTGGATGAAGCATCCGAATGAATGTACAGATGATGAATACAAGGAATTTTACCGCAAGGTATTTATGGATTATAAGGAACCGTTATTCTGGATACATCTGAATATGGATTATCCGTTTAATTTAAAAGGTATCCTGTACTTCCCGAAAATCAATACAGAGTATGATTCCATTGAAGGAACGATCAAGCTTTATAACAATCAGGTATTTATCGCAGATAATATCAAGGAAGTAATTCCTGAATTCCTGCTTCTTCTGAAAGGTGTGATCGATTGTCCGGATCTTCCATTGAACGTGTCACGAAGTGCATTGCAGAATGACGGATTTGTACAGAAGATTTCTGAATACATTTCCAAAAAAGTGGCAGATAAGCTTACCGGAATGTGCAAGACTGACAGAGAATCTTATGAGAAATACTGGGATGATATCAGCCCGTTTATTAAATATGGCTGTATTAAAGATGCTAAGTTTGCAGAGAAAATGGGAGATTATGTACTCTTTAAGAATCTTGATGGCAAATATCTCACATTAAAGGACTGCATTGAAGAGAATAAAAAAGAAACAGAAGAAACTGAGGCTCAGACAGAAGAAAAGAAAGAAGATGCAGCAGAGTCTGAAAACAAAGACAATGCGGAAGCGAAAGAACCTGAGAAGACAGTAATTTTCTATGTAACTGATGAAGTTCAGCAGAGTCAGTATATCAATATGTTTAAGGAAGCAGGAAAAGATGCCGTTATCCTGAAGCATAATATTGACAGTGCATTTATTTCCAGTCTTGAGCAGAAACATCAGGAAGTACAGTTTAAGCGTATTGATGCGGATCTGACCGAAGAAATGAAGGGTGAGGGTACTGCCGATGAAGAAACTGTCAAAGCACTGACAGAACTTTTCCGCAAGAGCCTTAATAAAGATAAACTGGAAGTACATGTTGAGAATTTGAAAAATGAAAATGTATCAGCAATGATGACTCTTTCCGAAGAGAGCCGCCGTATGCAGGATATGATGAAGATGTATAATATGTATGGAATGGATCCGAATATGTTTGGCGGACAGGAAACACTGGTTCTGAATGCGAATCATCCATTGGTTAAATATCTGGCAGAGAATCAGGAATCTGATAAGGCTCCGCTTATCTGTGAACAGTTGTATGACCTTGCGATGATGAGCCATAAACAGCTTTCACCGGACGAAATGACCAGATTTGTTCAGAGAAGCAATGAAATTTTGCTGATGGTTGCAAAATAAGATAGAAAGCAGGCAATTTGCCGGCAGATCAATGAGAGGACAGATACGCCTGTCAGAATAGCAGAATATCAAATAAGGAGCGGAGAATAACTTCTGCTTCTTATTTTTGTGGAAAACAATTACATTGGTATTGACAAATGTCTTATGAATTCCTATTATTAAGTTGCCGATATTTTAATGAATATGCCGAATCCGCAGAAAATATAACGGGTTACAGAGAATAGTGACTGCAATGGTGCTTCCGGGCAGCCAATATCGTGACTTTCATTTACTTATAGAGAAATGTGTGTAAATAAATGAGATATCCAAATCTGTAAAAACACAGATTATGGAAGTTACAGGAGGAACGATGTATGAGTGCAGTTTATGGAGTTATTAGAAAATTGGGTGCAACATCAAAGTATAAAGGATATTATTATGTTGTGGATGCAGTAGAAATGGCACAGAAAATTTATGAGCGACCGGTAAAAGTCACCAAAGATATTTATCCGGTCATTGCAAGAAAATATAAATCAACGCCGTCTAATGTAGAACACAACATAAGAACACTGGTAAACTTATGTTGGATGAATCATAAGGATACACTGGAAGAAATGGCAGGGTGTACAATGGCAGATAAACCGACGAACAGTGAGTTTATAGATATTCTGGTCTATTATCTGCGTTATTCGGATAAAGACTGATAACAGAATCTACTCATAATTTCTCACAGGGAATGTGATGACTGGAGAGAAAAACAGTCATGGAATCATCCCAGAGATGTTCCAGACGTTTATCCGGACTGAATGAAGTATAAGAAACACCTGTTGTACATAAAAGTGACTGGTTCTTGTACTGGATATTCAGATAAAAGCTTTGCACAGGAATATCTGTAATATGCTGTTCATTTTTTAACAACGACTGTGTCTGATCATGAGAAAGTTCAAATACAATCCTGAAATTCAAAGGTGTGCGTCTGCCGCGTATGATAGAAAAACAATAAGGTTTTACATCATGCCAGAGGGAATATTCTGTGGAATTCTCCTCAAAAGCAGCCTTTGTGTCAGTATCAAAGAAATCGTAATGAAGTTTTCCGTTTATGGTAAAAGTGTTGAAGGTTGTCACAGATGCCTCGACAAGAGAAAAACGGTCAAATACCTCACCGATCAGGAGTTTATTCATAAAATCTTTTACATCAGTAATTTTTAAAGCAAGCATACAACACCTCTCTGATAACATGATTTACAGCTGTTCAGAATTAAAAAAAGACTTCTGGATTGCTGCATATTTCTGAACATATTTTGTGGATCAGGCAGCGCTTCCTGCACTTTGCGGGAAGCGTCTTTTTATTATAAAGCACTTTTGAAAAAAAGAACAGTGTTTTTATTAAAAAGTCTTTTCAAACGTAAAGCGGTGTGATAAGATATATCTGGTATTGAATACTACATATAATGGAAAAGAGGACGATATAATTGAGATATAAGATTATCATAGATAGTTGTGGAGAACTTTTGGACGAATGGAAGAAAGATGAATGTTTTGAATCCATTCCACTGACTCTGATGGTAGGAGCTGAACAGATCATAGATGATGAAACATTTGATCAGGCAGATTTTATTGATAAAGTGGCAGCCTGCCCGGAATGTCCGAAATCAGCCTGCCCGTCACCTGAGAGATATATGAGAGCATATGACTGCGAGGCTGAGCATATTTATGCAGTGACTTTGTCTTCTGAGCTGAGTGGTTCCTATAACAGTGCGTTACTTGGCAGAGATCTTATTATGGAAGATCATCCGGATAAAAAAATACATGTGTTCAATTCGCGTTCCGCATCCATCGGGGAAAGCCTGATCGGAATGAAGATACAGGAATGTGAAGAAGCAGGGATGAGTTTTGAAGAAGTTGTTTCAACTGTGGAACATTATATTGAAGGGCAGCATACTTTTTTTGTACTTGAGAATCTTGATACTTTGAGAAAGAACGGCCGTCTCAGCAAAGTAAAAGCGTTAGTGGCCAGTGCATTGAAAATCAAACCGGTCATGGGTTCTACGGATGATGGAAATATCTGCCAGCTGGATCAGGCAAGAGGCATGAATCGTGCTCTGATCAAGCTTGTAGAGCAGGTAATCGAGAAAACCCCGGACAGTGCGGAGAAGGTTCTTGCCATCAGTCACTGCAATTGTCCGGCAAGAGCACAGGTGCTCAAAGAGGCCTTTGAAGAGAGAATGAAACTTGCAAAGATTGTAGTCCTTGATACAGCGGGTGTAAGTTCTATGTATGCAAATGATGGCGGAGTGATCGTTGCAGTATAAACTAATTGTTTTCTTTTGCAGTAAAGTGTGCTATAATCAGAAAATACGAAATATTGATGCAAAGGAGATCTATCATGAGCCAGAAGAAAGTCGATGCTTATAAGGCCAGAAAAGGACTGCATAACAAAACAGACAGAAAAGAAAAAGTACTTTTTGGACTGGAAATGTTTGCCTGGGCATTCATTTGTGTTGTGATTGTTGCATGGATTGGTTATTCTGCATATGTAAAAGTGACAGGAGCCAAAGAGAATGTGGTTCAGAATACAGTAATGGATACTACTGCACTTGACAATTACATTTCGAATCTGTCAACAGATGCATCCGATGGTACAGACAGCACTGATGCAGATACAGCGGAGGAAGAAGATACAACAGCTTCCACTGATACAGACAGTGAAGATGCTGATGCAGCAGACACAACCGCAGATGATTCTGAAACGGAAACCGCAGATAAATCTGAAGAAGCAGATGATACAAATGTAGCAGACGATAAAGCTGCAGAAACAGCAGATTCAACAACGGATGCAGACAGCGCAGATGCTAAATAGAAATTGAATCTCTGATGGATTCACAGAAGAAAAGCAATAAAAAATCCCCGGATGATCCGGGGATTTTTTTGAGGTTTAATCCGTATAGAAAAGTGCGGAATTCAATCCTCTCGCGTTAACAAAAATTATAAATTATAATTTTGTAACGTTTGCAGCCTGCATACCACGAGCGCCTTCTGTTAAGTCGTATGTTACAGCCTGTCCTTCTTCAAGGGATTTGAATCCTTCACCATTGATAGCGGAGAAATGTACAAATACGTCTGCACCGTCTTCACCAGTGATAAATCCGTAACCTTTTTCTGCGTTGAACCATTTTACAGTTCCCTTGTTCATGTTGTTACCTCCATAAAAAATAAAAAAATTATATAGTTTCTGGCAAATAAAAAAATCACCAGATTTTACAGATTATATACTGTTATATAATCTCTAAAAACCAGTGACTATACATTAAATAATCCAGATATGAACTGATTATATCTCCCGCATTTTGAATTGTCAAGCAAAAAAGACTGCACATCAGTAAAAAAAGGCTTTATAAAAGAAGAAGTTTCGTGTATTATGTATATCAGAAAGTTATTGTCAAACGACAACGAAGGGAGAGAATTGCATGGGTATTCTGATTCAGGGAGGACGTATCGTAGATGCGGCTACTGACACTGATAAAAAAGGCGATATTTATCTGGAAGATGGCGTGATCACCGAGATCGGTGAGAAACTTAAAATAAAAGATAAAAACGACAGAGTAATAGATGCGAAGGGATGTCTGGTAATGCCGGGACTGATCGATCTTCACGTTCATTTCAGAGATCCGGGACAGACACAGAAAGAGGATATAGAGACAGGTTCCCGGGCTGCTGCAAGAGGTGGTGTGACAACGGTTGTTGCAATGCCGAATACAACACCGGTAATTGACAGTCCGGATCGTGTAAATTATGTGCATAATAAGGCAAAACAGCTTGCCGGCATTCATGTGCTCCAGGCAGGTGCCATTACGCAGGGGGAGAAGGGACAGGAACTTTCTGATATCGAAGGAATGGTAAAAGCAGGAATCCCGGCATTATCTGAAGACGGCAAATCTGTTATGAATACCAGACTTTGCAAAGAAGCTATGGAAGTGGCAGAGAAATTCAATGTTCCGATCTTTGCTCACTGTGAGGATATTGATCTGCGCGGTGATGGATGTATGAATGAGGATGAGAATGCGCGGAGACTTGGTCTGCCAGGTATTTGCAATGCAGTTGAGGATGTGATCGCAGCGAGAGATATTCTTCTTGCCAGAGAGACAGGGGCAAAACTGCATCTGTGCCATTGTTCCACAGAAGGTGTTGCGAAGATGATGGAGATTGTGAAGGAAGAGGGATTGGACAATATCACAGCAGAGGTTTGCCCGCATCATTTTATCCTCACTTCCGATGATATTAAATGTGATGATCCAAACTATAAGATGAACCCTCCTCTTCGTACGAAGAAAGATGTAGATGCACTGATCCGAGGACTGAAGGATGGTTCCTTTAAAGTGATCAGTACAGATCATGCACCTCATGCAGTGCCGGAGAAGACAGGCTCTATCCGGAATGCGGCTTTTGGCATTGTGGGAATTGAGACAAGCTTTGCATTGTCTTATACTGCACTTGTAGAAACTGGAATTCTTACAATCTCACAGCTTATTGAGAAAATGAGCTGGAACCCGGCACAGATTCTGGGAAGTGACAGAGGTACACTTCAGAAGGGACATCCGGCAGACATTGTCATTGCAGACATTGATCACGAATATAAAATAGATAAAAATGAATTTGCTTCCAAAGGACGCAACACACCATTTGACGGATGGAAAGTAAAGGGAAAAATTCTCTATACAATCTGTGATGGAAAAGTTGTATACCAGAATGCATAAAAATACCATATCAATATTCAGGAGGAAAGACTCATGATCAACAAACTTATTGAAAACATTAAAAAAACAAACGCTCCTATCGTAGTAGGACTGGATCCGATGCTCAACTATATCCCGCAGCATATTCAGAAGAAAGCTTTTTCTGAACTGGGGGAAACATTAGAGGGAGCAGCAGAAGCTATCTGGCAGTATAATAAAGGAATCGTTGATGCGATCAGCGATCTGATCCCTGCAGTGAAACCACAGATCGCAATGTATGAGCAGTTTGGTATTCCGGGCTTAATGGCATATAAGAACACCATTGATTATTGCAAAGAAAAAGGTCTGGTAGTTATTGGAGATATCAAACGAGGTGACATTGGTTCCACATCTGCTGCATATGCAGTCGGACATCTGGGTAAAGTTCAGGTGGGAAGTAACAGAATCGCAGGTTTTGACGAAGATTTTGCGACAATCAATCCATATATGGGATCTGACAGTGTCAACCCGTTTATCGATGTATGTAAAGAAGAGAACAAAGGGCTTTTTGTACTCGTAAAAACATCCAATCCGTCCAGCGGAGAGTTTCAGGACAGAATCATTGACGGACGTCCGCTTTATGAGTGGGTTGGAGAGAAGGTTGCCCAGTGGGGAGAATCACATATGGGAAATGAATACAGCTATGTAGGTGCTGTAGTAGGTGCAACCTATCCGGAAATGGGAAAAACTCTCCGTAAGATCATGCCGAAAACCTTCATCCTGGTACCGGGATATGGTGCACAGGGCGGAAAAGGTGCTGATCTTGTTCATTTCTTTAATGAAGACGGACTTGGTGCGATCGTCAACTCTTCCAGAGGAATCATTGCAGCTTACAAACAGGAAAAATATGCTTCCTTTGGTGAATTAAATTATGCAGATGCATCCCGCCAGGCGGTAAAAGATATGATCGAAGACATCAGTACTGCTTTAAACAATCGCTAGGAGGCATGAAATGAGCGAAAAGACAAGAGAAATCTGCACTGTTGTAAGTCAGGAGAGCATTGGTGCAGGCATTTACAGTATGTGGATCCAGACTGACAGAATTGCAGCAGATGCGAAACCGGGACAGTTTGTATCTCTTTATACAAATGATAAATCCAAAATTCTTCCCAGACCGATCAGTCTTTGTGAGATTGACAAAGAAAATGGCCGTCTTCATCTGGTTTACAGAGTGACCGGACAGGGAACCGGAACCGATGAATTTTCACAGATGAAAGCCGGAGATACCATTCCGGTACTGGGACCTCTGGGAAATGGTTTTCCTGTAGAGAAGGCTGAGGGGAAAAAAGTTTTCCTTATGGGTGGTGGAATCGGTGTTCCTCCGATCCTGGAACTTGCAAAGCAGATGAAATGTGAGAAAAAACAGATCATTGCAGGATACAGGGATTGTCATACGTTTCTCAGAGAGGAATTTGAGGCGGCGGGAACACTTTATATTGCCACAGAGGATGGCAGTGTGGGAACAAAAGGCAATGTTATGGATGCTATCAGAGAGAATGCTCTGGAAGCGGACGTGATCTATGCCTGCGGACCAACTCCGATGCTTCGTGCAATCAAGAAATATGCCGAAGAAAATGGGATTGAATGTTATATTTCCCTGGAGGAACGTATGGCATGCGGAATCGGTGCCTGCCTTGCCTGTGTGTGCAAATCCAGAGAAAAAGATGCACATAGCAATGTGAATAATAAGAGAATCTGCAAGGATGGCCCGGTATTTCTTTCTACGGAGGTGGAAATCTGATGGATATGAGTGTAAATATTGCCGGCGTAGAGTGGAAAAATCCGGTAACAGTGGCATCCGGAACCTTTGGTTCAGGAGCAGAATTTGCTGATTATGTAGATATTAATAAGCTGGGAGCAGTGACAACCAAGGGCGTAGCCAATGTCCCGTGGGCCGGAAATCCGACTCCGCGTGTGACGGAAGTTTACGGCGGAATGTTAAATGCTATCGGTCTTCAGGGACCGGGCGTCGACGTGTTCATGAAGCGCGACGTTCCGTTCTTAAGACAGCATGACACAAAGATCATCGTTAATGTCTGCGGAAAGTCCGAGAGCGACTATGTGGATGTTGTGGAGCGTCTTGCTGACGCTGATGTGGATATGCTTGAGATCAATATCTCCTGCCCGAACGTAAAAGAGGGCGGAATTGCATTCGGTCAGGATCCGAAATGCGCGGAGCAGATCACAAAGGCCGTAAAGAAGGTCGCAAAGCAGCCGGTGATCATGAAGCTCTCCCCGAACGTTACGGATATCGCTGAGATGGCGAGAGCCGTTGAGGCAGGCGGTGCGGATGTGGTATCTCTGATCAACACCATCACGGGAATGAAGATCGATATCAACAAGCGCACATTCGCCCTGGCAAACAAGACCGGCGGTATGTCCGGCCCGGCGATCAAACCGGTGGCTGTCCGCATGGTATATCAGGTTGCCAACGCTGTGAAGATCCCGGTGATCGGAATGGGCGGCATTATGACGGCTGAGGACGCGCTGGAGTTCATCCTCGCAGGTGCGACAGCAGTGTCCATCGGAACCGCGAATTTCATCAACCCGGATACGACGATCCAGGTGATCGAGGGCATCGAGGCGTACATGAAGAAGTACGGTGTGGAAGATATCCACGAGTTAATTGGTGCTGTGCACTAAGAATATTATTTTGAAAGGAAGTTTTTAGGTCATGGAAAAGTACAAGCAGGAATTTATTGAATTCATGGTTGATTGCGGCGTATTAAAATTTGGAGATTTCGTAACAAAGAGCGGAAGAAAGACACCGTTTTTCGTAAACACAGGCTTCTACCGCACAGGCGCCCAGCTCAGAAAGCTCGGCGAGTACTACGCGAAGGCAATCAATGATACATTCGGAACAGACTTCGATGTTCTCTTTGGACCGGCTTACAAGGGAATCCCGCTGACCGTTGCAACAAGCATGGCGATCAGCGAGCACTTCGGCGCGGACATCAAGTACTGCTCCAACAGAAAAGAAGTAAAAGATCACGGCGACAAGGGAATCCTTCTCGGCAGCCCGATCGCTGACGGTGACAAGGTCGTTATCATCGAGGACGTGACAACAGCGGGTACATCCATCGAGGAGACACTTCCGATCATCAAGGCGCAGGGCGATGTCGATGTTCTCGGCCTTGTTGTATCCGTAGACCGCTGCGAGAGAGGTAAAGGCGAGAAGTCCGCTCTTACCGAGATCCAGGAGAAATA
>ERZ773104.2824-NODE-2824-length-18161-cov-6.924169_pt1 | contig 18161 bp, 14 predicted proteins | sample MGYA00511920_ERZ773104 | MGnify/ENA primary metagenome ERZ773104 (study PRJEB29015, sample SAMEA2737857) | human gut metagenome | biome: human gut; feature: human-associated habitat; material: faeces | place: China | collected 2012 ...
ATACCCAGATCCCTCTGTTCCATCTATGCAGCCTCTCCACCCCTTGAGCTGTCTTCTCCACGTATTGAGCGCGCCGATGGGGCAGTACGCCAAAGGCGTGGTGCCGCCCTTGCCCCGGCCCCTTGCCGCCTCGCCGCGCAGGCGACCAGGCCCAGGGGCCGTCCATCGGACGGCTGGCTGTCGCGCTACGGCTCCCCTCTCATCCCGGGCAGGGGCTGCCATATGGCAGTGTTCCTTTTACCCCGCACCGGCGGCCACAAAAAAGGCGCGCCCGCCGGAACGGACGCGCCTTGAAAGGCGATGCCTTGACTTGGGACTAGAAACCGAAGCCGTCGGAGTTGGCGCCGCTGGTGCCGAAACCGAAATCGTCCGGCACGCCGCCTTCTTCCTGGGCGGGTTCTTCGGCGGCGGCAGCTTCACCGGCCACGCCGGCAGCAGCCACACCTACGGTGATGTTCTTCAGGTTGTCCTTGATGGCGTCCTTGATGCTCTGCATCAGTTCGTCATGGTTGATGGCGACCTTGCCCTGGAATTCGGCCACCTGGCGACGCAGACCGCCCATGTCGGTCTTCATGGTCTTGATGGTGTCTTCCAGCTTGTCGCACTTCTTCTGCAGTTCTTCAGCCTTGCCCTGATAGGGGGCCAGGGTCTCCACCTGCTGGCGCAGGGTGGCGATCTCGGCGCGCTGGCTGACCATGGTGCCGTGCATGTCGTCCATCATGTCGAGCACGGTGGCGACGGCGTTCTTCAGGCAGTCGTCCATGGGGGGCAGGGAGATGGTGTCGCCCAGCAGACGGGCACCCTGGTTGACGAAGTCGCCCCAGTTGTCACCGTCTTTGTAGTTCATGTCCAGGAACTTGGGGGACAGCTTGGCCAGCCAGGCAGCGGCGAAGGGAGCCACGGCGGCGGCGCAGGCGTCACAGACGATGCTGCGACCGGTGATGTAACCGGCGATATCTTTCACGTCCGCGCCCTTCTTGGCGACGGCCAGGGCCAGGACGGTTTCCACAGGGAACATTTTGCGAGCGGTATCAGACATTTTCGGCCTCCTCCTCGGAGAACGGTGTTTTGCAGTGTGAGCCTGTGCGGGCCGTCGTCACGGGGCGACGGCCCGGAAGACCATCCTAGTAGCCGCGTCCGTACATGCGGACGAACAGCAGGGCCGCGGTGCGGTACACGAAGTGACCGAGCTTGGACCACGGCAGGTAGGCGAAGAGCATCCACACAAAGACCAGATGCAGGTAGTACACCACAAAGGCGGGCTGGATGGCATCGGCCAGGCGGAAGACCTGGGACAGGATGCCCGTCACGGCCACCAGCCAGATGATGCCCAGCAGGTACCAGTCATACCAGCTCGAACCCTGATGCTTGGGGTTCAGCTTCAGACGGCGGGCGGTGAGCATGGCCAGGCCGCAGACCAGCATGATGGCGCCGAGGTTGGCCAGGATCTTCACAGGGTACAGCAGCGGCATGGGGGTCTCGATCTTGATGAGCGGGATGATCTTGCCGCCCCAGTGGCCCAGGGCCACCACGGCCGTCACGAAGGCCAGGATGACGAAGCTGTAGACCAGGATCATATGGCCGGCCTTGCGGTTGGGCACATAGGTACCGGTCTTGGGACCAGCTTCGCAGTCGTCGAACTTGCGGTGGGTGACCACTTCGTCGATGAGCACGTCCAGCAGGTGCCAGTACCAGGCCTTGGTCTTGCCAAGCACGGTCAGGCGGCCTTCAGGCTTGAACATGCCCCAGAGCTTGCGCACGCCCTTGTAGAGGATGTAGCAGGCCCCGAAGAAGGTGATCATGAAGATGGGGTCGATGGTGTAGTCACCATAGAACACCTGACCGAACACGATGCGGCCGTCGGCGGCGCGGGGGAACCAGTTGCCGTCATTGAAGCCGGCGCGGATCCACCAGATGAAGAGCCACAGCAGGGCCGGGATGGCGAAGAGGAAGGGCAGGCCGGAGGGCTTGCTCATCCACTTGCCCACGATGGTGGGCTCGGTCAGATCGCGGTAGACCATGTTGCGGGCAGCGCCCATGACGTCGGCGGGACGGGCACCACGGGGGCAGAGGTCCGCGCAGTTGCCGCAGTTGTGGCAGAGCCACAGGTCCACGTCGGTGGCCAGCTTTTCCTTGAGGCCCCAGGACGCCCACACCATTTCCTTGCGGGGGTAGGGAGCGTTTTCCGGAGCCATGGGGCAGGCCACGGAGCAGGTGGCGCACTGATAGCATTTTTTCAGGCTTTCGCCGCCCGCTTCCATCAGCTCCCGCGTAAAGGTGGAATCCGGCTTGAGAATATTCTGTGCCATTGCAGCCTTCCTCCTACATGCCCTTGAACGGGTTGGGGCCGAGTTCCACGATGCGAGCGACGAATTCGTCGATCATGTCCGGCACCTTGTCATATTCGTCGATGGCCACTTCGAGCTGGTCAACGCGCTCGGGCTGCACGCCCAGACGGTTCAGGGTCTCGGCGATGTTTTCCTTGCGGCGGTTGCAGATCTCGGAACCCTTGATGAAGTGGCACTGGTAGTCTTCGCCATATTTGCAGCCCAGCAGCAGCACGCCGTCGAAGCCCTTGCTCATGGCGTCAGACACCCAGATGGCGTTGACGGAGCCGAGGCAGCGCACGGGGATGATGCGGCAGTACGGGCTCCAGGCCTTGCGGCGCATACCGGCCATATCCAGGGCGGGGTAGGCGTCGTTTTCGCAGGCCAGGATGAGGATGCGGGGGCCTTCCTTCTTGAAGTCCTTGGGCACCACAACTTCGCGGATCATGGAACCGATCTGGTCGATGTTGTAGTTGGCAAAGGAGATCACGCGCTCGGGGCAGGCGCCGAAGCAGGTACCGCAACGACGGCAGCGGGCCGGGTTGGGTTTGGGCGTACCCTTTTCGTCGTCGTCCAGGGCGCCGAAGGGGCATTCTTCGGTGCAGCGCTTGCACTGGGTGCAGCGCACGAAGTTGAACACCGGGTAGGAATTGTCGCCGGAGCGGGGGTGCACGGCCACACCGTGGGAAGCGGCTTCCACACACTGGATGGCTTTGAGCACGGCACCGCGGGCGTCTTCTTCACAGGCGTCCAGGGTCTGGGGCTGACGCACGCAGCCGGCGGCGTAGACACCGGTACGGCGGGTTTCGTAGGGGAAGCAGATGTAGTTGGAGTCCGCGAAACCGTCGAAGAGCTGCAGATCCGGGAAGTCGGGGCCCTGGCGGTAATCGAATTCCACCACCACGTCCTTGGCGGTCGTGGGCACGACGCCCGTGGGCAGCACCACCAGATCCACGTCCAGATCGAAGTCCATGCCCAGCAGGGTGTTCTTGCAGCTGACCACCATGTGGTTGCCGGCATCACGGATGTCGGTCACGTCGGCCTTGGTCATCATCAGGCCCAGACGGTCCTGCATCTTCTTGTAGAAGCGTTCCAGGATGCCGGGGATGGTCATGTCCTTGTACAGCACGAAGGCCTGCACGGCATCATTGGTCTTGTCGCAGATGATGTTGGCCATGCGCAGCATGCCCACGCTGTTGACGGCGTTGGAGTAACGCAGGTGCTTGATGCTTTCCAGGTTCTCCTTGACGAAGCCCTTTTCTTCTTCCTCGGCGGGAGCTTCGGCAGCGGGGGCTTCGGCCTCGGCAGCAGCGGCTTCGTCAGCGGCCTTCTGCAGGGCTTCTTCAGCGATGGTGGTGTCGAGCACGAAGGCGATGCGGCGGGCGTCGACCTTGCCTTCGCCCAGCATCTTGGCGAACTGGGCGGCATGGACGACCTTGGGGTTCACGCCCAGGCCCATGCTTTCCAGATATTTTTCAGCCAGCGGCACCCAGCCGGTGGCCAGGACCACGGAGCCGATGTCGAAGGTCTGTTCGCCGTTGGCGGTGGCCACGGTGGCCTTGAACTCGCCGGGCTGGCCTTCCAGTTTGGCCATGTGGGCGTTCAGCAGCACGGTGATGCTGCTGTTGCCGGTCACAGCGGCGATCTTGTCGGCCAGGTTGGTAGGCTGGCGGTCTTCCCAGGGAGCCTGCAGGGGCGAACCCATGGGCATGTTGTTGACCGCGCCGCCGAGCTTGTCGGCTTTTTCCACCAGGATGACTTCATAGCCGGTCTTGGCGGCTTCCTGGGCGGCGGTGAGGCCGGTCCAGCCGCCACCGATGACCAGGATGCGCTTGATGCCTTCGATGGCCGCAGATTCGGGCATGTTGCTCTTCTGCAGTTTGACCACGCCCATGTTCACGTAGTCGGTGGCCATCTGGGTCAGCAGGGCGGGAGCCGCGCCGCTGACGGCGGAACCGTCGGGGTTCTTGTAGGCGAGCACGCACTGTTCGCGCAGGTTCACGTGTTCCACCTGCACGGGCAGCTGCCAGGGGGTAGCTTCGTCGCGGGGGCTGGCGCCGCAGAAGAGCACGCCGTCAAGGCCGTTGGCTTCGATGTCGGCACGCACTTCGTCTTCGGCCACGCTCAGCATGGGCAGCACTTTCACCACAGGGGTGAGGTCGCTCCATTTGCTGCGGACCTGTTCGGCCAGGGCTTCCACATCCAGGCCGCCGCCGATGTTCTGTACGTCAAAATAGACGCCGATCTTGCTGGCCATGCCGCCTACCTCCCTTTCACCGTTTGCACCGCCTTGAGAGCGGCGGCCGTGCCGGACTGCGCGGTACGCATCACGTCCAGCGGCATGCGGGCGCAACCGGCGGCAAAAATGCCAGCCTCTTCACCGCCCATGACGAAACCGTCTTCGTCCAGGGGCAGGGGCAGGGGCAGGCTGTCGGTGGCCAGGCTGGGCTGCATGCCCGTGGCCAGCACCACCATGTCATAATCCAGATGCAGCTTTTCGCCGCGGATGGCGTCTTCAACGGTCACGGTGACGTTGTCGTCAGCGGCCTGGGCCACGTCGGCCACCTTGCCCTTGATGAAGCGCACATTGGGGGCGGCCTTCACCTTATCCAGAACCTTCACATAGCGGCCCGGAGCGCGCAGGTCGATGTAGAACACCGAGATCTGGGTCTCAGGGTACTGCTCGCAGATGTACTGGCACTGCTTGAGGGTGGCCATACAGCAGATGTAGGAGCAGTAGTTCAGGTGGTTCTGGTCACGGGAGCCGGCGCACTGCACGAAGGCGATGCGTTTGGGACGACGGCCGTCGGTAGGACGGACGATCTTGCCGCCGGTGGGGCCGAAGGGGGAGGCCAGGCGTTCGAGCTGCATGTTGGTCACGCAGTTCTTGACCTTGCCGGCGCCCAGGTTAGCCAGGTTGGTGACGTCGTAGGGCTTCCAGCCGGTGGCCACCACGATGGCGCCCACATTGAGCTCGATCTCGCGGGCGGGTTCGTTCTGGTCCAGGAACTTCTGGCCGGCGACGCGGGCGGCGTCAGCCTTGCTCAGGGCGTCGGTGTCCAGCACGAAGCGGTTGGGGAAAGCGAAAGGCATGGATTTGTACAGAGCCTTGCGCTGGGACAGCCCGAAATCGAACTCGTTGGGCACGGTGCCTTCCAGGCTGGAGGCGAGGAGGGTGAAGTCCACGTTGTGGGCGGCCACCTTGCGGGGCTTGATGCTCACGGTGGCGGTGTAGTCACCCTTGCAGCCGACCAGTTTGGTCACTTCGGCCATGGTGAAAAATTTGATGCGGGGGTTCTTCCTGATGCGCTGGAACTGGATTTCCAGACCGCAGGAGGGGGGACAAAGTTTGGGGAAATATTTGTTGAGCTGGGCCACACGGCCGCCCAGGTAGGGCGACTTTTCCACGATATACACATCGTGGCCCAGTTCCGCCGCTTCGATGGCGGCAGTAAGGCCTGCAAAGCCGCCGCCCACGACGAGAATGGAGTTGGACATCCTGGATATCCTCCTGCGTTGCAGCGCCGTGGCCCCTCTGCGGGGCGGCGCGCACGCCTGCCCGGTTGTATGGGATTGCCGGGCGGCGCAATTGAGAGCCAAGGGGCCCTGCCGCGCGGCGCATATTCCAAGGCGCGGCGGGGAGCTTGCATGTCGCACACCCGCCGCGCCGAAAAAAATGGGGTGGCCTAGGCGGCCACCCCAGGGATGTTCTTCCGCCTACTAGTCAGGGATGATCTGGTAGTAGGGCTTCTTGAAGATCTTGGTTTCGCCGGTGGCGGGATCGTACTTGGAGTTCACGAAGCACTTCCACTTGCTGTCGTCGATACCCAGGAAGTCAGCGCGGTAGTAGAAGCCGGGGTAACGGGACTCTTCACGGAAGGCGATGTGCTGCATGTGCAGGCGCACGGTCCACAGGCGATGGTAGTTTTCCCAGCAACGCAGCAGTTCGTGCAGGTCGCGGGCGGCCAGCTTGGCGGAGTCTTCTTCCATCATGCCCAGCAGATAGAAGCCGGTGTCCAGCAGAGCCTTGGAGGTGGTGTAGTAGGTACCCACGCCGCCACCGTATTCGTCGGTGCACTTCACGAGGCGCATCATGAAGTTCTTGGGCGTGATGTAGTTGGGGTTCACCACGGGGTCGGTGGAGGCGTCCTTGCCGGCCAGGTAGTTGTAGTAAGGACGGTAGATCAGCTGCTTCAGTTCTTCGGCGGTTTCCTTGAACTCAGGCTTGAAGTCCTTGTGGTCCAGGCACCAGCGGACCATCTGCTTACCGGCGATACGGCCTTCAGCATGGGAACCGGAGGAGAACTTGTGGCCGGAAGCGCCCACGCCGTCGGCGCAGGTGAACAGGCCTTCCACGGTGGTCATGCGGTTGTAGACCTTACCGTTGGCAGCGCGAACCTTGTAGTCTTCGGGCACCCAAGCTTCGTCGGGACCGGAAACCCAGATACCGCAGCAGCCGGAGTGAGAGCCGAGCAGGTAAGGTTCGGTGGGCATGATTTCGGAACCGCGTTCTTCAGGAGCGGTGTTGGTGGCGGCCCACAGGTTGGCCTGGCCAACGCACATATCCAGGAAGTCTTCCCAAGCTTCGGACTCGAGGTCTTTCTGCTGTTCTTCGGTCAGGGTGGCGAAGGTGGTCAGCAGAGCGGTCTTGGTGTCCATGTAGATGGGGCCGCGGCCTTCGCGCATTTCACGAAGCATCATGTGGTTACGCAGGCAGGTGGGGATCACGTGACCCTTGGCGTAGCCGCGATCTTCGTAAGGCTTCAGCATGGCGCGGTTGGTGGCGCAGTAGTCTTCGCCCTTGCTGTTGGTGGCTTTAGCCTTGAACAGCAGGAACCAGGCGCCCACAGGGCCGTAACCGTCCTTGAAGCGGGCGGGCACGAAGCGGTTTTCCATCATGGTCATTTCGGCGCCGACCTGAGCGCACATGGTGTAGGTGGAACCGGCGTTCCACACGGGGTACCAAGCGCGGCCCATGCCTTCACCGGTGGAACGGGGACGGTACACGTTAACGGCACCGCCGGCGGCCACCATGATGGCGTTGGCTTTGAAGATGTGCACTTCGTTGGCACGCAGGTTGAAGCCCACGGCACCAGCGACGCGGTTGGGGGTGTTCTTGTCGAGCAGCAGCTTCACGATGAAGATACGCTCCATGATACGGTCTTCACCCAGGGCATTCTTGGCAGCTTCGGCCACGATGCACTTGTAGGATTCACCGTTGATCATGATCTGCCAACGACCGGAGCGGACGGGCTCGTCGCCGTTGCGCAGGCTCTTGCCGGCGGCCTTGGCGGCGGCGCCGTTCATGTTGTGGCCGTTTTCGTCCTTGATCCAGCAGGGCAGGCCCCACTCTTCGAACAGATGCACGGAGTCGTCAACGTGACGGCCCACGTCGAAGATCAGGTCTTCGCGGACCAGACCCATAAGGTCGGTGCGGACCATGCGGACGTAATCGTCGGCGGTGTTTTTGCCGAGGTAGGTGTTGATGGCGGACAGGCCCTGGGCCACGGCGCCGGAGCGCTCGAGGGCGGCCTTATCGCACAGCATCATTTTCAGACCGTGTTTGTCGCCCCAGCGCACGGCTTCGAAAGCGGCACCGCAGGCACCCATACCGCCGCCCACGATCAGCAGGTCGACGTCATGTTCCTTCACTTCAGGTTCAGCAATGGCAACGCCTTTCATCGCTTCCTTGACGGGAATCATAGGCATAGTGATTTCTCCTTAAGCTCTACGCGGTTACTGCTCTCTAGCGGCCCTGTTCCATAGCGGTGAAGACCTTGTCGGCTTCAGTCACTTCGAACTTCTTGCCCAGGACTTCGATGGGGGTGGCCAGCTTTTCTTCGGTGAACAGCAGTTCGTCGTCGAGGTTGGCGCCTTCCGGTTTGCCTTCGAAGGGCTTGATGGAGCCTTCAGGAGTGGTACGGATGGGGAACTTGAAACGTTTCACGCTGCCGTTGCGGAACTGCACGGTCCACATGATGGAGTCGGCAGAGCGCATGGGGATACAGGTGCCGCCCATGGGAGCAAAGTCGGCGTAGGGACGAGCGGTGATGGCGCCCTGGGGGCAGATCTTCACGCAGGAATAGCATTCCCAGCAGGCGTCGGGTTCCTGGTTGTACGCCTTCATTTCCTGAGGATCGAGGATCATCAGGTCGTTCGGGCAGATGTACATGCAGGCCGTCTTTTCGCCACCCTTGCAGCCGTCGCATTTGGACGGATCGACAAACGTAGGCATAACGTATCCTCCAACTCTTAAAGTGTTTCAGGTCAATCTTGACCATATGGGCAGCCACTCGGGCCGCCCGAGTGCCGTCTTGATTGGATCACGACCCTGGGCAACAGCGCTCAGGTCGTGCGCTTGTGTTTTTAGTAACAAGCTACCCCTCTTCACGTCAAGCCCCCTTTTGAAAAATTCGTGGGAACTCTCGGTGGAAAACGGCACAAACCACTATAATCCTTGCGTATTCTCCCTAGCATAATTTTTATGCTGTGTAAAGATGCGCCGCGTTTTGGAGGACCTTCATGCCCAAAACCTGCTTTGGGTCGGGAAAAGGCATTTTTATCAGTGGGTTATCCCGAATGTTTTCCTTTGCGGGGCCGGGAGTTGATTTGATAAAAATATTATATTCCAAATGGTTAGCGTGGCATATCTTTCGGTTTCGGCGGGGTGGCTTTTTTATGTCGATCCCGTGTCGCCCTGATCCCGGCCGTAAAAAGGCGTAAAAGTTGAAACAATTATCCAATAAAATCAAATGCTTGATTATAACTAATTGAAAATATTGCATTTTATTGAAAAAAACGAAGAAGGCATCCGTCAGGCTGTCCTGGCGGGCCGTCAAAGCCCGTATGAGCTTGCACTCTCTTTCACATGATACCGGAAAAGCCCCGTCCGGGGGCTTGCCAGTGACGCCGTTTCGGGATACAGCATCCCCCACAAATTCATAGAGCGACGCGCCGTCCGGCGGTCGAGAGGAGCATCCAGCATGAACGAGCACCACGAATTCCGACCTGCCCAGAGGCCGGACAAACGCAGCGACCGCCCCGAAGGACGTTTCGAGGCCAGAACCGACGGCAAGCCCGAGCGTCCGCGCCGCAGCCTGCGCGAGACCGTCTGTGACATCGACCGCGATATCCTGCGCATGCTCATGCGCCGCCACAATCTCATCAAGCGCATGTACAATGCCAAGGGTTTCCTGGAGCCCGCGGAAGAAAAGAGCATCCGCGAGTCCTGGGAAGCCGCCGTTTCCCGCGTCAGCCGCGATCCGCGCCTGAGCGGCCGTTTCTTCACCCTGATGCAGGAAGTGGAATTCCTGCCCCGTCCCGGTGAAGACGGCGAAGCCCAGCGCCCCGCCTTCAATCTTGCCCCCGCCGACATGCCCGTGCGCCTGTCCATGCCCGCCCCGCGCTCCTGCCGCCTGACCCGGGCCTGGGCCACGCTGGCCGCCTGCACCGGCCAGGCCGTGTGCATCGCCCCCGCCCTGATGAACGATCCCGTGGTGGATTGCGTCAAGCTGCTCAACCAGCTGGGCGCCCATGCCAACCGTGACGACGGTGCCGTGCATGTGGCCGCCGGCGCGCCCCTGGGCACCCCGGACAAGGTGCTGCATGTGGGCGACAGCTCCTGGAACTTCTATCTGGCCCTGGGCCACTACCTGGGCCGTCCTTCGCGCACCAAGTTCACCGGCGGCGCGGCCCTCAAGCTGGCCGACCTCAGCGCCACCCGCCGCTTCCTGCCCCTCATGGGCGCGCGTCTGGTGCATGTGGTGCCCAAGTCCGACGGCTTCCCGGTGCGCATCGAATGCTCCGGCGTGCTGCCCGGCAAGGTGGTCTTCCCCGCCGATGCCCCGGTGGAACTGGTCGAAGGCATCATGCTGGCCGCTCCTTCCTACGAGCACCCCATCACCCTGGATCTTTCCGCCATGCCCGAGCGTGCGCTGGCCTTTGCCCGCATCCTGCCCGTGCTGACGGCTGCCGGCGCCGACGTGCGCCGCGAAGGGGACGTGCTCCACTTCCAGCCCTGCACCCTGAGCATCCCCTCCGAACCCACCCTGCCCGTGGAACCGGAACTGGCCGTGTTCCTGATGGGCCTCGCCCCCGCTCTGGGCGGTGAAGTGCGCCTGGAAGGCCAGTGGCCCACCTGGCCCGGCACCGAAGCTGGCCTGGACCTGCTGCGCCAGACCGGCGCCAAGGTGGAATGCTCGACCACCGAGATCCTGGCCCGCAGCCTGAAGCCGCTGGCCGAACTGCCCGCCGCCTTTGCCCTGCCCGAAGGCCTGCCCGCCTCCTGGCGTCCGCTGGCCGTGGCCCTGAGCACCATGACGGCCCTGCGCGGCGGCCGTGCCGTGCTGCCCGCCGGTCTGGAAGCCGAAGAGAACGTGGTGGAAAGCTACCTGCACGCCGCCGGTCTGGCCCTGGATGCCGAAGGCTGCTTGGTGGCCTGGAAGCCCGGTGACGACATGGAAGAAGTCGAAGAGCAGGACGAAGAAGGCCGCCCTGTGCGCAAGCCCCGTCCCGCCCTGCAGGCCCGAGGCTGGAACGCTCCCGACGCCCCCTGGGCCGTGGCCCTGGCCCTGGCGGCCTGTGCCCGCGGCAAGCAGGAAGGCTTCAAGCTGGGCAATCCCGGCGTGCTGACCGAGCTCTATCCGCCTTTCTGGGTGCTGTACAACAACCTGCCCGAACCGCACATGACGCGTGAGAACAAGGAAGTGCCCGCCGAGCCGGTGAAGAGCCGCCGCCGCGTCATCACCAGCGCCGTGGCCGTGCCGCCTCCGCTGGAAGACGAAGATTACTAGGACCGGGCAGCTCCCGCCGCATGACCGGGCCTGATGGCCGGGCCGTGGCGGCTCCCCGATGAAGACGAAAAGGGCGTCCCTCCTTCGCGGATGGACGCCCTTTTTTATTTGCGGGAAGCGGCGGTCGGATTCTCCTGTCCGGCCCTGTCTGCGGGATGCTCCCGTCAGGCCAGCTCTTCCGGGAGCTTGCAAAGGTCGACCCACTGTCCGCCGGTGACGGCGGCCAGCTCTTCCGGGGTCAGCTGCACGGCGTTGTTGGGCGCACCGGCGGCAGGATAGACCACGTCATAGCGCTTGAGGCTCTCGTCCAGGAACACGCGTACCCCTTCCGGCAGGGCAAAGGGGCAGACCCCGCCCTGGGGATGGCCGGTGAGGCGCTCCACGTCCTCCACGGGGATGAAGCGGGCCTTTTCGTGGAAAAGATCCTTGAACTTGCGGTTGTCCAGACGGGCCAGGCCCATGGCCACCACCAGCACGGGACCGGTGGAGGTGAGGATGGACAGCGTTTTGGCGATACGGCCCGCCTCGCAGTGCAGGGCTTCGGCCGCCAGCGCCACGGTGGCGCTGGAGACGGTGAACTCGCGGTAGCGGTCGCCCAGACCGTGGGCGGCCAGTTGGGCCCTGACGGCTTCGGTGCGCATGGCTGGATGCTCCTTGGCTGAAACATGCTCCGTTGTTGCCGGTGAGGGGCGGCATGCCGGAGGCGTATCTCCCGTTTGGCGGGGATGGGAAAAGGGGCCTGCCGGGCAGGCCCCTCCGTAGATCTACAGGGTGATGGGCATGGGGCCGAAGCTGGCCTCGTAGCGCTTGCGGAACTCGTCCTTGCTGAAGTGGTGTTCCTGCGTGCCCAGCTGTTCGATGGCGTAGCAGGCGCTCACAGCGCCCAGCTTGGCGGCTTCGGGCATCTCCAGGCCGCAGACCAGGCCCTTGAGCAGGCCCGCGCGGTGGGAATCGCCCGCGCCGGTGGGATCCTTGACGCCGTCGCAGGGGATGGCGGGCACGTGCACGTCCACGCCCTGGGCATTGCGGATGCGCTGGCCGTCACCGCCCAGCGTGGTCACCAGCCAGCCGGTCATGGCCACCAGTTCCTCCTCGCTCTTGCCCGTCTTTTTGCAGACCATGCCCAGTTCGTAATCGTTGGTCACGCAGGCATAGGAACCGCGGATGGCGTCGCAGAGATCGTCGCCCGAAAGTACGGGCAGCTGCTGGCCGGGGTCGAAGATGTAACGCACGCCCTTTTCACGGAAGAAACCGGGCAGGCGGCGCATGTCGTCCACGCTGCCGGGGGAGACGATGGCCCAGTCCTTGGCGGGGTCGAGGTTGGGGAAGGTGTAGGTGGCGGGCTGGCTCATGGCGCCGGGGTAGAAGCCCGTGATCTGGTTGTTGTTCTGGTCCGTGGTGATGTAGCACAGGGCCGTGAACACGTCGGAATCGCGCCGGATGCCTTCCAGCGACAGGCCCAGCTTTTCCCAGGCCGCCGCGTAACCGGTGAAGTCGCGGCCGGCGGCGGAGACCACGATGGGCTTTTCGCCCAGCAGGGCCAGGGTGTAGGCGATGTTGCCCGCACAGCCGCCGCGGCGTTCGTCCATGCTGTCCACCATGAAGCTGACGCTCAGCATGTGCAGTTTGTCCATGAGCACATGGTCCTGCAGATTGCCGCCAAAGGTCATGATGCGGTCAAAAGCCAGGGAACCGGAAACATAAATGGCCATCTTCGTTCCTTTATTCGTTGGGCTGCCCTGCGGGCGAGCTGTTTTGGGCGATCCACTCCAGGAAGGGGGCGTTGCCCTTCTCCAGCGGCATGCCCACGATACAGGGCACTTCATAGGGATGGGCCGCCTCCACGGCGGCACGGAAATCTTCCCACGCCGCCCGGCTGACCTGGGCCAGCAGCAGGCATTCGCGGCTCTCGCGGACCTTGCCTTTCCAGCGATAGACGGAAAGGGCTCCGGGCAGGATGTTCACCCCGGCGGCCAGCCGTCGTTCCACCACCAGATGGGCCAGGGTTCGGGCAGTCGCTCCGTCGGGCACAGTGACACAGGCAAGCAGGCTCATGGCGTCCTCCTGTTCGGGAAGTGGGAAAAGCGGACAGAAGATACACCAGCGGGCCGTAAAAACCAAGCGTGCCCCGCCTTGCTCCCCCTGTCTTCCTGTGGCATAGCAGGCCCATGAGCGCAAAAAAATCCCTGCCGCGCGGTGCCCTGGCCCGCGCTGAAAAAGTCCTGGCGGCCCTTCAGGCCCGCTACCCCCGTCCCGCGACCCATCTTGAGGCCGACAACGCCTGGGAACTGCTGGTGGCCACGGTGCTGGCCGCCCAGTGCACCGACGCCCGCGTCAACACCGTGACCCCGGAGCTGTTCCGGCGCTGGCCCGGCCCGGCCGAACTGGCCCTGGCCACGCAGGAGGAGCTGGAAAGCGTCATCCGCTCCACGGGCTTCTATCACAGCAAGGCTCGCAACCTGCTGGGTGCGGCGCAGCGTGTGGTCTCCGTCTACGGCGGCGAGGTGCCGCCCCGTCTGGACGAGCTCATCACGCTGCCCGGCGTGGCCCGCAAAACGGCCAATGTGGTGCTGTTCGGCGCCTTCGGCATCAACGAGGGCCTGGCCGTGGATACCCACGTCAAACGCATCAGCTACCGTCTGGGCCTCACCGCCCATACCGATCCCGTGGACATCGAACAGGATCTGATGCGCCTTTTCCCCCGTGCCGAATGGGGCGACGTCAATCACCGCATGGTCTGGTTCGGCCGCGATGTCTGCCACGCCCGCAGTCCCCGCTGCACGGAATGCGAGATGGCCGACTTCTGCCCCCGCCGCGAACCGCCCAAAAGCAAGTGATCTTTGAGCGGAGAAGAAAAAACGGGGGAAGGAGGGACCCTTGGCTAGCGCGCAAGGGGCCCTCCTTCCCCCGTAACCCCTTTCTCCCCCCAACGCGCTTTATCAAGGCTTTTTCACCGTCGGACACGGCCCTTGCGGGGGCCGTGCTCTCTTTTTATGCGTATCAGCCGGTTCCGGTCCGCTGGAGAGTTTTTTCTCTCGGAGAGCCTTGGCCGTCCTGAGCCGGACAGGGAAGGCGGTGCGCCCGGCTCCATGACAAAAGAACAGCCCGGCCTCCATGGAGGCCGGGCTGTTCTTTTGCAAGAAGGGGGATGTTCCCGGAGAGAGCCGGGACGGGCTCACTTGCGGTCGATCCACCATTTTTTGTCCACGCGACCGTACCACCAGCGGTTGTGGTCCGTACGCAGGATGACCTCGCACAGGGCCTGGGCCTGCGGGCTGCGCAGGCGTTTGACCGCGCTTTCCAGCCAGTCGGCGGCAAATTTGTTGCCCTTGTCCAGCTCGGCCTTGAGGTTGCAGATCAGGTCCAGCTGGTCGGCGTCGTGGGCCAGTCGGGCTTCCAGGCTCCGGCGTTCCTGCAGTTCGTCCCAACCGTCGAGGATGTCCTGTTCCAGTCCGGTGCCGTCCACGGCATCCTGCAGGGCATCGCGGTCGCGGCAGGTGTCGTAGCGGTGGTTCACATAGTTGAAGTCGCCGGTACGGGCTTCATGCAGGTCGTGGAAAAGGCAGAGGAAGGTCACGCGGGCGGCATCGGCCCCCGCCAGTTTGGCCAGAGTGTAGCCGATGACGCTGGTACGGTAGGAATGCTCGGCCACGTTCTCGTTGCCGGAGCCCAGGAAGGCATAGCCGCTGCGCGGCGTGTGGCGCAGATGGCCCGCCTCGTGGAAAAAGTCCGTGATGCGTTCCAGTTGCCGTTCATCGGGCAGGCCCGCAGCGGGCGTGCTTTTGTTTGAGCTGTCCTGTGCCATGTGTGTTTCCTTATGGATGGAGCGCGGCGCCCCCTCCGTTGCTGATTTGTGTGAAAACTGTCCGCGCGCCATCGTCCTCCCCTTTCCGTCTTTGCCCGACCGCTGGCAGGCGGTGTTTTTTTGGGGGGGGGGACGGCCACCCAGGCAAGGCCAGGGCTTTTCCGGGCCTCGCCATCCTCCTGGGCGAAGCGCGTTGGGGGAGGGATGGGGGCGGGGGGAAGGCGCGAGCCAAGGGGGGGCCCTTCCCCCGGAAAATCCCTGCGCGCTCTTATTCCAGCCCGTATTTGCGCAATTTGTTGTGCAGGGTGGCGCGGGTGATGCCCAAGCGGCGGGCAGCCTCGCTCTTGTTGTCCTCGGTCTGGCGCAGGGTGTCCTCGATGGCGCGGCGTTCCAGGGCTTCCAGCGAGAGACCGGCCAGGGAGGCCTCGGCGGTCTCCGGTACCGGAGCGGCCTGTTCGGCGGCGCCGGTGATGCTGGCGGGCAGTTCCGGGCCGGTGATGAGGTCGCCGGTGCAAAGGATCACGGCGCGTTCCACGGCGTTCTGGAGCTCGCGCACGTTGCCGGGCCAGGAATAGCGGCGCAGCATGTCCAGGGCCTGCGGGGCGAAGCCCTTGACGTTCTTGCGGTTGCGGGCCGCGAATTTCTCCAGGAAGTGGGCCGCCAGCAGGGGGATGTCCTCGCTGCGTTCACGCAGGGCGGGCACCTCGATGCTGATGACGTTGAGGCGGAAGAACAGGTCCTCGCGGAAGCGCTTCTGTTCCACCTCTTCGCGCAGGTTGCGGTTGGTGGCGGCGATGACGCGCACGTCCACGGTGATGGGCTTGGTCCCCCCAACCCTGTGGAAGGGGTGCCCGTCGAGCACTTGCAGCAGCTTGGCCTGCATGGGGAGGGGGAGCTCGCCGATTTCGTCGAGGAGGAGGGTCCCCTTGTGGGCCAGCTCAAACATGCCGGGCTTGCCGCTCTTGGCCGCGCCGGTGAAGGCGCCTTTTTCGTAGCCGAACAATTCGGATTCCATAAGCGACATGGGGATGGCCCCGCAGTTTACCGCGATGAACGGTTCGGCGCTGCGCTGGCCCATGTCGTGGATGGCCTTGGCCGTCAGCGTCTTGCCGGTTCCGGTTTCGCCGAGGATGAGGGTGATGGCTTCGGTGCGGGCGGCCTTGGAGGCTTCCTTGCGCAGGCGGCGCATGGGGGCGCTGTGTCCGACGAACCCGGCGTCCATTTCGGTTTCGAGGTTCTCCAGGCGCGCTTTGTAGGCGAGGGTTTCCATCTCCAGATCGGTGAGCTTGCGCTGGAGCGTCTCCAGTTCGGTCATGTCGCGGATGGAGGCGATGACCCGCCATACATTGCCCTTTTCGTCAAAAATGGGCGTGCTGGTGTTCAGGCAGCGCTTGCCGTTGGAATAGTCGTCGAACATGGTGACCGAGCGTTTTTCGATGAGCGCGCGCAGGGTGACGCAGGTTTCGAAGCGCCCCTTGTGCATGGGTTCGGTCACGTGCTTGCCGATGACTTCCTCGGCGCGCAGCCCGGCGATGCGTTCCATCGCCTTGTTGACGCGCAGGGTTATGCCGTCGGAGTCGATGACCCAGATCCCGTCGTGGATGGAGTCGAGCAGGACCGTCAGCTCCTGCCAGGGCAGTTCGGCCACCCGGTTGATCTGATCGACCGGGATTTTCGACATTGTGATAAGACGAACTTGTTCCCCGCCCGCGGAATCGTCAATGGAAACGCTTTTCCAGCGGATAATGTACATGGAACCCTCTTTGTGGTGGGCGATCAGCTCGCCTCCGTGGGGTTCGCTCAGGCTTTCTTCCACTTCATCAAATCCGCATCGTGTCAGGCGGGGCAAGAAAGGCTCGTCGTCCATCCGTCCGGGAGAAAGTTTGAGTATTTCTCCTAACATGTTGTTTATAAAAATTAAATTCCATGTATCCCCGTGGCATATTCCGGCGGCGACGAGCTCATTTTGATGAAGAATGTGATCGCAAAAGGCGGGGTATGACGTCATGAAAGGACCTCTCTAATGCAACTATGCATCGTAATGCAAAATTGACTCGGACATTCCTGTGATTCGGCGGCAAATGATTCGAGACTGCATTGAACCCGAAAAGACCTGAAAAGGACATTCTAAAAAACTATAACAAAAATCTCATGTTATGAACTTTGGGAAAAATGGAACGCTAGTTGAACAAGTGAGGCTGAGATTATAACAGGCGTTCCCGCAAGTAATACACTTAGCGATGCTGGCTGGAATATACCCACACAGGAGATGGTCGATTCTTATGAAGAGGGGGACTTGCGTGTAGATCCTTCGGTTTCTGTAATAGCAGGACATAATGATGAGTATGGACGTTTTGTATATGATAAAGTTTTTAATGTAGGGGATCTTGGAATTAAGGACTATCCTATATCTTATTATTTTATCAACAAATATCATCATGCTCATTCAAAAGTGAAAAATACGGATGATAATTGGCCTGTTTATCGGTATTCGGATGCTCTTCTTTTACTAGCGGAATGTTTGGTAGAACAAGGTAAGGCGGGAGAAGCTGTAACATTCGTAAATCAAGTTCGCCAACGAGCAGGATTAAAGGCTTTGTCTATGGTAAATGCTGATATTGTCGCGAAAGAGCGTCGGCATGAATTAGCTTTTGAAGGTCATAGATGGCAGGATTTACTCCGTACAGGAAAGGCTATAGAAGTAATGTCTGAATATGGAAAACGTATGAAGTCTTTATATCCGTATTTAACAGAAAGAACTTATCAGGTAACAAAAGAAAAATTAGTGTTCCCGATACCTTATCGTGAACTTCAAATTAATTCTTTGCTTGAGCAAAACACGGGATATTGATTAGTGAAAAATGAATTTGTTCCGGAGACGCTTTGTTCTCCGGAACGAATAGAAATACTATCTTTACCATTATTTGTTAACTGAAAGGTCTCTAGGGGCTACTAATTATTTAAAGTTTATGAAACAACGACTTTTCTTACTGTTCTGTTTACCATTTCTTATGCCTTCCATAAATTTTGCACAATCTCAAAAGTATAAGGGATATCCAAGACGGGGAGGAGATATTGATGTCTTATCCGGCTTTCAGAATCCCCCTAAAGGATATGGGAATGTTCCTTTCTATTGGTGGAATGGAGACCGTTTGGATAAAGAGCGGTTAAAAGAACAATTGGATATCCTTTCTTCTTCTGCGACAGACGGCTTTGCGGTTAGTTATATACATACAG